>JGI24022J15233_10008634_pt1 | contig 11401 bp, 8 predicted proteins | sample Ectturendosymbi2_FD_15233 | JGI IMG/M metagenome (IMG submission 15233)
TGTATTTGTGACTTTATAACCGCCTGGTCGATCGCGAGTTATCAAAAAATTTTCTAGTCGATCCCAGTCAAAGACAAGTTGGCCACCCCTGCTATAATTCATAACATGCGAAGTTTTCTTGACAAAGAAGAAATTCTGAAAACACCGCATCGGGGCATTGTGTTGTTTATAAACAGGGCTACCACACCGTTCTTGTTTCTAAGAATTGTCCTTATGTTGACGTACTACGTCTTAGAATATATTATTGTCCTTATTTCTAAGAAATGTCCATAAATGCGATTTGCGTCCTTATACTTTCTTATTTTCTGTAGCATAACAAATTTAAACAGGGAATATTTGATAAACTTACAGACCATTTCCATCTCATCCTGAACATTTTGTAACCAAGGTTTTGTGAGGTCATAAAATAGTGTAATCTTGCAACAGAAACACGTAACGCATTATCAGGCACTGTTAACATTGTAAGCTGTCTAGGCTGGTTAGGAATTTGAGCAAGATCCTTTTTGTAGTGAAAGTGTAGCATTTAACTGAGTTAAGAAATAAGCAAGCAAAGAAAAACGTTTTCCGTGACGATTGCAAGAAGGAATTAGAGATGCTTCCATTTTTTCCAATGCTGAAGCAAATTGTGCCTGGAGATTAATATGCAAATATATTATCTGACGTTAGTCGTGCAAAACAATTTCACCAAATGTTGTTTCAGTTTGGCTAGGAAAATCGAATTTTCCCTCAGTCGTCTCTATTTTTGGTTCTAGATCGATCGTAGCCCTGTTTATAAGTAATATTTTGTAATTGATGGAAACGAACTAGTCGACTTCCCAATCACGCTGGTTACTGTATTTCCTGAAACTAATTCGAGGTCGACCAGGACTGCTTTAGCAAGTACGCAATGTTTGCGTTCCTACAGAAGTTGTCCTTCAAATTTTACAAATTTGAATTGGTACAATCTGTATGTCCATTTTTCTTAAAACGGTAACACAAACGANACCTTTGATAAAAACGTAATGGTGNAAAAACAAGTGGCTCGTAGTACTTTCATATCAGGAAAGTTACGCTGTCTATGCCTTCGATCGATTAAATGCCCAAGCGGCAGTTATAACTTCACGACCTCTAGCGTCATCACTGCTCACCATTTTTCTCATCATGTAGACCTTTGGCCCGAAGTACTGAAAAACCAGGTAGATCTGAAAGCAGCGAATGAACATCGAGAACAGCGAGACGCAAAGCAAAACTTTGCCAGCGTACCACGTTGTGTCCTTATAGTGTCCAGACCACATGATTGCTTGACCTGAACGTTGCAAAGAAAATGTCAGAACTAAGTCTTCTTGTCGACTAAAACAAGTCTCATTTGCTTGACATATTACAAAGTTTTTCGCTCCGTTTCTGTTATCCTGTCTGTAAGAGTATAGTTTTTTCAGAAAACCTAGTGCCATCGTTTTGAACAATGGCTATTTCTGGCGAACCAGTGACGTTTATAATAAACTTCAAGGGCCATCAGTTTACCTTCGCAGGCCACAATGTGCACACATTGCCGTTATAAGCTTGTAATAACTCACCTAGTGAAAACTAGTGAAGCCATGAAAAAACAAACAAGTCCTGGGGCAAATAAAATGCATGCGCAAAAGACTTTTGGTTCTGTTTCACCACCCTGCGTGTTTTTGTGGCCTGCCTAACGGTTCGTGCCACTTTCTAGAATGAAAATCGACGTCTCAGTTAGGACGTCATGACTCACGCACTGACCTGTGAAGTAACAGGCAACCAAAGCAAGATCCATCTGGTTCCAAGGACTCTGCAGCCAAATCTTGAACTTTCCACAAATCGACGCGTTGTCGATAGTCAGGAACTGGTAAAATGTGAATGAATAGCAATTTCGATTGAATAAAAAACTCGGTTTCGGGCGCAGTGATCAAAAAGTAGCAGACATATCGTCAACATTAATCAGAGGCAATGATGGTTTAAGAGTTAGACTACTGCATTCGCAAGTCCAACATACTGTGTTTTGTACAAATGCAGAGCACCAGAAACATCAACAGCTTGTCAAATGATGTGAGAAAGCAAACGTGAGTGATGCCATGTCTGACAGAACGTGCCCGAATTGCATTATGTTGACTTCTGAAACTGCACTACATCTATGTAACTTGGACTACATGTGATAAAATTAAAAGGGTTACGTGGAGGGATAGTTATCTTTGAGCAAAACAAGTGGCCCCAAAAATATTCAGGCGACTCTACATGAAGTAACGACCCATAATTTAGGAAAAGGTATTGTAGATATTACACACCTTGCATCTGGATCCTGTGGCAAGTGTTATTTGTATCGCTTTGGACTACTGGGGTGAGTACAATCCACAGATGTTACTTGAAGAATTAAAATTAAACTAACAGGAATCACAGTGACTTGTTACTCATGGGCGCTGTCAACCGGGGAGTACTTTATTCACATATAGCGCCATCGCCAGACCGCCACACCGGGCTTGTGAATTTGCAGTCATCCCATCAACGTACGAGAATTATAGTCTTCGAAAAGCGCATCGGATTGTGGCGCTACCACAGCGTGGAATGATGGTTTCATGAGTGTTTTAGGTCAGCTTGAAGCGCAGTGACAAAGTGGATCAGATGCAACACAGGAATAACAAAGTTTTTGTGTATAAACTGTGATACCAACGAACAAGTTGTTTTTGGTAGGTGCGAAATCGGGTCTCACTTAGATTTTTCCTGGATGACAAACAGATTTAATTTGTATGTCTGATGTAACGCGCTAAATGCCGTTTGGCAAAGCTAACTGACCGCAAATTTTGCAAAGTTCACAACTTTCTAAGTTTGAGTAAAAGTTTTATATTCACCGGTTTTTCAAAGGCATTAGGTTTCACCAGCAAACATTTGTCCTCAAATACATTTAAAAGCAGATTTTGCAAACTTCTTAACGTACCTGACGAACTTCATCAACCGCTAAGCCAAGAAAGTAGCAGCAGGTTATACCCGAAAGCGCTTGAAGCAGGGGGTGGTGTCGATTGTTTTTTCCATAGAAATCTTGAATTAACAAGTAGCAGGACAGGAAAACAATATTGACTGTCAACACCATCTGCAAGAGTAACAATTACACTCTGAGGTGCATGTTTGTCTAAAAACTGTTGTTAGTGTTATTGAAAAGCAGATGGCAAATGATTGAAACTGACACAAAACTTTGGAGTCTTACGTTTATGCGACACATATGACATTTTGGGATTTCCAGAAGTTTTTCTGTGTACTCAGGATGATCAGTCAACAACGGTCAACATGCAACGCATCAGACTTAGCGAGAAGGTAAAAGTCGAATAGACTGTACATTGCAGTGATTCCAAATCCAAACCCTTAGTCGCCTGCGGCACCTTTTTCATGCAACCGACAACTTGCAGCATATTTGCAAATGGATTTGAAAGCTAACAACACCTCGTTAGGCCCATTTTAAGGTTCTGAGTGTTAAGTTAGTTTTTTTTTTTCATTAAAGACGCCACACCGTCTGTGAAAAAAATTGACGGGATCCCAGTTGATAGCCACAGCTGTGCAATGTCGAATGGTCAAATTTTAAGTTTTGCAAGGTAGTTTAAAGAAAGTTTGAAACTAGAGGTGTACTGCTGCTGGCCAATGCATATCGAGCAACTTTTACATTTTTTTGTGGTAGTAGAAACCGGAGCAAGGTTTGAAGGCATAAATTTCAAAAATCTGTTTGTCTGTATACTGACTAAAATAGTGTGATTGTGTAACGTGGTTCGGTTTAAAGTTGATCTATTTACTAATTTCTGCTGTGATTTACAGCTGAAATATGGTAGTATTTGTCTCAATTTTTCAAGTTAAGAGACTTTACCAGCGGCCTTGGATTTTTTTGGAAATTTCCAAGTTTAAACCGGACGTATGGAAGAACCGTCCTTTTCTAAAATATTCGAACTACAGCGAACGTTGTTTAAATTTTTATCAACTCGTTTTACATCACCAGATCCTCAGCGTCAACGAGCACATGACGAGAGTTTTTCTCTCCTCTGTTTCGATCAAATCTCTATTAGGCAGCAATGTCTGGAAATGCTTCTCACGACCACTCAGTCACTTTTATGTTATTTTCGCTGTTTGCATCAATGCAACACAATTGACAATTAGGGTGGAAAGTTCGCTCACGTGAGCGCGACCGAATGGACTGCGGCAGTTTACTTTAAAATCGCTAGCTTTTCAGAACTTTTTCAGACCAACCAATCACAAGTCACGACCAAGAGGATGCTTAGTGGAAATATTAAAATCTAACTTCGCTACGAGAAAATTATGCTTGGAAAGTATTTCAAGCTTTCTTGTTGCAAGTATTCTTCTCCAGTAAGCCAGAATTTTAAGCGAAGAACCTGTAATTGTATTGTACACTTATAAAATTGGCAGCAACACCATGATATAGATTTTTCAATAGTGTAAATAAATATTGCATTTTTGTGTAGGTGCGTCAACAGTACTTTTCTGTCGCTAAGTTGGCACCATACAAGTTTAAGGGTTTACATTTTCATGAAAAACAAGCTTTCGGTTGTTCAAAATGCTTTGAAAAGTAGCAGGTATACTGCTTCTAAGATAGTGATAAATGTCACAAAAAAGACTCTATTATAATCGCATGTTCTTTTGTGAGTAACATCTATTCCAGGTCAAGGTTATGAATATGAAGAAACAGGTGGTAACGGTGTGGGAAACAAAACACGTAAAAACGTATTATTCCCTGGAAAATTTAAAAAACGTATGTTGCTCATCTACGAAGCAGTGTTTACGTCAATACTCAACACTTTATTTGCGACAAGGCATATATTAAAAGCGGCTTCACTTTGGCGTACCGTGTGCACAAGAAACTTTATGCGTGGTGAGTTAAAATAATCATAAATATCCCTGATCCCCCCGACCAATCGTCCCATGCAGGGCCTCTGGTTGGGCACCAGCTTGTGACCTCCACCACTCCAACCTTCGATCGCAGTCAGCATGCCTCCAATGCCTGCGAACATAAGTATCAACAAATTTAGGTGGATGTGGTACTTAGACGATATTTTCGTTTGTCAAATTCTACAGTTTTCATTCATTCATTTTCATACTCTTAGGAGGGTCGTGGTGGCAGAAGTCCAAGGAGGACTTGAAATACCTCATGTTTTTCAGCAATCTCTGATTATTCTTGTTGGGTCCGCAACAAGACGGACCCAATCAGATCGGAGATGGAATCATGCCACCAGGACCTTGGTCGGCCTCATGGTATTTGTTGCCTTTCAAATATCTTCATCAGCAATTTCTTGAATTTAAAATGTAATGCTATCTTAGACGTCACTCCAAAACGTTCTTCTAAATAACAGCTCAGTTCCAAGCGACATGTTCAGACAAACGCGCCGCTATCCTGACGTTTTCTCTATAAATGTGGCAAAGACAACATTGATCAAAAATTATGGTTGTTGTTACCAACCTAGTTGTGGTGCTGGTTGCTCTTCATCGCTCTCCATATCAATATAGACTGATTTGTAATTCTGTGCAAAGGCAGATGTACAAGTTTGTATATGAATGTACATTCATAGCGACGTAAGGCATAATACGTTATGTACAGCACCAGCGCAATACGGCCTGGCTAAGCGAAGAAGGTAACGGGCGGAGACCATCATCCTCACTCTTCCAAAGAGAAAGGTTTCTTAAACATTTTACAAATATCATAACGCTATTCAACTAACTCAAGTAACTACTCTCCGCATGTAAGATAAGCAATGAATCTACCGGCAAATTTTTAATAAGAAATCGATTTTATTTTTACGTAACACTACGCATCGTCAGTCCTTAAATCTGCAAGCAATGCTAACAGGTTAAACGTTGAAAGGTTGAAACAAGAGCAGAGAAAGCAATCAAACTCAAACCTAAAGTGAATAAATCACATCACACGCTGCGACAATTAAAAACTGGAAAATGCGTCTTTCTTAAATAATTGCTTACACTGGAACTTCAAATCTAACGGGCGCTGATTATTACCACTGAGCAACAGATCCATTTAAGCTTGAAACAACACGCCGTATGCTTCAGAGTGTCGGCAGAATGCGTAAGCAAGACTGCATTCGTTTCGTTGACAACCAAACTCTAGCGCGCGCCTATGACGCATGCTGACAACAGTGCCATTCCGCTGGTGGTGAAAAAAGTCAAACCTTTTTTGTAATGGGTTTTTATTGAATTGCATGTATCGTTTTCATTCCAGAGCCGATACAGGATTCCATTGTAATGCATGCACGTCTGGAATACTCGGGGAGAAGCGTTTATTTCTTTTGTTGTATTTGTGGGGGAATGTGTGACGATGTGTCCGAGGTGGAAATTTTTGGAAGCTGGTCAGCATTTTCATTACCAGGTGTACCACTATCTGCAGGCGCCCATAAAAAAGGTACTGCAGAGCCTATGCCCGACAGGGTTAAATTTAAGAGATATATTGAGTGGACAATCTGGTGCCGTTTCAAATCCATGTGTGTATAGATCTCATGAAACAAAGGATGGCCGTGATTATCACAGCTACTTTCGCAGAGGAGTCACATTTTCTCTAGCACGCCGTGCCATGGAGCCTGGACACCTGACCCTCTCAGCGCTCACCTGTCCACCCAGTGCGAATGCACTACGTCTCAAATCGAGACACCCATTTGTACCCGCCGCACAGCAACTCTTCAGTTCATTTGACGACAACAACATACGTGCAGCGCTCTGGGCCGATCACCGATGGAATGCGGAGTTGTTGTTGGACTACCCTACAAGACTCTGTGTTTTCATCCCCAACAGCGGCACCCACCCTCCAGGAATGATCATGCCAAGAACAGCCTAGGTCCGGCTTAACCGTCTCCGCACCGGTGTCAGACGTTTCCGCTCCTGCTTGTACAAATGGGGTATGGCCTCCTCTGCGGCCTGTGAGTGTGGCTCTGAAGAACAAACCGTCGACCATGTTGTCCTCCAATGTCCAATCAATGGACCTCACCATGGGCTGCACGGCCTGGCGGTTCGAATGGCTGCTGAACACCTGACCCGAGATCTAGTGCGGCCCAGTAGTGGACAGTAACAACTTGCTCAAACAACGAAGAAGACAGCTACTTTGATGTGACAGGAGGAAATCCAGAGCGTAAAGAATGCCGTAGAGCTCTATGCTAAAAGCGATATATTTACTTCTGTAGAATATCCAAGAGTGAGGTTTTGTATGTATATCCCGGAAGCAGCTTTGGAGGCAGTTTTAGAGCCATCTGTGTAAATATGTACAATCAGCATGTAACTCATTTGAATGTGACAGGAAAAGGGCACAGTGTGTGGCACTTGACAAAGATTTCTTTGAACAAAGTGATATGCAGTTAAATTATGAAGAGGGTGGTTTAACCAAACGGGAGTTTTTGGAGTGTACACTGAACTTGAAGCAACTGTTGAACTTAAAGCAACTGTTGGGGAAAAGCTGTTTTGTTAACATATTAAAGGTGCAAAAGTTGGATACATCAGGGAAACACTCCTAACAGCTGTCTTGTATTATTTTTGCAGTCGGGTGTTCATGGAAGGTCAAAAGATGGTGCTTGTATTGCTTGACATTAAGAGGAATTTCACAGCATGCATATTGCAGGAAGATTATACGGGTGTTCCTCATAGCACCCGGGCAAAAGCGAGAGTTTCTCCTTGAACTTTGAACAGTTTCGTAACGGTGAATCAGAATAGCAGTATGCCTCTATTCAATATTGAATGATGGAGCGGATGATTGATTTGTAAACATTTGGGAGGTGACGTTTTTCCATCTCACCAGTTGCTACCTTTTAAAAGTCGTAATACATTCAAACGTTTCAAGCATTTGGAATGAACTAATTGGGTTTAAGCCGAATATAAGCCATTTGCTAGGAGGGTAACAAATGTTTGCACTCCTTCTTTAAAGGAAAGATATCTTTTTGGTCAGTTAACGAAACTGAAGTTCGAACTTATGCCAATTTCGAAATTGAGACAAACACCATTTTGTAATGCTCGACTTTACTTAAAGAAACTTCGCGTCACTCAAAGAGTCGCAGCATGTTAGCACCACTCTCACCAAAACAAGCATCGTCGTCGTATGAAGCTGAGAGAGACGTGATATCAACAGGAATACCATTAATAACTACCGTCAAAAGGATTGGATGCTGCCTTCGGGTATCCCGCTATCAACATGCTTAACCAGTGACAGAGTGGAACCCATTCGGATAAAGTGAAGCATTCTACCGATGGCGTCCAATTTTATCAACATAATGACCTCCCTGCGCGCTACATCTTAAGCTTTTTGATGTCTATAAAACCTGCATAGTGTGTTTACTGACCATAGACTTTTGTAATACGTCATGAAATCGGAGAACATCATCAGTCGTTTTTCCGGGATCCCGAAAACCAGACTGTCACAGCCGCAACTATTATGGCATTGCTGAAACGACTTGAGCAACCATTTTCTTCCCGTACAACCATTTTCTTCATGAGTTTGCAGACATTACTGCTAAGAAATATTGGTCTGTAGGATGGTCGAAGATTTGAGGACTTGTAGGATTTAGAAATAGGAACAAAAATGGAGTGTAGCCACGTTGGGTAATGACGCACAATTACCATGTAGGAGGGCCAAAAGTAACTGAAGCGACTTAAATGACATATGTTTGAACATTTCATAGCATAAGTTATTACTCCTGTTACTGTGCATTTTGTTTCTTTTATGGCCCATTTTACTGTAGTTCAGACATTGAGCAGTATCGGTTGAAACTAGAATTTTTCGGAAATGTTGTCAAGATTGCGTTCTGGAGGTCAAGTCTCAGGTTATATAGTATAAGGATGCACTGGAGCTGGGAAAGGAAATGGAACAACTGATGGCTCGGAACTGCTTAACTAACACATTGGCCTTATGTTGGCTATTTGTAGCTGTAGTTCTGTTTTGTTGCAGAGGTGGGATATGGTAACAGGAACTTTTTTCTGAAAATATTTTAGTAGTCGTCCAGATCTGTGTTGAGGTTGAGTTGGATTTTCAAGTGTTACGGTAATCATGCCAAGAGGAACGTTTTGATTCTAATCAGTGTTGCCTCTAAGAAAATTTAGCACGGGGCAAATTTTGGCTTTAGTGCGCATGCAATTGCGCAACCATGTGGACACGCAAACAGTAAAGAGCTTCAAGCGTTACAAAGGCTTTGCGAAACACGTACGGCATGACATTTGGAATGTTGCAAGTGCGCAAGAATGAGATTTCACTGNGCAAATGGTCTGNTGGCACTGCGCATTTGCGCAGTTGCACACCTCGGAGGGAACACTGATTCCAATTACGTTTATCTTTCGTGCGAAACGTTTGAAAACTACAATGTCAGTTGGAGATATCGTGCGCATCATGCGGCTGAACACGTTTTCTCGTTTTATACTGTCTACTCGCATTCTTTGTTCCACCATCCAGTATAGATTTTTGTAGATTAGTTGTGTATGCGGAATTAATCTTTGGAAGCCCCAAGCATACAAGTTTCAAAGGGTTGTTAGGAGTGCTTCAGTGCGGAAAGGAGGAATTGAAGTTCTGTCACACATGTCGGTAAATTGGGATCAGTTGGTTTTATGGGAGATACTGGTACTTGTTGAGTTCTTCTCCGTACATAGTTAGCCTACTGTATGTGTACTGTTAAGTGATTGATGCCAATAGAATCATTTGTTACGGTAGTGAAGCAAGTTAAAGCAAGTGAGTTGGAGACGATGGTTAAAATCGAGCAGGCTCCTAGTCCATTACCAAGTAAAGATGTGTGTGTGGGCGAGAAATATTCAAGACGACGTAAGCGTGGTTTGCCAATAAGGAAATTATAACCTTGCCGTTTCATTTTGTGTACTTCTACATGTACCATGGTGCGCATTGCAATCATCGCAAAGAACAGCCCTGGTGTGAACGTTATAGGTAGTCTGGGCTGTTTAGATCCATAGAATAGCCAGGTGGATTATCGACATCAAACTGCACCCATCATGCCGAAAGCATTTTTTTGGCTGAGGAGTGACGATTTCAAAGAAGTCTACGTAGTTTTTTATTCGCATTGTTATAACCCCCACCCTTGTCTCGAAGAGAAGGGCGGTCTTTCGTTTCAATGACGTGGTTTGCAATTACTGGTTGGTGTTTACCATTGAGGTGAGTTTCGTGAAGACAAATACATCAGGTAGATCGTCGAGATTGGGGAGGTATATTTTTAATTCATGCAATTCATGAGAGATCTAAATTTAACTGCATTATTTTGAGAGACTTTACATTGAAATAAGTTTAAGTTGTTCTGCACAAAACAGGTATACCCATTTTGCAGCCAGCAGCTTCCATGGTGACAAAAAATGAAGATTGGACTGTTGCAATTTTAGTGGGCATGATTTGAGCCAGAAACGCCAGACAAATATGCGTTTGACAAACATTGCACTTGAGTTATCAATTTTCCCAGTCATGATCATTTCCTCATTGTCAGGATAAACCTCTCGCACAGCTCTTTACAAAGAGGGGGTCTGCGGACGATATGATGTTCGTCAGGTTCTAGTGATAATGGAGGCAAATCAGAAGGTTGCGACACTCGCCAAGTATTCACAGTAGTTGCAAAGCTGCATTTTCTGCATGCCTCTGCATACGTAATTTGGAAGTACAATTCGTAAAACGTCCAATTACGCTTGAACCTTGGGCATTGTTTATCTTTTACAGAGTGCTCGCCCTTGCGAGTGGTGCATTTCTTGTAGGAAGCACTATGCACTTTCTAACTGTGTTCGCCGCCACAGTTGGAACATCGCTCTTTTCCGTTGCAATGACCTTCAATGTGGCCATATCGATTGCATATATAGCATCTGATGGGTGTTGAAATGAATTGCCTGACTTTGAAGAACATATATCCTAATTCATCCTGTGCTTGGAATCCCTTTACTCTTGGTTTTCTGGAGACCTGCCCTCAAAACCTTTTCGTAAAGGTAACGTTTTGTACATTTTTAAACAAACTGGAGTTCTTCCGGTGTGGTTTCGAGAGGAACATTATATATTATTCCCGTGGTTCCAAACCTTTTCATTGTCATGGCCCCTTTTGACGATTTGGCTGAAATCTGTGGACCCCTTTAACAAAACCAGTTAATACTGTCAGGTACAAGTGGTCCCTACTATAATAGGCTATCATCCACTTTGCGCGCCAAACGCCAAAATTCATGAATGTGGAGGTTCATCCATTGGTACGGTTTGCACCAGGTGTTAGTTTTAAGCCTGCAGTATACAGCAATGCGCCGGTCAATTGGAATCTATTGTTCGAAAAAGAAATCGGCAACAAACTGGCAAGCCGCAGACCTGGACACCAGGCGCAGCCTTTACAACCCCAACAGACAAGCGATCATCGGCAGTTACCCGTCAGAACACATCCGCTGCCAGAACGGAATCCCTTTCGCGTCACTA
>JGI24022J15233_10008636_pt1 | contig 11400 bp, 6 predicted proteins | sample Ectturendosymbi2_FD_15233 | JGI IMG/M metagenome (IMG submission 15233)
CTGCGCCACAATAAAACCAAGAAATAGAATCATATGTTGTTCTCGCCTGAACCAAGGCTCGTTTAACTTTTTCATTTAACTCTTTGTGCTTTGGGCACAGTCACAATGAAATAACTACTGCTGATAACCTCGCTTATCAGCCTGCACAAATATAGCCCCATAGCTAGGCTACATTGAAAACACTTCATACAACCTCATTGACACAGTTCATTTATCTCCCTTATTTTGCAAACTTGCAAGATGATAATGGTATGTTTTGGAATAGCCTGAAGTATTTCCACTGGCTTGGTTGAAACCACATTGCAATTTAATGATACATAACTTTTGTCTTGTGCGAGCTCTGATTTTTTAAAGTCAGGATCCAGTCATGTATTTCGCATTTTCAATCCGCTCCGGATGCGGTGCCAAATATCCCACTCCTGTTTGACTCCGCATAAATACAAGTCAAGCAAAAATAACAGTAACGGTTTTCAGTAGGCCTACATACAAAATCCAAATCCAATCCGGCTCCGGCTACAGCAAAGAATACCTCACTCCTGATCCTGTTGGAGGCAGCAGGAGTGCAGTGTCAAGCGAAATTTCTGACCTTTGCGAAATTTCTGATCTGTTATTGTTTGTCAATTATTTTGATTTTTAGAATAAAGAAATTAAGTTGGAAATTACTTTTTTGATCTGTGTTGTGTAAATTAAAACTTTTTGGTTAGATGTCAGGCACCAACAACAAGCTATAGTACGGGAATAAGTTTAACAACTGAAAACTATTGGACTTAGTGTTCGATCTCAGTTTTTTTTCTTTTTCTCACTCTAACGCAAACCCTAACCCGACACACAAACCCACACACGAATCCCTAAGCCCGAAACATCAATTTTTTTCAGAGCATTTGATATGCATAATATTACTCTGTACATGCGCATATGGGGTGAAGTCAGAAATTTCGCAAGTCAGAAATTTCGCCTGACACCGGATCCAAAAAATCGAAAGTCGTGTCGAAGCAAACCTCTGTCCGGCACTTGGTCGGATCCGTGGTCACTTTGCGCTCTTGGTTGCTAACAGCTACCTCTCACGCTATGGTCTGCAATCTGCATGTGGTTGGGTCAGTCATTAGCATTGCTGTGTTCGAAGTAGAGTTTGGTGTTATGGGTAAATCACCAAACTGAAATAGGCACATTCTTATGTAATTGCTCCTGGCTCCTTGGATTGCTTATTTTAGGATCAAACTGTAATTAATAATAGCATTTGTGTTAGATTAGTGTTTGGTTTTTTAAGCTGCTGGCTCTTTCTTCCTTTGAATTGGCTAATGCTTTTAGCTAACACATACTACTGGGTTATATGCTACTAGCCTATAACAAGCTGCAGTGCTTTAGAGTTGGGCAATTTTTTTGCAGTATGAAGTATTTACCAAATTTTTTGTTATTTTAATCTAAAGGCATTCAAAAAATGTCAATCTAGTTATCCCTGAGCTGAGAGGACAACAAAGTTTCTCAAAGTCAGTGGCTACAAACTGCCTGCGGATGGGATCTTTAAATTTGAAACCTTATTCAACCACCTCCTGTAATGTGACAGTAACACACGAGGAGAATGCAGTAGGGTTGGTAGCAACTTAGTAATTGTAAAAGGTAAACATGAAACCATACCTTAACCCTAACTCACGACTGTAGCCCTAACCTAATGTTAACCTAACACTAACCTAACCAATGATAAACTAACGCTAATCTAATGCTAACTTAACACTAACCCCTAAACCTAACCCGTTAACCAAAAGTTTGTAAAGTATTGAAAGAGGTAAAGAAAAACTACCCCCATGAATTGAAACGTGCAACCAGTCACTATTACGAAAACGTAAGGTACCAAGGTGAGAGGCAAACCGAAAACCATTTGTACAGCAGACTTGAAGCACATATGCTATGCTACCGGGACAATGCCGTTTGAGTGACAAACTGACCACTTTGTTCGAACCGTGTCATGCAAGGCAGCACGGTAGAATAAGTTTTGAAATAAGAAGGTCTGTGATGGTTCTGTAGCCACTTCTGTTCTTAATGTGTTTTCCATAAATATCTAATTAATTAATTGGTTGGCTTTTAAACTGGTTCTTTCACCACTTCTGTGAAATGCTAAATAAATGGAATTAGATCTACTATGACTGTTATATAGCTGGTTAAAAATAAATTGCTACTTTGTGGAAACATTATTGCTCATGACAAACATATCATATCCAAGTTCCTTACCTTCGGTGTTCAACATGGGCTGTAATTGGATAGCACAATGATTGTAGGTGCAATATAAAACATGGATATTTTTCAGGGTGGATTTAGATTACATTGCCTATTTCTTGAAAATATTATCTTTTTACCATAAGTGAATTTTAAAATTCAATAATAAAAATAATTCCTCTTTGGAATTTCATATTATTGTCTTCAGGATTCCAAATACTTAACAGTTCATGTTTTGAATTTCTTAGTTTTATAACATTTCTAAATTCTTTATGAAACTCACCTTGTCAAAAATTCCCAAGGTTAAAAATATAACGTTTTTTGTGATATTGTTATGACCTTTTCTACGATATTATTTTTACTATTGTTGTCACCACAGCTCCTCATAAAATATTTGTTTTTATGACTCATGTTTTGTCATTATATATCTACCAACAAGTTCTGTTATTGATGGATATCCATCATATACAAGGGCACCATCATTATGATTTTAACTTAATGTTTTTTGGCAAAAATCCTTTTAACTTGAATACCGATTGGTTTTAATGATTCAAGCGCATAAATCAAAGATATTCAAAAAAGCTTATAATGTCTGGGTTAAGTGGACCTTTTCATTCAATTAACAGTGGGTTATTGTAACAATGCTCTGTTATAAAGCACATGAAACAAAAAGAAAAGTTTATACCATGATGTTCTTACTACAGTAAGAAACTTCAGGAGTGGATCTGATTAGTATGAGAAATTTAACAACCATGGATCTTTCTTTGTATTTTTACAAAATTAAACTGAAAGTTCTCATAATTAAATGTACAACAATGATAAATGACATCAAAATAAAAACATAAAACAAATAAACCTATGTTAGTCGCTACTTAAAGGGCATGGCCTATTATTAATTGCACTTCAAAATTAAGCCTTCATAAGCAAACTATCTATATGCAAAAATTTGTTAGCAGGGCTGGGGCATTGATCTGCAATCTGCATATTTTTGTCTGCATATAACTTGTTACACAAATAATATAATTTTTCATAATGTTTGTACAATAAGACTGTTTTTTTTATAAAGCATAGTCATCTAACTTGCTTTGCTAGTCAAATATATTCATTAAGAACATTGTCTATATAGTTGAGGCTTGAGTAATCCCTTGGCCATTTTAAACTCCTCTTATCCATCGGTTGTGTGGCTATGACCACATGTTTTGCCCCTCTCTTTGTTGACTGTCTTTATCAACTAACACCTAATCTGTAGTGAGCTCTGACTAAACATTTTTGTGTTCTTATGTTATTCAATTACCCTTGTGATATGGACCATGATTCTGACTCATAATAAATGTTATTGTTGTTATATTGATTGAAAGCAACAATAGCATGGCGACGAACCATTCTTTGATTTGTTTTAAGTTTTAAAAAATATAGTTTATTTGTATTAAGCTATGTAGTAAGCCATAACTGTATTTCCAATTATCAGTGTAGTGTTCTATTGTGAAGATCATTTCTTGAGTTTGGTAGTTGGATACAACCATAGACTCTATTCCCCACAGTTGATCAGTTTAGATAAATCAGTTTCATTGGTTTCAATATTACTAGTACTGAAAGGAATTTTTAACAGAAAGATGACAATGGAGATTTTAAAGCTTTTTTCCCTATTCCAGTCATGCGAATAAATATTTTTTATTTTTTTTATATTTTCAATACATGCAAAGGATGATTATTTAAATGAAAAGAGCTGAGGTCTGTATTTTTTTGTGGCTTTTTGCTTTGATGTTGAAAGTCAAAGCTTATTCTTATAAAAAACTTAAGAAAGCTTGGTAACCTGAAAATTTGTGTACTTCTTTTTTAAACCTTTGATGATAAATTCTTTTGATGGTGGACCTTTTCAAAAATCTGATAAATCCCGTAAATAACTTGTCATAAAACCGAAGGTAAACTTCATGGTTACTTAAGATCATGCTATGATTTCACATTCCATAATTTTACAAAGTGGTTGAGTAGCAATATGCAATCCTACTGAAAACAAATTAGGATTTTGCCTGCCAGTGTGAGTGCTATCAAATCTTTAAGATTGTAACTTTTTGCATGGTGTTCTTGTCATGTCTGTAACCACTGTAAAGCACTTGTGATACACGCATCACTAGTCATCTATGGGGCAAATCAAAAGTGTCTATAGAATGGGATCATTTCCCAGCTAAGAATCAGACATTAAGATCTTACAGAGTATATATTTTGCCTGCTACGTAGGCATCATCAGCTCTTATTCAAATAGAATCTAAATAAAAAAGCAAGTCAAAAATTTTATTAATTTAATTTGTGTTTGGAAAAGTTGATTCATCACTTAAAGGTAATGTTCAGATTTAAATATTTCACATGTAAACGTAACTGGCTAAATTGCCTTGTTTGTTGAGCAGTAGCCACCTAAGCTAGTAGACTAGGTTCAAATCCTGGTCAGGTCATACTGAAAACTTGGAAAAGGTACTTGCGGCCTGTCTAGCTTTGTGCTCGGCATTGATGGATGGGTGCAAGGGAACAGTTCACATGCAGTGCTGCCCGTGACTCGCTGTCAGTGCATCATCCACTACGAAAGCAGCCGCATGGCCCTTGATGCAAAATGGAAATGGGCACAACAGACCACTTAAGTGACAATCCAAAAAGAGCACAGAAACCGAATATAAATGAAACTAAACTGAACATGTGAATGTAAATCATTTCATGGATCCTCTAAAGGTACACAATACACATGAACTGTAAGTAAACCCAATGCTGTCAAATCCTTTGTGATTATGAAGAATACCAATTGAAACGTTGTTTTGCAAAATGTGTTCTTTGTGAATTAATTTCATAGGCTAAATAATGCTCAAGTTTGCCATGTTGGTAGATTACATTAGGAGTTCAATATTGGTAGATACAGTTTAACCATTATATTCCACCAGGTTTAGGGAAAAAACATTTTTAAGCCATCAGTTATAAAACATTTTTTCTTAGTTGGATGAGGATTTAGAACACTTCTTCAATTTGATGTCAAAGTGCATGCTAACATTGGTTTTTGATTTCTCTTTGTACAATGCCTATCAAGAAAGCACCAGGAAAGCCTCAACAGAAAGGAGCAGTTTCTACTAATTCTCGAAGAACAGCAGGTTTCTGCTTATAGTGATACTTATGCTGCAGTTTTTACTTTTAAAGCATTGTGATTTCATTATAACAGCATTGTGATTTCATTATAACAGTAATCCTAAGTTACAGAATGGGTTGGAGACTCAATTACTAAGTGCATCTGCAGCTGCAGAGCCAAATTTAAGACAACTGTGCAAGCTTGTTTGAGACACAGAGTATAATATATATTTAGATATATTCATGTTTTTCATATATTTTTTTAAATGTATTTACCATCAAGCTGTACATTGCAAAAATCACTCTAATGGCCTTAACTTTAGCTTTCACTTGATTATGAGGCTTTGGGTAGATTTTGTTGAATGATAGGTTTTAATATATAATATAGGCTATTATCCATGTATTCAAAGTATTGTGCTTTTTTATGTTTTACAGAAGTGTTATGCAGCACATAGATAACATCTAGAGCTCATATAGATGCTATCTATATAGAGCACATCACTTTGTGTTGCATTGCATGGTGCATAATAGTTGCATTGTAATGTAGTGTACTGTATACTGCTGATTCTGATTACTTGGCACAGCATCTCATGCGCAATGCACCATGAACGAGGATGTGCACTGTTGATAGCACCTACTTTATATGTATATATATGGTGTGAGCAAACAGTAACAGAGTGAGCACGTCATGTGATATCTATTGTTGGGCTCAATGAACAGTCTATCCAATGTGCATTGATTCCTGTATATACTTTTCCATATAGTTGGGCCAATGGCTGTAAAAATACCAGTAATTCATAACATTTTTGGCTTACCAACTTTTTTATCATATATTTAATGCAATGCCGACCTCTCAGCACAAAAATAAAAATGCCACATCTGTTGGGTTTTAAAACAGTAACCATTGTTTTGCATTCTGCATTTACATTTAGTACAGCATTCTTTTGTGGTAGTGATATTGAATTCACATAATAGATTGTGTGTTTGGTATATTTTTAGCTTCTCATTCCAGTATGAATTATGTATAGTATTTATTTATGAAACTGCAGAATGCATTAGTTTCTCTTACATTACTTATTGTGTTAACCTAAAAATGACCTCAAATATTTAACTGCTGGCCACATTTCAGAAGCATACCTGCAGCACATGTAGCAAAGCCAAATATTTTAACATTTTTTGATGAATAGTCTATATGTTGTGTTATGTTATCACCAGGGTTTAAAAATCTGAGTGGGTAAAGCATTTCTGTTGTAAAATCATTTTAGCTTTTCTCATTGATAAACTTTGTATACAGAGAAAGACAGGCAGATACCAAACGGTCCTCTGCTTTTAACATCTGGTTGCACATACACCAATACACCATTGTACAAATATTTTTTGTACTTGTACTTTGTCACATCACCATACAATATTTCTTAGATGAAAAACATTGTGTGGTAGCAGCTATTCATGACTATGTTCTCAACTCAACATAAGATCAGTTTTTTTTAAGGCGTTTTAGGGACTTGAATCAGGTCCCTAGAATTTCAAATCGGGTCCCTAGAATCACAGATAATTGTCATTGGGTCCCTACAATCAGAGAAAATTGGGTCCCTAGAATCAGAGAAATTGGGCAACTACATATCCATATCGGGTACCTAACATTTTCCTTAAAAAAAAACCTGCATAAGATGGTTTTGAAAAAGTTTTATTTGTCAATAACATTATGCACATGTTGCTGCTTTTTATGTAGATTGTAATTTGTTGTTTCAAAAAACATGAGGCTGCATGTGACAACACAGACCTAATGCAGATTTTGATGTAAAGGTTTGCCATTTTACATTATTTTGTGAAAGGAATGAACCAATGTGCTTTTCTAAACTGAGGAGTCATCCCTATGTGAGAATAAACACTTTATAACACTAACATGAGTGTTGAGCAACTTCGCTTAGCAATATTCTCAATAAAACTTTGTGCTTGCTTCTCAGGTCCATCTAAGAAAGTGCCCTCTAATACCTCAGTACAAAAAAAAGCTGCCCCAAAGTCTTCTCACGAACAGAGCAAGCAAGTAAAGAAAGGACCCACAGCTGAGGACTTGGCAGCAACATGTATTCAAAAATATGTTCGAAGGTGTGTTTGGTTGCAAGTGAGTATAAAGTTGCTGGCAAAATTTTTCTGTGTGTTTTCATCAATAAAATGCAATTTTTAAATTTTGCAAATACATTGTGTCTGCCATACCACAGATGTTTTTTTATATTAACCTTTCCATCAGTGAAGATTACTCATGACAATACAGCAAAAGTTTCAGTGTTTAGGGATGAGATCTATAAAATCATAAGCAGTATAGTATTATAATTACCAGTATATGAAAAGTAGTAAGACAAAAATTGAGTGGTAGTTTTTAGCATTCATCATCTAAGTTTTCTTTCATTTAAAAGTGTTTCTTTTGATTAGTGACTCTAAGCTGCATTGTAACAAGTTGCTGCTTTTTAAAATTTGTCACAATGCTAATATTTTTTATTTTTTGTCAAAAGGATCCAGTTTAACATTGCAGTTCTTGTCACAGCAATTCATGAACTGTGAGTGAGTGTAAATAAAATGTTTCTCTGCATTGCAAAATATTTGGATCATGAAACCTATTTTCATTGCCAACTGAAATTGTGATTAAAACTGTTTTTTGTTGCCACTAGTGAGGCAAACCACTTTTTCTTGTTGTCAGTGGTTCATGTCTGGAGATAATCTTCTTAAGCTATCTAGTGGTTAGTGTTAGAATACCTTATGAACAACTGTAGAAACAAGCATTCTATGCATTATCCAGCCAGGAAGTCAGATATAATGCTTTTTTGCATAATGATAAACTTCTGCAGCAAAAATACATTATCTTGGTGGATCAAGTATCATGGTATACCTTTGTGCTAGAGGAAGTTTTCCTGATGACTGATGCAATTACTAGTTATGTAAGATAACATCAGCCAGCAGTTGATGCAAAAAAACACTGACAAAGTATTTTGCTAATCTGGCCACAGCATGATTTTTGCAAGCCATTGTCAGTAAAGCTTGTTCATTCCAACATCAGGATTTCTTAACTCAGTTTACTAGTATACAGTTATATCTCAGAAGTGCGAAAAATTAAAAACAGGTGTTCCTAAAAATGTGAAAAACAGCAAATACTATGAATTCAAACACAGGAAATGGACTGTACACAAGTTTTACCTCCCACTACATTCACACTGCATGAATCAATCACTACCTGACACTATTCAATAATAGTATTTAATACGTATTTGTAGTGAAAAAAATTGTTTTTTACTGATACTGAAAACACAGTTACAAAGGAATGACACAACTCTTCTGGTTAAATATTTAAACAATAATCAATAATCATCAATGTTTCGAAATGTAACTGCAGCATTTCTTTCTCAAGTTATTGTTTTATTAAAACAAAATGAACTGAAACACACCATTTGGATAGGCATGTATAAAAGCAAGACAACCTAGATAAAAATGAAAAGTGATACAAGATTTAGAAACCTTTGAAACTGATAAAATAATAGAATTGAAAATGAAAATGGAATTAAATATAAAATAAATTTCTATTAATGTGTGGAAACCTACTTTCGTCATTAAATGCTACTCTTATTTTAATAATTAAAAGTGCTTAAGAATTATTGAAAAAATTAAATTAAAACTAATTTTAAAAGCTATATATTTTAATAAGAAAAAATAAGAAATAAGATTCCATAAGTTTTTATATTGGAAAAGTGACATATTTTTGTCTTGTCCAATCAATATAGTGATAGAGGCGTCATCTTGTTACTGATTTTTTTAACTGGGTAATCTGCACCAGAAATGTAGCCCACATTTCTCCACCTTTTCTCATGTTTGGAAATGAACAACTAAAAAAGTCTCTGCCCAATCTTTTTAGCGAGTTCACCCGTACTTTTCGGCCAGTGTTTGCGCAGTGGTCATCATTGATATGGTCTTTCAGCACAGGAGCTTTTTTCACCGTACGAGGGCCATCGCTTTTAGCTTCGCCGGCTACAGTTCAGCCATCATTTTACTCTAATGTGAATACGATTTGTGGTAGCATGCAGCGCACACCTAAGCTATACCCATATCTTGCAAAAATATTCAAGAAGCAAAGCGTCGTTAGCTTCGACTCTGTTTTCCTTCCATTGCCCGATCTGTTGCGTTCGGACAGCAGCGCGTGATACGCGCAGATGCACTTCGATGCTGGGATGAAAACCGCGATTGTTACTTTGCACCCATCGACAAATATTGGCTAAATCCTCCATGAAGTACAGTATTTTGATATGGTGTTGATTCTAGCGCTCGTGGCTGGTGATGTTGACAGACATTTTCTACCTGGTGTTTGAGCTACTTTGCTAGAATAATAAAACTTTTAACTAACCGTGAAGGAACCACACGCACACCTAGTTATTTATGTCGCAAACCTTCTTGTAATTACTTGAACTGAAGTATGATTTGGCAAATGAAATATTTCATTACTGCATATTTTATAAATAGAATTGTGTATCGATGCCGGCGTGCAAAAACCCAGTGTTGTAGGGGTATTTTGCAGCCCATGTTTTTGTAAGAAGCGATGATGCATTTTATCGCTTCAGAATGAAAATGGTTGCGTATTATCATGCTGTTAAAGCTTTAAAATGCATGCGCCTAACTTTGTTTTGAATTCTGAATAGGTTTGAAAAATTATGTGGATTCTATGTGAACTTTGAATTCATATAGGCTACAAAAAGTGGCGTGGTGTGCGGTGTTGTGAAAATATGTGACACAAATGGTGAAAAACTAAGGAAAACTGCTTCAGGAAAAACCTTTACGTTGGTTGGTCTTGTTTGCCGCGGTGATTTTGGTTCCCAAAAAGGTTTTTGATTTTTGTATTTTCTCCCTGAAAGTACGATATATATACGGACAAATACAGCAGTATATAATTTTCTACCAGTACTGCATCTTGGCTGCTCTTGTTAATTTCGTAGGAGGTTTTGCACAGAAGTAAAATTAAAATATGTACGTTACATCCTAACGCTGATTTTACAACCATTTAACACAAATTTTGCACTGTTTAGGTTTTTGGCTAAATGCAAGCTCCTGAAACTGCGAGCTGAAAAACAGAAATATGAAGAAACTATTGAGCAACTGCAAAGGGAGGTAAGATAGATAACATTGTAACAGGCGGTGAGAAAACTGGTTTAGTAGCCCTGCTGGCACTGCAGGTTGAGGCAATGCAAGGTGAGAATTCACACATTTTGAGAAACACAAGCAAGATCTAAGATAACAAATGTGGCTGTTATGTCTTGATCTTGAAACAACCTGGCGCTGATGTGCATTCTTAATCATATGAAGAAAAAGCAAAACAACTAAGAACTCTGCTTAGTAAAACGTCGTGGTACTGATCAATACGAATCCTCCGCTTTGAAATTGTGTTTGATAGGCTTTTGTAGCGATGGTGAAAGCGGAACAGGAAGCTGCTGAAAGACAATTAGAAAAAGAAGAAGAAGAAAGAAAACGCAAAAGAGAGGAAGCGAAACGTCGGAAAAGAATGCTTGAAGCTGCTTTTGATGGTGATGTGGATGAAATGAAAGTTGTTTTAAAGGAGGTACCCTTATTTCTAAGGAAGTTTTTATTTGCTGTAATATTTTTTTTGTTCCCACAGCGGTAGTGCAAATGCTTCGGTGGTTATTTATCGAAACGTATATAATTAATCAAAATACGTCAGTGTTGAAAGAAACATGAGTTGAATCATGAAAAATTATGTCGATCAAACCAGTGGTTCGCGTGGCAGTGGCGCTGGAAAAACGTCAGCTTCGTTGGGATTTGTGTGTAAAACTACAATGGCATCAAAACGTTTTCCCAACTAGAGAACAGCTGATCGTTTATTGTATTGCGAAAAATAAAATCTACATTTACACGCGTTCATGCATGCCTTTATAAGTCGTTTGCATATAGTACGTCGTTTGCTTATACGTCGTTTGCATATACGTCGTTTGCAGGTTGCCGACCGCGATAATCTCGACGGCGTTCCGTCCGATGACATCGGTTACATTGTCCGTCAGCAACATTTGATGTCAGTGGTCGAGTGTGAAG
>JGI24022J15233_10008637_pt1 | contig 11400 bp, 5 predicted proteins | sample Ectturendosymbi2_FD_15233 | JGI IMG/M metagenome (IMG submission 15233)
ATTTGTCCTGGTGGTCCTGGTGGCATCACTGGCTGGACCTGCGGAACGGCTTGGGGCTGATTCATGGCAACGGGACGCGGGGCGACTTGCGCCCTTGCGGCCGATGGCGATGGTGTGATCTGGCAACAGTTTTAACTTCAGTTTTTATTTTACTTTGACAGTATTTTCACTAAAAAGAAACATCTGCCATGAAATCTTGTGAACAACCAGTGGCGGTCAGAGTAGCCGACCAAGTTGCTCAGTTAAAAGTGTGGGCGCCCCCAGGAATAATCTGCTCTTCTACAAATAGAAATGCTGTTGTTTGAAACTGTTCAACGTGGAAGTAGAAAGTAGAGAACTATTTCACTGTTTTAAATAGTTTGAAAAGTAATCGTCCGTCCATCACCCTCACCCAATACCGGACCGGAAAGAAAATCTAGTTCAAAACTTTGCTCCCAAAGATTGCGGTCTCAACGCAATCCCAAACAACGAAGTTTTGCAATCTGAAAAAACTGTTTTCGAGCGATGTCTATGGAAAGAAATCCTTTCTCAGCAAAGAATCAGACACTTTAAGATCTTACAGAGTATATATTTCCCCTACGATGTAGGCATCATCAGCTCTTATTCAAATAGAATCCAACCTGTATGAATCCAGCCTAGAGAATCCAGCCTGTTTACGAGCGTTTTTAATGCCTCTTAACGCAGCTTGTCTTGCAACTAGAAAATGTAAACTACTTTGTACTTAGCAAACCTTGAAACTACTCAAGTACGTTACTTTAGCTTAAGTCACCTTCCAATTATTTCAAGACCATTTGAATTTAGCGAAGTTTTCATCTCAACCTATATAGGCAGTTACAAACTATTGGAATCGCAGTTACAACAAGCTTTAGTTCCAGTCACAAAGTTACAAAATGCAGAAAATAGGCATTTCACTGGCCCATAGCTTAATACAGTGTGCGACTGTGCCTTCATGCTTAGTAGCGATTTTGCTTGATATTCTCACCTTGAAAACTTGCTAAGAGTGGCTCGAACAAACGTTCATTGTTATGACTATGTGATGAGACAAGTCACACTGACCTGAAGGTCACTGCCTGCTGGTTGTGGGTTTTCTTCTTCGGACAAGTGCGAGAGAGCAACAGTTTCATTCTTCAAAGGAAAAAAAATTAATATTTGCATTAATTTAAACCGTGCAAGTCTTAGAAAATCTAGAAAACTTATCGTATGAGGCCCTTTCAGAGTTCTTTCGACAAATGCATTTGCTTGTAATCCAATGTTTTCCAACTCAGAATTTAGTTTAGCAAATTTGCAGGAAAACGCGTTTGTGATCTGCAAACCTATGTTCTTGCTCCTGCTCATAGACAATCTGAGAAACTTAAAGTGACGTAGACTGATTCGACTAGGCTCACAGTACTGGGTTGCTGAACAGCAACGAAATCAACAATAAAGTTTTGTCACATTTTATGTACTGGGTGAGGTCCTTTTCATAGTTAATCTTACTGTAATCAACAGGCCAGAAAATGTTGAACTTCTAACAAGACAATACTCACGTTCATTCTGTAGTAGGTAGGTTCAGTTGCCCTATTTAGCTGCAAACACGAGAAGTTATGCTTGGTTCAGACAAAACAGCGACTTCTCTACGATATGCCTTAACCTTTGCTGTAAATGAATAGGAGATAAAAGTGCTTGTGACGAAACAAGGCTCGTTGTTTTCACAATGAAAACTGATTGCTGCAACAAAAAATGGGCGTTCAAGTAAGTGATAGCTGTGTGGATTCCAAATTTGCGCTTGCTGCACAGTAAGTCTGAAATAAGATGCATTTGCACGTCCAACTTCGACCAATTCAAATCGACAAATACAGTATTCCATTCTTGCAGGGGCGGAGCCAGACATTTTCATTTGGGGGGACACTGGAGGGGCCAGTTTTGCAGCAAGGGGAGCTGTCAATGGTCTGTGTAGGACTTTCAGAAAGAGACCTTAAAAATTTTTGGGGGGCCAGGCAAAATTTTGGGGGGCAGTGGCCCCCCCCTGGTACCCCCCTAGCTCCGCCCCTGCATTCTTGTATTCCATTCTTGGTTCCACGCAGTCATTAACAGACTGTTCCGAGAGACAACTTGTCGTTTGCGCAAAGTACAGAAAAAAGCAACTTGTCCGATGGGTTCACCTGTCTTTTAAATTGTGTACCTCCATGAACTGTGTCAAACAACAAAAGAATGACTATCGAATTTTTAGTCTGTCATAATATGCAGATATGTAGGCGCTGGCCTGCTTTGCGCGTTCTGTTCTTTATCAAACTTTAGCGCATTCTTTTCTTATGCTTTAATCATCAATAATTCCAGTATTCCGGTAGTGGAGTTTCACATGCCTTAATTAACCAAAGGATGTTTTTGAAGAAAAACCTTCGCGAAAAAATAACGGAGACGTGAAAGCTATAAACAAAATAAGTCTACGTACGCTATAATTTTTCCCATTAACAAGTTCTGATTTAACTTTAGGGAGTTTCGGCTACTTTGGAATTGATGACCACCTCTTACTGCCATCAAATCGCACCAATCCTGCTCTGCTGTTTGTGTGTATAGATAGTGCATGCCAATAACATTAAGTGAAAACCTTTCGCCTTGATTGTCGGCGGTGTTCCTTCTAATTTTAGACAGTTTGTGTGCGTAATAAAATGTTTTGTGTGCGCAATAAAATGTGCTTGCTCGGTTCTTCACCCAATCCTAAAATCTTTTGCGCACTTTTCGCTATGGTAGTGTTGCGATCGGAAAGCCCGAGCGGCGTGTGCGCAAAGCTTCACACTGTAGCAGCAAGCAACAATAGAGGTCACGCGCCGCAATCACTCTATTATTGCTTGTTCGCGCCACATATATGTATGGGTGTTGTTCTTCGCGCACATACTGCTCTTGGTGAACCGCGCATTCAGCGCAATGCCAGCGGAGAGGTTGCAACAGTAGCCTACTGGTTGACCAACAGGCACTGTCAGAAGGAATTTCGCCAGAACCTCCTGACAACGACAAATCGATAACTTTTATTATGTCCTCACGCATTCATTCACTTCCGGAACTAGTCTAATCGTCACAAATTTAAGTATTTTTTTTACTTACGGGTTTGGCTCAGACTCACAGTGCACGTCACAGGGGTTGGAAAAAGAACACAGGAACACAAGAATGCTTAATCATAAGACATCACAGGGCAAGTGTCAGATGGTACGCGTTGGCAAAACTGAAAGACAGCAAAGACTGAACCAACGCACCATCATCTGCTGCAATCGTTGACAGAGATCGTTAATCAATGGGAGAAAATAAAGAGTTGTGAAAAGCATTTAAGGCGTTAGAAGTAAGTGGATAAAACGGTTTAATGAAAACGTTCATTGCTGTACAAATGCATACATATTGCTTGTAATCAGTGCTTTCATGTAGACGCAACCAGACTGTTGCTACGCTGGAACTTTCGGGACTGAGTTCCTTGATGTATGGAAATGTAAGCCCTGATTTTCAAATTTAAAATAGAAGTGTAGCAAATGCTGCGTTTTTAGGAAGCTTTGGCAAGCTCTGATTTGATTTTGCAGTACTCCATACAGCTCAGCAGCTCAACTATAGGACCTAGACTGACAGAAATAATAATAATTTCCTACAGTGAAAAACAGAAATAATTTCCTACAGTGAAACCATAAATGAGATAAACATGCCTAAATTGGGCCCAATTTGTTGAATTTTCAAAATTATTTGTAGTTCATGTATAATGCTGGCTCTTTAGGTAATTGAGTTTACGCGATCTGTCGGCCAGCCTTATCAAAATCTGCATAAGTTTTGTATTTTCGATTTGAGGGTAGACTCACTTCGGGCTATATGTTTACCTGACGTGTAACAGCAAAACCTGTGGGTAAGGCAACCGTAAACCATTTTGGGTCATTTGGATGTGAATGGAAATTAGCCCATAAAGTTGTGCTCATGGCCTATTTTCAACTCTTTCGTGTATTGTCAAAAGTTTTTTGACCTGCATGGACTTTGGTTTGTGTCTGAATGCTTTTTATACACGGTGAGTGGTCGTGGTGAAGTTCATTTCTGTAAGTGCTATGTGTCAAGGCAGCTAAGCGAGTGCCGCATGCTAGAGATCATTGCCACGGAGAATCAATCAAAGTCTACAGCAGATTAGTCTGTTAAAGCAAACCGTGCTGTGTGTTGAAACTCACTGGTATGTTCAGATGTACGCTAATATGGTTTAAGGGTATTGAGGCTTGAAAACTAAAGGACCAGGTTGGTGTAATAACGTTCCAAAGGTGAGACCACTGTTACAGGCTACTGTAGAGGAGCTTCAAACGCTCAAAACAAACCGTAATATTTACTGTGATATATTGAATGCAGGTGCGCTCTTCAATATTGCAAGTTTATGAATTTGTACCCAAACGTAGTTCGAAAGGTGTGATCAAAACATCACCACGCGGATTGTGAAGACTGGAGAGCCCGTTCTTCANGTACTTTCACTCATGCTATCCGTGAAAAAAGAGTTCAGTCAGACAAGAATTTGCCGCACCTAGCTCGCGCGTTTTTACCAAGCACTCTTGTAAACCTTTTTTCATGTATCATCTGCCATGTTGCCGTTATTGCTTAAATGCTGCACATTTTTGTTATAGGCCTACAAATTTGTGGACGTTTTCAAAGGTCAAGTTACACTTTTGTCTGTGGATAAACCACTTAGTTCAAATACAGGCCTGCTCTTTCTTAGTGTTGAGTGAGTGCCATTTTGTGATTATAAATTACTATAATTCTATGCGTAAAAGTTATAGTATACGTCTGCTAAGTGCTTCACACGTGATTGCAGCTTTTGAAAGTCAACGAAATTTCCAAAGACCTTCAGCAACGCATGCAGTTATTTGAGTAATGGCTGAGGTGTAGTTGTTACGCAGGCAGCGTTATAGGCAGAGATTGCTTCTGCTTCTAAATAGAAAACGTTGGCTAGACTTTAAAAATGATAGACTGTTTAGAATTCGATTCCAATGAGAAAAATTCTGCCACCCAAAAAAGCTCTGATCCTCCCAAAATGTTCAACTCTATATGGGCACACAGCGCTTAATTTGTTTTGTAAACAATAGGTTGCGACGGTGGTACGGTTGTGGCTGACTGAACATGGATATCATGTGAGAATCACGGCTGTAGGAATCAGTATCGACAAAGAGCCCAAAGCTACTGAGGATAAACACCAGAACTGAGCTCCAGCTGGTGAAGCGCCCCTTTAGGACTCAGTGGTTCTCAACCTTTTTGAAGTGATGTACACTTTGGGTAAAAGTTTGTCTATCAAGTATCCCTTGCGTGTAACCATAAGCACAATAATTAGAAATGTACCTATAATTATTGTACTTTTAAGTTAAAATTTCATTATGAAAAAAATTTGTGTGCGTACCGCTATTTGAGAACCACTGCTTATAGGTTAGTGAGCTAAGACGTTCGTGAAAGTTCGTCAGAATGCGCTCACCACAACAGCAAAGCTAAGGGTTAATAGGCTTTGCGGAGATTTCCAATGGGCGCTCTACAGCCGATGATTAAGACCTAATTTCAAATATTTATTGCAACGCTTCTTGAGGGGTCCGTGATCTATCGGTATTTAAGAAACGCTGGTTTAGGGGAAGTTTGTAAATTAGGGATTCCAACTTATCACTGTTGCACGTAGGAATATTATTCACTTGAAAATATTCATGGTTGGTTAGATAGTTTACAAAGGTATAATGTAAGGTTATGGGTTTTGAAGACCACTCTACCTTAATCCTACCAATTCTTTTTTTGTCACATCAAGTAAGCGTTTTCGTGTTGTTGAATTCCGTGACTACTCCTGTGATATGGACCACGCTTCTGAGACAAACACGAAAATATATCAAACAACTAAAATACCTATGCTGGGAGTGCTGAAAGTTGTACTGCAGTGTAGGTACACTAGACGAATTCATGGTCTTTCGCCAATCCTTTGTGACAAAGGAATCAGTAAATTTTGTTGCTTGTGTAGAACTTTGTTCTTATGCAGTATGCTGCAGCTTCTGCGTTATATTCTACGCAATGTTGTATGATCTATTGACTATGTGAACCATTATTTCGTCACAAAAAGCAATACACTTACTTAGTATACAATGATTGTAGACACTTGCGTTCAGTGCCAATTTTACACATACAGTAGTGGACTAACTGGTGAACTTCATGCTGTTTCAACAAGATCACTGAGGATACGCAGTGTTACGTGAAATCGTTTTTGTATTTTAAAACAATTTGCGAATGGATTTAACATCAACTCAGTCGTCTTGGGGAGACTAGTTGCTTGAATACAGATTTGTGCAAGTCTGAATCATAGCAAAGCGAAGAAAGCAAGGCCCTGACGGCTGATTCTTCGAAAGCTTGCAGCAAACCTCGAGATTTTTGAATGAACTGCTTACTGTCATGGCTGACCGAGCATGGAGGTCACGTGAGATTCGCCGGTGTAGGCAATCATCACCATCGAGAACGATTTAAAAAATACCGGAGCTGAGCTAAATCTGGTAGGTCATTTCGGCGAGTAAACAGGAAAGCTGCGAAGTTACAAGATTGCCTTACCGCAGCGTCCGAGAAGGTTGTTGGTTCGATACCAACTTTGAGATAAACATATTGAAGGCGGCAGCAGCTGACTTGCTGCTGACTAGTGACTTGCTACAGAAGGCGAGAGGCGAAACAGCTGGCCTCACAGTGATGATAGCTGTATACTTGGTAACGTAATAGCAAAGCAAGCCCTCTGGCTATTGATCATTGTAAGCCTGTGCAAACCAAACGAAGTTATAAATTCTAAATTTTAGTATCTAAAACTTACCGGTAGTTCCTACTCTGTAACAAGGAGTGGTCAGCGCAAAATATTCGCATGTTCTATGAATCTTTTATGAGTGGTTGTGTCTTATGCCGACCGTAGAACAAGGCGAACTGTTGAGAGTTGACTTAGCGCTGACTTTATCGCACGAAGCCACAATTGGGAGTTTGAAGAAAGTTTACGGTGATGTGGCGAAAAGACAATGAATTGTGTTTGAAAAACGACAACTGACTTGCTGGGAATCATTCAAAGGAGTGATTTTGTTGCCGATAAACATGACTTGTCAGGTTAGGTTGGTTTCGCTCAACTGGCTATTTCCATGTGTTCAGTGGAAGCGATAGTTTGTTACCGATCTCCCAACCTTTTGAGTGGCTTGTAGTAAATGCAGTATCTCTACCGCTAGAAATCCTTTGACAGCAATGAACCAGACATTATGATGTGTACCAAATATGTCTTTCGCCTATTGAGTAGGCATCATCGGCCCTTATTTAAATAAAATCAGGTAGCAAATACAATAAATCAGGTAGCAAATACTGGCTTATTGCTATGTGTATTTACAGTATTTAATGAAATTGAAAGCATTTTGTTAACATATGTCTTTTCAGGGAGAAGCTGTAGCGTAAGGTTCAATCGCTTGTTTGTTGGCGATTAACGTAGCCGTAAACCTATACATAGAGCCTATTGCTGAACGCGGTATCCATTAGAAGTTTGATTTTGAGAAATATTTAAAAAATAGAAAATGCAACAAAGGCAGCAATTATTTTTGTGCGGAACTCAAGATTAACTTCATGAGAATTTTTGCAGCATTGAGCACAAGCTCAACGTGCTCCATCTCCCGTGTTTCCGAGCAGACGTCCGTCGAAACATACCACCCAAATTTTTGAACCACGCTAGATGCGACAACAGACTGTTTAGGCGCTTTACTTGTAACTACCGGCTAGTGAGTCTAGCAGTGTTGTATGAGAAACGTGTGCTGTGCTGTTAGCCATTCTTAACAATTCTATTGTTAGCGTTTTACCTTTATATGAGCAAAAACTAAAAGCTAAAGTTGATCTGAACTGAAGGGTACAGCTTGTGTGTTGATAGAAGTTTTAAGAATAGAAGAAAGGTAAATCTGAACTGAACTGACGGCCATATCCGGAAGGAAATAATGGAGGTGAGTGGGTTTGCACAACGGCCGTCATGTGATATGTGGGTTTGGGAAGGTTGTGTTGCTGCATCATGGCCTTATTTGGCGACGGTTTGAGTCTTCATGAAAAATATCCCCCTATTGTTCTCAATGTGGTGCATTTTTTCAAATTAGCGGGTGTGTTTTTCTGATTTGTGCCTACCGTGATTTTATCCGTGGTCATCAAGTTTGCGTTTGATGCAATTGAAAGTTGGTATTGTATTGATTCGGATAAAAACTACCAAGCCTGTTCGTAGTTGACGACTGCCTTTGCTGTTTGCTCTCGGCTACTGAAGCAAGTATTTGTATATGCCAACTGACACACGACTTGTTCGTAAGCGTTACGCTGCATTTAGACGTTTTGCAATGTGATAAATTTCCTCGCAGCAGCTCTGTTCAGATCTGACCGTGCCGCGCGTGCCCGGAAGTTGCGATGACGCGATGACGTGTCAGTCGTGTGCTGATGTGTGATAATGCGTGCATTTTCAAAGAAACGCTAGCATTCTACTAGTCAAAGCTAACCTTTATTATGTTAAAGAAGGCAGCACTTTTGCAACAAAATTACATTGCAAAAGAACTCAATCCTAGGGAGTTTAACAAACTGGCCAATCAAGGCTTGAGAAACGTCCAAATGTTTTTGACGCTGTGGTTGTATGCAGAAACCACCGTTACCTCAACCTGTCATGAACCAACCAGTGTGGATGGCAAGCCCTGGCTCGATTCCTGGATGCCCGCCTGGTCTTGAGTATTTGACTCAACTGGACCAAGTCCTCATGCACCAACAAGTAGAATTATTTGAAGGTATACAACAAATGTGAGAAGTAAACAAAATATGAGAATAACAACACCTGAGCTGTGAATTTTGAGGATGCTTTTCGAACATATTCGAGGGAATTACGGTTCACATTCATCACACGTATGCAGTCGTTTTGGAATCTGACAGTTGGTTACTTTTCTGCATGGTGGCTTTTTTGTATGGTTTGTTTATTAACTGTGTCATATGAAACGATAAACCAATCAATAAAACTATTCATCTGAACCGGAAGGGATTTCTGGCCCGCAGGCGCCTTTAGATTACCAACTGTGGTCTTGTTTGAAAAAATATCTGGTGTGAACGGGGTATACGACGTTGAATTCTTTTTGGATGTTTTGAGTCGTGGGCCATTAAGCGCGTTACTGCCAGTGCCACCACTTAACAGTGAGGTTGAAATGACATCGATTGTTTGTCATAAGGGACTTGATCATATGTACTGAGAATGTTTTGATTAGTTACACGTGAAAGCAGCTGAAATCTGACGTAACCGTAGAAAAACACACACAAATAAACATGATCGATGTTTGAAAGATCGTGTTCACAAACGTGTTGTAGTCAGTGCGCTGATTTTGTTTTCAGCTTTCACGGGAATCGAAACGAAGAACCGCTTCGCAGTGAAAAACAGCCTCGGACAGCAATGCTACTTCGCACATGAAGGTGATGAGAAAATACTTGTTAGAAAATCGACAGTGCTGTCCTGTAGTTTGGGTCAAAGTTGCATATATATTGGATCGCGTTGCCCAATGCTTTAAGTCAGGACTTTAGTCCTGCCAACGTATGGTGTACTTCATGAAAACCTCTGTTCTGTGCATCAAAATGCGGTACGTTATATAACTGCACTGCAAACGGTGGGAAAGTTCCTGTGAGGATTCAGGAAATAACAAAAAGCTTGAAGTACTTCATTCAAAGTTTTTTTTCCTCTATATGTGGAATATGTAATGTGTGAGTACCCCTTCAGCATTTCGACAGATGTACATGTACCCCTAAGATATCCTATGACAATACATTTCATCATGATTATTCATTGATATATTTAATAATAAGCATATAATGATTTTTGAAAAAAATATTCACTAACATATGTGTNAATATTTGGAAATAAATCATATGCAAATATATTTTGCTCTTCTATTGATAACCTTAAATGTACCCCTTCGGATAGGCAAATGTACCCCTGGGGTTACATGTACCCCAGGTTGGGAACCCCTGGTTTAAGGGTTCTCAACCTTTTTTGGTCCATGGACTATCTTTTAAAAAAATATCGGATGGACCACTTTGCTATGCTGACAGTTGACACCTCATGAACAATTGGTCAAAACTGTATCAGGCTACACATAGGTGGTCTTACATAATTTATTGTACATTAAGGTTATAATTTTCAGGAACGTTTTGTCAAGGATTTATAGAACTCTCTGTGGACCAGTGGAAAATCCACTTGTGCTAGGTTGAGAATCACTGGTTTAAAGGCATTGCTACTCAACGTTTTTACCAAAACTCTTTCGAATTTTTCTCAATTTCCACGTTTTTTTCTTTTTCAAATTTCCTAGAATTCCACAAGCCGGCAGTTTTGTTGTTGAGTTAAATATTTCGTTCGCATCAGAACGTGTTCTATTCAGGACATGGAGTGCAGGCAAAATCAAGAATGCATGCAATGGCAAATGCTTTTCAATTTATCTGCCCCATTGTTCAGCAATTTGCGAATTTTGCATTCTTCTCGCAACAACTTCGCATGGTTACCGCACCGAAAACCGTGTTGTTGAAACTAGTCCCCGTTCTGTATGTAGCTGGATGATGTTTCAGACAACTTTCAAGTTTGCACACAAGAACTGTGTATTAACGTTTTTGTAATTTGTCCACAAATCACCGTTTAGTCACATATATCACGCTAGCCGGCTTTTCAACACTTTCAAATGTCTGCTGTACCTCCAATGGAAGTGTACCTGAGAAATTTGCGTTGATAGACATGAAGTACAGCAAAGCTGCGGGTAGACATAGAAACAATTGTCACGGCGCTCTTTCAGTAAGATTAGGGTGTTGGTTAAAAATATGTTAAGAGTGTATTGAAATTTTTAGAACCTGAAAAAAATCCTCTGATCCGTGCACACATATTTTTGAGTGCAACTAGCAGCAGATTACAGCTCTGAGATGCAACACAGAATGCGAAACACATATCCGGGCTGTTCAGCAATACAGTCATGATGTTGCTAAGCGGCGATTGGTAACAGAGCTTTGTGGGTTTGTTGAGGCTACGAACGTTTGTGGCAGCCAGGCCATCACTTATCCTGCCTCAGGCACGCTTTCGAGGTTAAATTCTCATTTATTGTTTTGATTGCTGCCGTGCGGTATCCGCCTCGACGGGGGGTGTTGAACAATACGCAAAGAATTAAAGAATTGCGTACGCTGCGATCGATTCGGGTGTTTGTTGCGGTGTGTAACAGCCAGGGGTCGGCAACATTTTTCGCACTGTGGACCGGTTTCAGCCTGGCATTAGTTGACGGACCGGTCCTCAACGAAATAATGAATGTTTGGCACATGCAAATTTATCACATCTCGTAAGTCATCATGGCCCTGATTCAGTGAGACATGGGCTTGCTTTGGCGCAATAAGATGCTCCGACCCCGT
>JGI24022J15233_10008641_pt1 | contig 11399 bp, 8 predicted proteins | sample Ectturendosymbi2_FD_15233 | JGI IMG/M metagenome (IMG submission 15233)
CTGTTGGTTACACCCACGGGATAGCGACCCCAGAGGTCGTCCAAGCACCAGGTGGATTGACTGCATCTCCAAGGACTTGGCCTTGTCTTTAATGCGGAGCCAGCAGAAATATTTGCGATTGCTGTTAATCGTGAGATATTTCGAGTTCTCCTAGGCGTGCTGCCCCCGCAACCCTTCCCAGTGGAAAAACGGGCATGAAAATGAATGAATGGATATGGCAGCGCAATTACATCTTGCTACAATTTTTGTGCTGCTAGTGACTTAGATTTGAGTCGTTTCGTCCTTATGTCAAAAATCCGGGAGTGGGTTAATATTATTCTTGTAGAGCTGTAGGAGAACGTTTCTATACCGACCTACGTATCTTTACGTATTTAGTATTTATGGGACAGATACCAGGCTACACACCAATACCGATCTGGAATCTATTGGATATCGTCTGTAATCTTTTTCTCTTGAAATTATCAACGCTTACGTCCGAAAAATATGAAAAGAAATAATGAATATTACATGAGTTTTAACTGCAAGTTGTTTTACGAAACTGGCATAACCATGCCAAAGTCTCAGAAACTACCCGGTATTCAGTCGTTTTTTAAGGAAAACCGGTACTTTAGGCAGTGGCGTAGCCAGCCCAAAAACTTGGGGGGCCAAAATGTTTGATTTTAGGTGAATAACACTAGTTTGTTTGAAAAAACGCCTCTCAAAGCATAAAATTACATATTCTCTAAAAATTTGGAGAGGGCCATGGCCCCTTTGTCCCCCCCTGGCTACGCGTATGACTTTAGGTTGTCTTAACACAAATCATAAGTAGAATATTTCAATAATGCACGCAAATAAGGTCGCGTAAATAGTCAACTTAAAGTTTTAAAAATCTGATTGCGTGGTTATAGTTTACAAGTACTAGTAATAGCGCTTTACACGAAGTTCCTTCGAGACTACAAAAATAATTGTACAAAACTACAACAGCTGTGATAATTATCGGAGTTAGACTTTTCAACAGTGGTGTAGCGGAGGAGGGAGCAATACGTAGAAACGTTGCTCCACAACTTCTTTCGACAGGAAGAATGGCGTTCTCTTATTCACTACTATACTTCTTCGCGCAGCACTAACATAGCGGCGCCTTTGTTGCAAATTTTTTGAGAATTTCTCATCGTAAAATTTCCCGTGTCCTGATAGTGCGAAAAGTAACATCTTGTGATAGAGCGCTTCCCCACTTTTTTTAGCACAAAACCACTGGTTTTCAATAGGAGGATATCAACTACCATAAACAAATGATTTTTAGCAATATTAAGTGTTCGATCTGATATGGTGATCTTTATTTATCATAACAATCTTACATTTCCTTCAAATACTTGAGTAACATCTGCTGGGTTAACTTTGCGAGCGCTTGCAGAAGCAATACAGGTTTAAAGCAGGGGTCTCAAACTCAAATTGTTCCGAGGGCAAAATAAGGACTTATAAAGTAACCCGAGGGCCGCAACCAGCATTATGACTGCCCGAGGGCCGCATTACGATGATGACGCAACAATGGCGGTACCTAAACTTTACTGGAAACAGTTTTAACATCTTATTTCCTGCGAAAGGTATCATGAGTTATAGGAAAATCATGTCCAGCCTTCTCTACGTTCGTTTAAAAGGAACTTGTTCACTTGCTAGCCGAGTACGTCAAGCACCGATGAATAAAATAATTAACTTGTATGTTAATTATTTCAAAATTCCCAAAAAGCATCGCGGACCGCACAAAACGCCCTGGCGGGCCGCGTGTTTGAGAACCCTGGGTTTAAAGGTTAAAGAAAAGTACATTTATAGAACAATCAAAGGCCCTCTTTTGCGTAATGTTGATTGCTTTTTTACTGTGGTTAGCGAGGTCACGACAGGATCCAAAATAACCTGATTTAGGAAATGTTTACAAAACACTGGCTATAACATCCCTAATGTGGCTCTGAAAAGCGCCTTGTTTTGAGCATATATACTTACGGATTTTCAGACTGAGCTACGACGTCCAATGCTTCGATGAGACTTCGATCGGAATTAATTTTTGGTTTGTTTTGATCGCTAAAGGATAGAATCCACACTGTCTTTGCAGCTGAAGCCTTTTCCTCAGTATTTCCTAAAAACAGGACTTGCACTTGTTCCAATCAAGTTAAGATATCTTTATAGTAAACCCGCGCTTTGATGTTTCCTGCCCTGATGTAATCATCAAGCACTTAACATTTTATTAAGATTAAATTCCATTGAAACCTTTTGAGTCAGAGTGAACAAAATCAAGAATTCTATTTTGAATAAGAGTTTGACATGGGCGCTACAATGCAAAGTCTCTCTACGTCGCACATAAAGCTTTACGCGAATGACAATTTCAGGATGTTTACTGTTTAAACAAGCGAACAAATTGTTTAGTCTCACTGGAATGTACAGAACTTTAACTGCGGTGGTACAGATGCAGGATGCGGCCGGCAGGGAAACAATGTCCATTACGTAACTGAAAAACTATATGAGAAACTGGGCGGAATTTGTAACAAGTAAGCACAATCACGCAAAAGTTGAGGACAGTTTGTTGAAAAGTTGGGAAGAATGAATTTCTTTTTGCTGCTCATGTTGCTTCACAGCAATTTTCACATGATTTAATTTTAAAAACGAAGTCTTTCTCCTGATGATTAAAAATTAAAGTAATCGCCGGAAGAAAGACCCCATTTTTTGTTTTTAGAAGGTTGCAAACTTACAAAAGATTTTAAAACTTTAAACTTTGGGTAATGCTATTCATGGGAGTGTTGATGACTTATGTTTATGTTGGTCTTTTTACATTGATTTATGTTGGTGTTTTACATTTTCACAATAACATATGCCCAGAAAAAGTTGGGCAAAAGTGGTTTGGTAATTTGTAGCCATAGTTTGGACAAAGTTGAAAAAGTGGATAAACTTTGTTTGTCCACAATATTTTTGCTCCCCGCACATTTATGTGTGGTGGTGCCAAACTCATCGTGATAATAAGCTCGTGCAAGGAACTCTGCTGGTAAGTTCTTTGCTCTGCCACAACAACAGCTTTACAATCAATGCATTAAAACATTGTACTGTACGTAGATCTGGATTTGTTTAGTGCAACGAAGTTCCGTACTATGCTACTACGAATGTCATGCCATGCTTTTAGCTTGTTCAAACGCTATAGTTGACTGATAACGACACATAAAATATCTGAAGAGCAGCACGGTAGGCAAACTACTTCTTAGCAACAGACTTTCACTGCAGTCACAGTGACTGACCCATGCAGTCCCGTCGCCACGGGGGGAGGGGGCTTTGGTGGGTTTAGCTCCACCAAACAAGGTTCCAAGCCCCACCAAATTGAAATATGAAACACTATAAATAAGTAGAGTTTTTGTCAATTTTTAGAATGTCATGCTCCTCTGCACAAACGTATTGAAGACTTTCTGGCGACGGTTCTGGACTGACCTTCTTTGAGCAAGGTTGTTAGGTGCTTCGCTACACCAAGGTTCATTATGACGTCGCTGTTGTCAGCATTGCTCGCTAATTTTCCCAAACCTTCAGTAAGTTCAACTGCAGAAAATCCATCGCAGATATGGTCCGAAGACGCAAGAGAGCCAGAGAGAAGCTAAACACACAGAAGAAGGTAACTTAAATGCGTAAAGTGTTTGCCTGCACGTGACATAATCAGACAACCTGTATTGCAGATACACCAATGGGATGGCTGCATGCAGAGGTCCCACTGGCACCTAACATTGACAAAGCAAAATGTTGAATTTCTATTTTACAAAAAGTGCTTTTTTAACCTTTATAGTATTTAACAATTTAAGCTTTCGGTACTTTCATTGCTGTTGATAGGATGTGACCCATGTTCCTGTGCCAATACTCGCAGCTATCCCAGAGACGAAGTCAATAAATAAGGCATGCCTTTTTTGCTTGCTTGGACACGAAACTTTAAAATAGGTTGTTATTCTGCATTTGGACTATAGTTGGACCCGTTTTATTTTTATAGTGATTGCCACGAATGGCCGAGAATGTCCTAAAGAGCGGGACAGCAGCAGCACTTTGGTTACAGCCCAGCACCCCTCTATCACACTATATAAGCGAGGTCCGTTCCGTTCTGACCTCGCAGTCAAGGTGCGTTTTCTGCAAAACACATGTTTTGTTTTGAGGCAAAACTACATGATTTACTAACAAGAGTTAGGTAAATTTCGATTTGTTATATCTGGCAGTTGGAAGCTGAGATGGGCAACGCAACTCAGGAAAAGTTGTGCTCGGAGCTGACGACTCAAAGTCAAATTTCGTTGAAACCGGTTGTTCCATTATGTTTAATTTTTACGGGTCACTGGTGAAGAACCAAAAAAACGCGCATTCTTCAGAAGCAACAAGGTGTTCGAATAAACGATATAACACAAGTGCAATCTTGCACATCCGTAAAATGCATGTTTTATTCTCTGTTTCATCCGCAGTTACCGGTGTATTTGGGGTGAATGTCGCATTGTTGCATTCTAATGAGGTGAGCAACATTCGTACTGCAACTGTTGAAAAAAGAAAATAACGACTGAAAATTCGAAAACGGTTCTGTTTCGGGGTTTTGAACAAAAATTGTTCCGGTACGGCTTGTCCAAAGTTATCCAAAAAAGTTCCTCCCTCGTGAGATTGCGTTGCAAAAACAGACTACGCGTAGTCTTTCTATAAGCGTAGAAACGATGTTAAATTTAACGAAATCAATGTCATCACACCTTTAATATGATTCTAATGAGGGAGTCATCAGCAGAAATTATGTCGTTGTGCTCCTCATCCACGATATAAGCTAGCGTCATTGCACTTAGAGGAGCAAGAACGTCCATTTGCTGAAAAACAACAGGTTTGCGAAAAGATTCCTGCAAAAAACACCAATCAACAAACTAGGAGTGGTTGTTCTCAGCCACCAACCTGTAGATCAGCAGTGTTCTTTGCGTACCAAGCTACGGTGTCGATTGCTTTCATCTCATTGTAATATTTGGCGTTGTTGCTTGACCTGGCGCAGTTGTGCAGGACGGACATCGCAGAAAGGACAATAAAACTTTGAGCCTTGAAATTGTTACAAGTAATACGTCAAAAGAGATTTTGTCAAAGGTTAACCTCATTTTTGCATCGAATATACAGTACGTGTATTCTTTGTTTATTCCCCACAAAGCAAGCAAAACTGCTTTACCTTTTTCAGAACGTCAAACTGAAATTATAAGGCAGAATTTTATTTTTCTTATTTTGAACTTGCGTTGCCACCACCAAGCGCTTCTGAGTTCCTCCAGGGTTGTCCCGAGATATCGTTACAAGCCACAGAAATCTGCTGAGCATGTTTCTCAAGGAGGTTCACCAAATGACGACAATTCGAATCATGCTTGGGAGGAATGCAACAAGGATGGATAATATGGATAATCTGACTGATTCACATGCGCATTTTCGTAGCTTCAGCTACCAGTTTGTGAACGCTTGTTCACAGGAGTGTGGCACGAAAATTGATGTCACGGCAAGTTGGACAATGCAGACATCAATGACGGCAAACGGACAATAAAATAGTCGGTGACGTTCTTATGTTTGTAATTTGTACCGGGAATTATACGCACTTCGTCTTGTATTTTTATTTGATTTTATTTCGTCGCGTTCTATAACTTTTAACTGGTAAAAAGTGCTTGTAAGTAGAAAGGAACAATTTTGAATAATGGGCACTTTGAAATGTTTGTTTAGCTGATGTACAGGCGCATAAGGGCAACGGTGAAAACAATCGGAGGAACGCTTTTCGCAGCTGATTTTGGCACACCAGCTTGTTGTATCTCACATAACGGTGATGTAAGCTTCATTTCAAGACATCGCAAATTCCTCTCTGACAATCGTGGGTGTTACAAATATAAACTATATTCTTGTTTGCAATGTGAGCCGTAGCCTTAAATCAATATCTTAGATTTTTGCTTTTGTACAGTTCTGAAAGAAAATGCGTGAATATGGCAGTGATATATGTTTTATATGTCTTGAATCTCAAACTTCTGCTAAGAAGCGATTCAGTTTGAATGTCTTATTCATTGCGCTATATTCACTGTTTAGAAAAAATAGTATTCATTCTAGATATTATTTGTGATGACATGTATTGTGACGGTTCAATCACAGTTATGTGGAGCCTTAACGTTTTCATCAATGATTCCCTTTACCTTACCGGCAAGCAAAAATCAGTCTTGTAAAGATGTTAGAATTTGACCTGATGTGCAATTGGTGCATAGTCACAAAGATACTTTTTATTTTGTAAGTGCTGAAGCGACTGACACTGCCATTTCTTACAGATACTGAGATAGCTTGCACAGGGGTGGATAATAAAATTTAGGGGCACACTCTCAGAAATGGGGCTCCAAAACATCGCCACTGCGAGAGGTAGATGTGGCACCAGGTGGATAAAAGAGTTATATTTGTTTCACATTTCAATTGCAAGCTAAATTAAAATGCATAATATACATACAAAAGGAATAAAATGCATACGATTTGTATAGTTTTGCAGCTGGACACTCGAAAGCTTCCCCTTTGGCACATTTTCCCATAATTTTTACTTTATTTTGAAAAACATATGACTTGCTTCAGAGCTTCTTAAAACGTGGCCCTACAGTGGTGCATAAACTTTAACAAAATAATACAAGTATTAAGTGCAAAACTCTCAAAGGGTGGAGCACGGCATCTCCGATAAAGGGGCGACCCGAGACGACTGCCTCGTTCTCCTTCCCTAATATCCACCCTTGAACTTGCAATCTCTCTTCTTGGCAAAGTGTATGTGACTAAAATGGAACTAAATTTATTTTTTTTCCATTAGGGCTTCAAAATCCGCGGACAAGTTATTGAGTTTTCTAGAAGCTCGTGATTCGTACAAATTTAATTACGCGTAGTGCTAAGCTATCTTTACATGCAGCTGAGCGTGGTCAATAAGTTTTGTAATAGTGCGGTTACAATTGTGTTCACAGTTTAATTCCATTGTATATCTCAATGAAGTCAGTTAAATATAGCAAAGTTTCGTCAAAAAATTTAAAGAAGTATGTTAAAAGTAGCTACAACGGTTTTGTCTCAATAGTTTCTAACACATAATGACAAAAGAGCGTGTTATGACGTTTGAAGTTCAAGAGCTACCTACATTTTCGATTAATAGGTTCAACTTGCAAAACGTACTCAATTTCAATAATACCAGACTGCAGGGGCGTGCAGAGGGGACGAACGAAGCGACGACCTCGGGCATCCTAATGCAGGAGGCATACAAAGAGTGAAATTAAAAAAATTCCATTTTATTAAAATGCTGTAACTGGTTTCTTCTTCGTATTGTAAGGCTACATGCATTTAAATTTTTCGAAACTTGTTTTTTTATCTACACTAGTTTTTACGTATTTTAAATGCCGACATTTCTCACATTCCTCCATACTAGAATCTGGTAGGGGGAATACAATCAAGCAGTTGCTCCGGGCATCACCAGACCTCTTTAAGCCCTTGCCAGGCCGTGACCCCTTAAAATTCCTTCCCTGACCCGCTAATGAGCCATGGCCCACAGGTTGAGAAACCTTAGACTAGACCAGGGGTTCTCAACCTGGGGTACATATACCCCCAGGGGTATATTTCCCTATGTGAAGGGGTACATTTAAGGTTGACAATAGAAGAGAAAAATATATTTACATATTCTTTGTTCCCAAATATCAGGGAATGTTATTTTCAAAGATTATTATATGCTTATTGTTAAATGTATCCGTGAATAATCATGACAAAATATTTTGTCAAAAGAAATTATAGGGGTACATGTTCATCTGCCGAAATGCTGAAGGGGTACATGCTTATCTGGTGAAATGCTGAAGTGGTACATATTCATCTGTCGGAATTCTGAAGGGGTACATGGTGATGAAAAGGTTGGGAACCCCTGGACTAGACTGTAGAGAGCTTCTGGAAATTAGCCAGCAAAGATAGATTTCGTAATAAAAATGCACTCTATCTTTGGAAGCACATACGTGTGTGGGAGTACATTTTGTACTATGAAGCAAGTCAAATCTAAAAACAGAAATCGAGTGGCAGACGAAACAATGGACGATAGTCTCCGACTTCCTACCGCTATCATTGGTATCGATGTATATAGGATCGATAGCGTCATAGAAGCCTTAACCACAGGTACCCCACTGATCTGTAATGAATTGTTTTTTGCTGTTGTGTAATGGTTTCAACGATGGTCTCACTTATTTTCCTATTTTTAGTTTCAAACATTGAGATTCCGTTGTTTTATACATCATTTTGTTATACGTGGCCCACACGTTGCCACGTTTTTGTAAAATGACCCGCAGGTCAAAAGTACTTGGACCACACTGGCGTAAGCAGACCTAGAGGTTGAGGTACGCAACTATAACGTGGCAATTTACTTTTCAACCCCTTCTTCAGCTTATTGTACAACACAGACAACGAATAAACTTAGGCTTAAGGGTTTTGTTTGAGCCGTATGAACGTGAAACGGCGTTCGTGAGTTTGTGGTAAATTACATTTTTGGAAGAGGGAAGAGTGAAGGTTAAGACAAGCATGAAAAACACCAAAATGCACTTCTGATTGATTTACTAAAGGTTTCAGAACACAGCATAAAGTAGATAAAATATTGTGTGTGTGGTAAGCTTCGTTAAACGCACATCATTCATACCGCTAGATTCTTCATGCCAGCATCCACGTCACAGACTAATTCCAAGTGAATTGCGGCTGCCACAAGTTCACACTCGATGCAAACAATGTAGGATTGAACTCGCACTCGTTTGCACCATTATAAGTTTCCAACAAGCGTTTTACAGTTTAAAGTATGAACAACCGAGGTTAACTATGAGCCACCCGCGACGACTCAGGTTGTCTTTTCAGCGAATTCATTCATGGGACGCGAAGTTACAAAGCTTACTCGTCCATCAAAATGTCAGACTTGTTTATGAAAAAATGGCATTGGAGATCTGCACGCCCAGCTTTGTTTACACACGTTAGGTATGCACTGTCATCTTCGCAGTAACTCCCCCTTACTCAAGAAATACAAACTTATGCATATTTCGATACGGCTATTCGACAGAACGCTTAGAAAAAATCAGATACTAAGGGAATCAGGTTAATAAGCGTATTTAAAAGTCTTTTTAAAATTTAGTTGAAAACTGAATTACGCATTTTGTCAAAAATCACGTGGACCTATTCATGTCAAAAGGCACCTGGACGGGCCTTAACGCCCGCAGACCTATAACTCGTTAACCGATAGAGCTAGAGAGCAAATCGAACCCTCTAAAGATGCTGGAATTTTAAATTAAAGAAATTGGGTAACTTGGGTTTTCAAATTTTTGTGGGGCAGCCTGACGTCACGGGGTGATCGCCATGACGTCACCGAACGCTGAGAAAATTTTAAGTGGCAATTTTCCTGTTTTTTTCTTTAGAAATAAACCAGGCGAAATCCGCATCTTTAAAGCTCTTGATTGGCCATCCAGCGTTAGCAGTTGGGAAGTTATGGCCAAAAATTGATTTTTTTGTTTTTTTTTATTAGAAATTACAAATTAGAGATTTGCAGAAACGTTTCAGAGTTAATCAGATAAACTGTACTTTTACACATTGTGTTATCCCATGGTCGGAAGATACAACACGATCTAAAAATGCTTACCTCAATAAATTAAAAAAATTAACTGCAAAAATATCACAGCAAAACAAATCAAATAAACATTCGAAAGTTTAAAGTGCCTTGAGATCTTATTTTCAATTTACTTGGAAACGGTGCTCAAAGCTTTCAACTCCGTATGAAAGATGCCTTGAACTAGAAACGTTTGCGAATCATTGATTTAAACCTACCGAACTTAGTTTGAAAGAATTTTGGAACTTCTTCAGGTCCTGGAGCAGCAACGGGAGCAAGCCTGTTCTTCCGAACTCGTCGCACAGCTGCAGGCTTACGTCTGAATAATTCCAGCATACGCTTCGCAGCAGCTGATAACATTCGAATTTGTATCTGAAAATTTTAGAAATCAAACTGTGAAAGACTTCTAACTACGAAAGAGAGATTTTCAGATGTTACCGAAGCTCCAACAGTTTTAGATAAAATTAGAAAGACGTTTTACGAGGAATTTCTAGGGTTGCCGCGCATGTTCATGCAGAGCTGGACAGAACCACTCAATTATACCCTTCCAGCGGGTATGCTTGGCCATCCTCTGTGAGAATATTCATATACAGAACAAAAGAGGAAGAGGCGCTTTTCTGGGACAACTCGTTCCCGATTAATTCTCTGTGTCCCTGTAAAACATTTGTACGATGTCCATATGAAGCTGACGTGAAAGGTGGAAACAAAAATGAAGTAGTCAATTAGAACAGAAACATTGCGTTTTCATTAAATTCATTAAGTAAAACATATTTTTCAAAGTTTGTCGCTCACTCTCTCTGCACAGTCAAAATAGTAGTTGTACAGCTGTTCCAAAGATTTGGTCACAGCTAGGTTCATTGTTTTCTTTAATATGTCTCCGTCTTCATATTGTTTCATCAATCCAGCAATTTCGCTCACGTGGTCAAGCACATCTGTAGCACAAGTGGATCAGGTGGACCTTAGCGTAAATCCAAAATATTGTTTAACCGCTGGACCAACTCAGGGCACCAAACTGACTTGATTTGTGTTTAGATGGGAAGGTATTTCGCTTGTTGCATTATAATCGAAAATTTAGTTGTAATAAGACGTCTGGTTAAATGTTGTGGACATTTCATTTTCCAATTTTTTCTGTGCCACCTTTGCAAAGGAGCAACAACTTAAGCTAAGGACGTGATACTTGAAAGTTCTCCTTCTATGTTTGATAACTAAAACAACAAAACCAATTCCTCGAACAATACCCTTATCCGCAGTTGTTGCACAAAAAATGAATGGCAAGGTCCTGTTTTGTACTGTACATCGTGGAAAATTTTTATGTGCTTATACTGTAACGTAAGGTCACAATATAAATTGCAACGTTTTATAAAATGATTTTACTGGAGTTTGCCAAACCTTTATTGTTTGACAGAACATGAAATCTTATTATGTAGGCCACCCTCACTTCTGAAAGTTTCTACTACACGTGTGCTGTCGGTCTGCCTTCGAATCACGGTACGTCTAAATCTAGTACAAGTTTAGTTTTAATCTGTTGGTTCAGTGTTTTTTTAAGGTGTTTTGAGAGACCGAAACTGCTCTCTAAAATTTTTCCAACGGTCTCTCAAAATAGAGTAGAACTTCACTATACGACCATCACAAAAATACATTAAAATCTCGGTTTATGACCATCTCGGTATTCAGATGAAATAGCTACGGTCTCTCAAAATGTCTTCACGGTCACTAAGAGCCAACCTTAAAAAACCGTATGTGGGTTGATTAAAGCGGAAAGTTCTGATCAGAGGAAACATTTCGTGAGGCCTCCTGACTT
>JGI24022J15233_10008644_pt1 | contig 11398 bp, 5 predicted proteins | sample Ectturendosymbi2_FD_15233 | JGI IMG/M metagenome (IMG submission 15233)
ATTAAATTAGATGAATATCAGTCCAGCAGTTAAGATAAAGTTATTGCTATGGTTTACAACTGCTACAATAACACCACTACACCTGCATCTTATTCAAATAGAAATACACCTGCATCTTATTCAGCACTGCGAAGTGCATGAAGTATAAAAGCACTGCGAAAGTGCATGAAGTTCTAGATATTCCTGGCGAGGTCTTTGTGTACTTTAGTGGTATTTATGCAGCGAGTTTCGACTGTATTTTGAGAGACCGTTGCAGAAATTTGAGAAACCGAAACGGTTTCTCAAAGTACCTTAAAAGAACACTGATTGTGACTATCGAGTACTGTTATCGTAGGTGGCGGAATCTGGGGGCCTCACGGGCCTAGGCCCTCACACTTTTATTTCTGGGGGGGCCTGTTCCCCACACTTTTTGCCTAACAACAACAACAACAATTTTATTCTTTTTTTACCTCAACGCAAGGTAACTAAATATCGTAAGTTGAAGTAACACAATTGGTATTGGGTCCAGTGATAAAGTAAATCGTTTAATGAAAAAAACGTTGCAGAACTTTGGCAGTATTTTGTCAATATTATTTCTAACATATTACTTGTAATTTGGCAGGATTTCGTAATTGTTTAGCAGAATATACCGTGCACAGTCTGTCTCTGTCACCCTGCTATGGATTGCTTACCGCATTGGTGTTGTTGAACAATTACAGGGTCTGATTCATTGGAGTTCTAGATATCCCTGGACCTCGCTTTGAAACCATCTTGGTATTTAGATGAAATAATTGCGGTTTCTTGAAAGGTCTTAGAGGTCATTGAGGTCAAACCTTGAAAAAACCCTGGTCGCAAATACATGAAATAACGTGCTTATGTTCGTGCATTATCACGAAAAAGTGCGATACTTACAGTAAGCGTACGTCGCAAAAGGTAAGCGTACCGAATTTAACTGATGCTGTCTGTTGCGTATTACACAGACTTGTCTTGGGTAGCTTAGGCAAGGGGCTGCGTTTTTCTAAAGTTTAACAGGTCTATGTGCGATACATCATCTGGCAATAAAATGCGGCTCTGGATCTTGGGAAATAGCTGAGGTTCTGTGAGAATGAGATGCGGCAGCGCTTTTTACAGTACATGCGGTTTAATGCAGTTTTGCTGGGTGGAATCTGTGGACGATACGTTATGCATAAACTCTACTGAATCGTAATTTCAACGTTCCTTGGTGTGAATCAATGACCAGTAGTCACAAAATAATTGCAACATAAACGAAGATCACAACAAAAAATAATGGTCTGGAAAGCACCTATCAGCGGTTTCCATACTTTATCTACTGACGTGCCATCTTTTCATTTCATACGGTGTTCTCGTAACACCTCCAATAGAAAACTCCAGCACGCACAAATAACCAATAAAAGGCACGAATTTCTTCAATGAAGACCATTGAAAGAGATACCCGGCCAGAGGTTGAAAACTTCAAAACTTCAATTTAAAAATATAGACAAAAAACACAACACAATTTTAATGGGGGTGGATGAAGGTGTCTTTTCCCGACCAGTTGGTCAATCTGAGGAATTCGCTGACAGCGCATCAGCTATCATGTTCAGGTGCGGAGAAGCCGCTCTGACTCTTCGATCTCATAGTTTATCATAGTTGAGAACTCGTGCTCGCACTCCCACTTTGACGGAAAATACAATAACTGGGAAAGAGCGTGACTGACTTGCTTGGATTACGCTCCATCAGCGAAGGTCTTCACGCAAACTACACACTGCTTCAGAGATTCTCGCCTTTGCTCGGTAGATATGTATTCGTATTTTACTTTAGCTGGGTTATACTTTCGTTCTAGCACGTTACAATACGCTTGTGAATATTAAAAAAAAAGCGGAAAATTATTTTTAAAATATGGTTTAGAGTCCGAACAACGTCATCATTGCTACGCTGATACAATACTGTTACACTTACATCACCATGTTCCAAACGCTGACCCACTGGCCTCACGCGACCAGCGACGTGATTGTTCGTGTCCCGCAGAACGTCTTTTCAATATTCTTATTCTGAAAGTTTTCTTAACTATCCAGATTTAGACTTTTTGCAGGAGGCGAATATTAACTTATGCGGTCCTAGAACATTTCTGCGACGCCGATCCAGCGACGAGACGTTTCGGCGACGGTGGTCGGAAATGTCTTATACGAAAAAAAGTGTGTTTTTGAAATACAGTAGAATTGCCCTCTAACGTCACTTCAAAGGATCGACGAAAAGCGTCAGTATGGGCGAAGTGACGACATGGCCGAAGTCATTATAGCTGAACTCTATTGCACGAAAAAGATAGGGAGTCTTCCGGGACCGAAGAAAAAGCGTCGCTGTAGGCAAACTGTCGTTATACCCGAAATCGTTACAGGCGAATTCTACTGTACTTCGAAGATTAGATTTCAAAGGATGTTTGCTTGCCCTAAAGATAAACCCTAAACCTGAATCCTTAAGTTAAAAACAAAATTTGTTGAAGACGTACACAAAAAGCGCTCCAATCAAAAGTATCATGTCTTATAACCTATTTATCGCCGAAATCGCGGAAACGGCGTCGCCGAACTGTCCCATTCCGAACTTTGCAGCCTCTATTCTTGACCAGACTATTTGTTATGGTGCGATTAGTTACTGTATCTTTAAAAGTGGTTTGCAAAGTAACAGTTCATCACTGCCTCGGTAACTTGTTCAAGGTCAAATAATGAGCGGTCTTGGCCGAAGTCTGCACTCTCTTAATTTGCGGCCATCGACCTTGCCATGAAAGCTGCTGCGGTTCCATCTGCTCAAAAACTTGGATTACCCTTTAAATGAATTATTAGATTTTTCAAATGATAAACTGCAGAAGTATGATCTCTCAAGGAAAAAATCTGCATTCCAGTAATATGCGCAGCCAGGGGGGGCAGAGGGGCCATGGCCCCCCCAAATTTTTAGAGCATATAGTCATTTTGTGCTTTGAGAGGCGTTTTTCCAAACAAAATAGTGATATTCGCCTAAAATCAAGCATTTTGCCCCCCCAATTTTTGGCCCCTCCCAAATTTTTGGACTGACTACGCCACTGATCCCAGTACGTCGATACACCAATCAAGTAAAGAGTGACAACTTTCTTTGTGAAATTTCGCGCTCTACTTCTTTGATGTGAATTAAAACAATGCTTACGACGCTGACCATCAAATCGTTTGCGTTCATTTACTGTTACTGCATTTTGTTTGATTTCTAGTCAACCTGAATAAGTTGCTCGCGTACTACTTGGAAAAACTTCGCGGTTCACAAGCGGTACGTGCTGTACCATGGTGTGGGAACCACCTTTAGCTGCTGAGGGCTTGGAAAATTTTTCGTTGAAACTACCATTCAGGCATGTTAGCATTTGCCAAGATCTTAGAAAGGACACTGGTTATAGCTGCAAGCGCTGCAATTGTAGAAAGCGAACATCAATTTTGGGCTTGATTTCAGAAAAACTGAACGTGTGTTCTTTCATTCCTCGGTACGCAGGGCTGGCTTTTAGACGATTGGACCGATTGCTTCCACTCGGGCTCCACGCCGAAGGGGGGCCCGTGCTTCGCCTGCTGACCTACGCAAAGTTACACCTTCTATTGAGGCTACGTGTGTCGCTCGGACGCGGGCCGCGGGGCCCACAGTGTTTTATGCACGGGGCCAGTTTTCAAGGAAAATCAAAGTGAATTGCGCGGTTTTTTAACATCCTTAATCATCATAATTTGTTCTGGAATCGTAACAGTGGTCATTGCTTTTCGATGTGTACAGTAGTATAGTCTTTTCAGTAGCAGCTAGTGAAGGTAGAGGGGGTTTAGGTTTTGAAGCTGTTTTCTGTTTCAGTTGCAAGCGTTTCGTACTTAGCAGGGTATATGCTTTTTCAACGGTTTCAGCCACTTGTCTTTTGAAAGTATTTCATGATTGCAAATGTGTGCTGCTTAGTCGGTCTTTTATTAACGTTACGCATTTTCCCTCGTAAGGATCTGATGAGGCAGGTTCTTTCCCTAATTTTTATGTTGCCCTCAAAGTTTACAATTAAAAATCCCAGTGACCGTGGCATCCGGAGAAAGGAGTTTGTAAGCTGAAACAAATTAAAACCGATTTGAGATAATCAATGTAGAGGGAACGCCTAAATAGTTTGACGATTGTGTCCATTGAATCCGAAATTAGCAGAGGCTTAAACCTGGAAAAAGTTTTGAAAGACACTGCCAACGCCAAAATATGAAAACTACGTTTCTCTTAGCAAATGCATTTTGTGTATCGCAGGCTACAATAGCCTAAAGCAGGGAACGGCTCCAGCTAGGCGTCTGAAGTTTTTTTGGCTCCGGATCCAAAGTGATTTGGTCCATCGAAAACTGAAAACCTTCGTTTTATTTGTACAATTGTATTATCACACCAGAATAAATGAGATGTCGCAAAATGATGTACTTGATGGATAGTGGGACATGTGCAAAAATGTTTGAGAAACCCTGATCTACACATAAACGAGCATGGGCATTGGAAGGATTTTTCCAGTGGGTTCATGTTGCAGCCACAATGCTGCGTCGTTCTGAGCCACCTGAATGCAGAGTCGAACCCTCGGCGTAACAGCAATAGAGTTTTCCACTCGACTAGGTAAACTTTACTATTGCTGCTACGAATTCAACGTTATATGAAGCGAATCACCACGCACAGCCAATAGTTGATTTTTCCAACTGGTGGTTATAAGCATTTTTCCAGGAGGAACAACAATGGAAAAATTTTATTTTTTACCAACTCAAAATTAAAGAAAACATTTTTCAAATTTTAAAATCCGGTGGATCCAAGGTCTCCATGTGCCTCGCTTCTGACGCCCATGCAAACGAGGATAATTATGTGCATATACGGCAAACCACGCTCATCCCGCAGAAAGTTAACTCACTTGCCCCACAAACCTGAGCTGTGTAATTGGAACTCAAATTTCAGGTTACGGCTCCACCATGTAAAGGTTTTTGCTTTGGTTCCAACAGCAATCATCCAAAATTGTTTGGGCTCGGACTCCAACCCCACAGCCCATCGGTCTGTTTCATTCGGCTTTGCCATTATTTTGCAGCATTATGATACAACGTTGAACTGCACTTTTTGTGTGTTATCCTGCTGTCACGTTTTTTCCTTTATTGATGTTTTGTTACCAAGCTATTATATCTTACCTTTGCCGGATGATTATATCAAGCAGTGCTGCTAATTTAGTTTGACACATGACCAATTGGTCTGCCACAAAATGCGGTAGGTACCTGGCCAGAGAGAAGGTATTGAGTGTAGCAACTCATGGATTTATTGGATGTTTCGGAAATGTCCGTGAAACGGACATGGAAATGGAAGGTCTCTGCTGGAGAAATGAAACTGGGGAATATGCCCCGAGACACCCCTAGCTTGGCATCACCCTTTTCAGTCCTCGATTTTTCACGTAACTCATGATTTCTATGAGTATGACTTGACGCGCCTCCTCAAAAATTTCTGCACACGCCACTGAGTGGGGCCCCGCAAAAGTGCTTCCAATCGAGCCCCGCGCTTGCTAAGGCCGGCCCTGCCGGTACGTACCGGGTTCTGGTACAATGTACTTTCTGTACCCTTCTCTCGTAGGCCCTGGCTACAATCCATAATTATGCATGGCTGTTATTATCAACGCGAATATTTCGAGACAACATCGCTTTTTTACCACCTTGCATTCGAAAGAAGCTTTCCATTTTTCCCATTATTTGCAAGCCTGGAAACCTTTGGCAACCTCAACTTTAAAGCGACCCATCAAGCAACAGAACATGGAAAACAGTGTGCTGGAAAAGAAGCTTTAACCTTCTGCACGGGCAACTTGAAAACACAGTTCAAAAGTGCTTGAAAACACTTCAAGAGTTAAATTCCAAAGATGCAATTGTTAGGAGAGGGAATGTGCACGGAAGAGATGATCCAAGGACAAAAACGAAACTCATGCGTTATATACTCTTTGACGCCTCAAAGAGCGAACCTTTAATGTTGTATACAAGGATCGCATGCGTGCTTCCCAAAACGGCAAGTAAATGGACAACGTTTAAGCCACACTATGGACGAATCTGAGTAGTGAAATAGAAAGCACGAATCACAGTTCTTTTAGATCTTTCTCATAAAAATAAAAGTTGTAAATGCTTTTACGAAAGCGGAAGATGAGAAAATGTGCCATCCTGTCACTACAAAGCTAAATTTAGGTGGAATTTTCTTTCACAACTTGAGGTCACGATTTGAAAAACTCATTCAATCCGAAGTACTACAACCAAAGAACGTTAAACGCGTACTTCCATGTTGAAGCCTGCCAAAATTTATGGAGCACAATTTCTGCCAATATGACGAGCGCAGTCATGCATGGGCATCCGCAGAAATTTTTCCAGCGGGGGGGCAACGGCGACATGTTGCTCATCTTTTTCAGATTGCTGACGATACAATGTAAATAGACGTTCACAAAACGCTTTGTCCTTTCTGCACCAGTAGCGCATCCAGAATGAGGTCGAAGAGAGCATAACACCTTCCATTCCCGAAACAAACTTACTAAGATTTTTCGCTTGTGCTTTATATCAATTTCAACTGTTCGAAAATAACGGAAGGAACAGTCGAACGTACGTCAGGTGGCTGGCCCTTTCCGAGCAAAATTCCTGGCTGCGCCACTGTTCTGCACCACATAGAAAATGCCCCATGTTACGGCAACAGTCACAATCCGCTTAGCTGCAGAGTGTAGCCAGACCAAAATTTTTTAGCGGGGTTAAGCATTTTGAAATTAAGGGAGCAACAGTATTTGGTTTAGGGAGACCGCGTCTCGAAGCAAAAAATGCAAGATAAGCTAGAAATTTTTTTTGGGGCATGGCCTCTTTGACCCCTAGCTAAGCCTATGCTTCGTTGGCAGCAATAGCGGGGTCCATCACGATAATCTACACTATAGAGTCTATTGTCTATTCTATTGAATAGAATATCTGCAGATTTTCCAAGAAGGATTCTCCTTTTCAAACAAGCATTGCCATGCTTTTAAACTAAATCACAAATTATGACTTTATTTTACCATCACTTAGAAACAAGAACTGCAAACGTCTGGGATCTCGTCCAAACCGATCAATCGGTATGGGTCCCTTTTTCAGACTATATATTGCACACATGAAATAACACACATTTTGCAATGTTTTGGGGCTACTTTCTAAGAGTTTGCCTCTGGCCTTAAAATTCTAATATCCACCCCTGTGATCAGAAATCCTTTCGATAAAACCTTGCTTGTCATTGCAGATTTTTTCACGATGAACGGAACGCTCATCATACGTAAATCCGACAAGGCTTCGGTCTCACAGAAACAATGGATTTTTCAAACTTGTGGAAGCCTTGCTACAGATTCACTCATTATTGTTTTCACACAGTATAAAGCTACGTGGCTTAGCGCTCTCAGCAGCCACTGTCTCGCTGCATTACCAATCACATGCGGAAAAACGCCATGCTACCGCAACATTAAGTGAACGTTTGAAGATTTTTGCCATATTTTGTTACGCAATAGAGACCAACAGTAGAACAATCTTCTCGCAAGCTTCGTAACCTGCCTCTGTAGGCAAAGGAGCGGGCATGAGTGAACAGCAAGCTCATCACTGCATGACACCTAAAAAGTGATTCTGGCTCTTGTGTAGTGTGAATTTCATACCGGCAAATAAACTGCTATTACAAGATTTACATCAAATAATCGGAATTTAGCGGCTGACTTTCGGTTTTCTAGAAATCTTTTTTGGTTCTTAGTTCCAATTTCCAGGTGGGGTCAGGTGCCCGTTTTGTCCCCCTGCGGGCACCAATAATAGTCTGTTATAATACGTCATACGTCACGTTTTACAGGAGACAGCCGTTCGATCTTTTTTGTTGTGACAACCATAGCCGGATGTCAATGAAATATTGTATTGTGTAAAGTCTTCACTCCCACAAGAAACGCACTAAACTTAAGCATGCATCGCAGTGACAAGAACACACGAAAGAACACGAGAATATATACGTGGCGGTAGTAGAAAAGTATATGGCGCTAACAGGGTCCTTAATGACGCTAATAGGTTCCAAATGATCGTGTTACAGCACGAAAATATGGTCGCTTGCATAACTCACTTTTGGTCGCTTATACAATATTCTAGCTAACAAGATTCTAACACTATATTTCCCATTCAGGGAGTCATGGGGCCGTTTCCAAGCGTTCCAATGAGCTGTGGCTAAAAGCGTTTTGAAAAAAAGGTGATTGCCAAGCAAAAGATGTTATCACAATCGAAGTTTGTCTATCCAAAGAAAACCTTTCACAGTCAAGATTCAAACACTACGATCTTACAGAGTATATAATCGTATTTCGTCTACTGGGTGGGCATCATCAGCTCTGCAAAGAGCATGAAGTTTAAAATAGGAATAATTAAAATCGCAAACAGTAAAGTCAACAGTTATGAAGACGTAATTGAATAGATTGCAAAACTAATTATAACCACATAAGAAAAGGCCGTCATAGGAATATTTAGGCAGAGGTTCCTAAGCTTTGTCAGTCGCATCCTCTTTTGGGTTAGTCATTGATGCTCGTGCCTTGCCTAACCTCCCAATCAAATACAAAAAAACAGAAACGCATTTTATTTGTCATTATACTGCTTTTCAACAATATGCTGCTGCAATACTCACGCCCTCTTGTCAACCTTTCACGTCTTAAAGGGGCCCGCCTCCAGTTTGAGAAGCCAGGAACTAAGAAAAACAATCAAGTGTACGGTACAGCGACGTAAAAGCAGGGTGCGATGGGGCGAGAACGCTTGGAAACGGCGTTACCAAACTTTTTTTACAGTAACCTGACTTGAAGATGGGAATTTTCCTACAAATTTCCTGTTTGTAGCTGGAGACGTCGCATAAGTGAACAAACGACGAGCTATCTCTTGCGTAGCGCTTTAGCATAATTGTGCAATTTCTGATGATGTTTAGTGTTTGGGTGCGTTCTCACACTTTTTAACTTTCCCACACTTTTTTACTTGAAAGTGGCTAGTTCTTTTGGTGCGTTCCCACACTTCTTAATTTAAGAATACACCCCTGCATGACAGATTTATATAACTGTGCGGTAGGCCACAGGATGTGTATGTTGTATAACGTGCTTGCAAGAATAGATTGATAAGCCATGGGTGGGTCTGTGTAATGTGCATAGGTGTAGGAGCAGGCTATCCGTTGAGGGTGCAAAAGATGTTTTGCCCGAATTTCCCAAAATATGCCCGAAAAATTTTATGGGAGAAACTTCCTCCTTACATTTTTTTCTGTAGCAGCTGTTACACTTAATTTCTTTTACTATGTTGCCATAGATTTGAAACTTCGAGTATGCAAATGCAATTATCAGCTTTTGAAGCAATCGATTGTCAGTTGCGTTGTGGAGGGGGAACTGTAGCGGCAGCTTTGTGTGAAGTGTTCAGGGCATTGGTTACAGGTTGACTTTAAGCAAAACGACTGCGCAATTGCAAGTCACCCCGCTTATGGCTCGTTTCCCCAAACAAGCTAAACTGATTAGAATTTGCGCTCTTCTTGTGTTGCCACACGCATAACGAAAAAACTGCATTAGGCGTGCAGTTGATCGACTGTCAGCATGTTGCCTCTGTGCTGACCCTGAATGGCGTATTTAAAATGTTATGGCTGATTAGCTTCACAAAACTGTGCTTATTAAAACTTGTATAACGACAACAACGGAACAAAAGGCAAGCTGAGGTTGTCAGCCACCGTAATGATCACACTGTTCAATTTATTGAAATGTGGTGAAGTTGCTTCGAAATCCTGCAAATAACCTAGGTAATTAATGCAGACAATATCCGATTCATTGAACTTCGTTCCAATGTAGTTTGAAGCATGAAAAGTGCAGTCCAGGAAACTTTTCTGGCGAATAACTTTGAAAAAGTCAATTTTTGTACATTTTAAAATTTCACTTCACATTAAATCCAAGTAATGTGTAAGCAGAAACTAGTCGGTCCTTTTTAACAACGTCTTTAGCAATTAAGAAAATGGCACCCACACCTACTGTTAACCAAAACATCCCACCCAGCACTGTGTCTCTGTTCAACCGTCGCATTATGACGTTTTCTTTCAACAAAAGTTCATGAACGGAGCCACCCACATTTTTGTGCGGAAAAGAAATGTCAGGAATATCTTTTCCTAGAAACTTGCACAAAGGTTCCCAACCGTCGCGGACGTTGAACACAAGGAGCTTGTCTTTCGGAGCATTCTGTAAATACGAATTGCTTTTATGAGTAACTCCTTCAATTTTGTGATTTTAGATTGTGAAACTAACTTGTGCCAAAAGAGACTTCTTCAACTTAGAAATTCAAATGAGCCTAACGGTGTCTTACGAACAATTTGTAAATGTAGCTTTTTGCAGCTGCAGATGATTTTGTTAACTATATTTAAACTGTAGTTTAATTAGGATTTACCTGAAAATATTGTTTTTGTGAGCACACAATAATTTGCAAAACGAAACTGGACGTAAAAATGAGAAATAATCTTTAAACGTACCTGTTTTTAATCTTAGGTACCGCCACAAAAGTTACGGATTTTTTCGAAAAAATAAAAATGTTTGATCAACGATCCTAGAACTTCGAAGTCAGTCACATTTCCAAACGTTAATTATTCTTTACGGTTATAAAATACAGCGAAAAACATTGCCAAGATATGGAAAAATTGCATTAAAAGGGAAGAAATGAAGAGGAAACACGTGAAACATCATTCAAAACGCACAGCCGACTTACTTGCTGCACATATTGGTTATGCATCTTGAATCTATTGAGCATTGCCAGGTGGTTGATTGGGGCTTTGGACCAAACTCGTGGCAACGAGAAACCAAAAAGTGCGGTGGCTGCAAAGGACGTAAAAATAGACGAATTAAAATACAACGATTATGCTTTACTGTAAAAGCTTTGGCTTACTGCAATCATTGAAGTGTCTGTGCATTGCCCAACCGTTCGGAGATAGAGCCCACATGAACCGAAAATGAAGTTCGGTGTTCAAGCTGGTCATCTGTTTCTCCCAGCTTGTGGTCCAGCTTTCATCATCCCTAACTGTCAAAATAATCTGCAAAATCAACATATAGTTGCTAATCGCGCACTTCGCTTTCAAAGAAGTAAAAGACAGCAATGAGGTCGTTTTGATTACTATTTTGAGCATGCCACAGCACAAGCACACATTTTTACAACAAAAAACAGAGCTTTGCATGTCTGCTCATGTTATTCCACATCGAGGCTGCTACAACGTCGTTTTCTCGACAGTTCAAGTAGTTGTCTTCTTGTGCACTTCGTTGCACTTAAAAAAGTATAAGCTAAGTTTAATGGTAATGGTTTATTGTTTCATATGACTCAGCCAATAAGCAGAAGCACCATAAAAGCCATCGCATGCAGTAAACCAACCATTAGTGAACATTAGA
>JGI24022J15233_10008646_pt1 | contig 11397 bp, 6 predicted proteins | sample Ectturendosymbi2_FD_15233 | JGI IMG/M metagenome (IMG submission 15233)
GCTGAAGTTTTTACTGGAAACTAGGCTACAATCTGAGTCTTTTGATACTTTGGATGACCTGCTGGGGTTCCGGGTTCAAAAGTTGTGATGTGAGTTAATCAAAATATTTGAGTAATGAGGTAATTAGATAATTAATTAATGTGTTTATTTTAGATCATATCTTATGAACCAGAAACGCTAGAAAGTCGATGAAAGGCTCAAAAGACTTGGACGCGAGCCTAGTTTCCAATGAAAATTTCTGTGAAACACTTTGGCCTAGCGGTTGGGCCCTAGGCCAGGCAACATGAGTCAAAATGACCCTAAAACTACTGAACTCATGATGTCAGTCACAAAAAATCCACATCCCCCAAACAAAAAATTTTTTTTCAAGTGTAATCTACTAGACTGGCCGATCGGTTTGAGCCCTTGAACAGCTCTCTAGCGCAATCGGTGGAGGAGCTAGGGCGTTGGTAAGGCAACCGAAAACTGCTGTTTTTTAGGCTGAAATCCAAGTACGAATATATCGTAGACCAGCTCTCAAAGTGTTAAAGGTCTGCTGTTGGGTCGTAAATGTGTTCAATTTAAGTGATTTTCAATGATATCTTGGTTCTTAGATGATGTCAGGATAGAAACAACCATCTTCGGTTAACCTGGACATTTGCCTAAACTGAATAAACTCGTCTATCAAGTTGAATCCTGATTAACCGAGGTTTACTATATTTAAATATGCTGAAGAATCGTATAACATGGAATCCGCACAAACCTGGGTCACTAAAATAGGCTACCTTGATTTTTTTCACAGGCAGCCATCTGCTTTCCGCACAAAAACCTGAGAGCCAATGTTGCGTCATCGACCGGTTTCTTGGGATGATTGGTCTGAATATTGCATCATAAGGAACCATACAGAGAATTTGTGTTAATTAATCAGAGACGAAGTAGCAACTTGGTTACTGAACACTCTGTGCAAAAAACTAGCAAACCAGTTTTTATGAGCAAATATTGCCGATATGCTCTATGTTGGCAAAATTTTGCCGATGTGATACTTTGAAAATGTAAGTGAAATGTAGTTTTATGCTGAAAAGTGATTTGAAAAGCTGCCCTTCCACGACAGATCCCTTTTTTCCATGCTAAATGCGCCACTTATGTTACGCTTCATTGAACATAGAAAGTAGATATTTCTGTGGTCCATAACTTTGCGAAACCTCAACCAAAAGACAAATTGCGTCGTTGGAATCACCATGAAAATTTCTATGTTTGTTAAATTTGTCGAAAATCTTAGATACTGGGTTGACTTTGCCTTTTTCTGGTTCATTTGACATGGAATGACCACCATGAGCCACCAAACGAAAACTTCGTGAAGTTCAACTTAGGCCATACATGATCAACCAATTAATGGATAATTTGCATGTGCTTTCTGGAACATTTGAAAAATGTTCTCTTTAGATATCTTGTCAATTCAATGCAAAATCAGGCGTGATCGACTGAGTGACACTCAGTGATCATCCTGTTGGTCACCCGTGGTCTATTTCAGTGTTGAAGCTGCATTTGTTTTGGTTAGAATTTTGAACATTCTTCCTCAAGTTTTATACAGTTCAGTGTTTGCTGAAAGACAGGTTATGTTTGTACTTTTTGCAAGCTACATAGTTTTGCTATATTTTCTACTCTTAGTGTTACAAAATCTATTTATTTTATTTTACCAATTGATTGAATGCTGTAGATCTCTTGCCATTAGCTGAACCAGATTGGTTGAATTCGTCACATGACAAAGACTACATCCTTGGATTAGTGGATCGTCTTTGCCATATAACCCAAAACCCTAACCCAAATTGTTAACCTGTGTCTGCTTTTCAAAACTTATTAAAAAAAGTACTGTAGCTTACATCAAAATTTTCCTATAAAGAGTCATCTCTATTAGCCAAGCTGAAACAACAGTGCTGAGAGCCCAAACGATGACCACTTGCACAGCAAGAATTCTCACTTGACCAGGTTCATTGTACCAACGGCTAGTGCCATGAACTCAGTGTTAAACACTACAGTTCAAATGGAAAAATAACCATAGCAGAGCTTTGCTATACCTCTGACAAAATACACACTACTTTTCTGTTTTTCCAATTTAAAGTGCACAACATATGATGTTATTTTTATGATTGGGTAAAATAATGACAGGGTGTTTTCGTTTGGAAGTGGCTATAGATCTGATGACGGTGACACGGTTACAATAAAACATTGAGTTTGTCACATTTGCAGCACTGTTATGGTAGTAAAGTAGTCATGTGTTACTGTGTGAATGGTTTTTGTGTTGACTCTTGCCATGATCATGCACCTTTCACTGGTAGTGGTTGCACTTTTCAAGGCTCCAGTTTTTATTTGTTTTTTCCAAAAGTTTCCAAACTTTTGTGTTCAGATTTGTGGTTTGAATTTAGTGACTAGGTTCAAGGGTTAGGTTTAGGTTGATATGCTTTTACCAAGCGTAGTGCAGTCCTCTGCATACTTATAATGGATTAGTGCCATGTTACAGGTGACGGATTAATAAGTTTTCAAAAATGAAGGTCCATTGGCTGACGTACAACCATTGCCTGTTTGTTTTGTATTTAGCCAGTGTCGCATTTGGATACGGATGGATATCTGATACTAAATTTCTGAAATTTTTGGATAAAGTTGGGATATGGATATGCAAAAATTTTTTGGATATGGATCAGGAGTTGCAGTTCCTCAACTGGTTGCAATTGAGAGCTGTTCAAGCCCGCACAAGTCTTGGAGTCTGCAATGACAAAATTTTTTTTTGGTTTTGGATTTTTTTGTGAGTGAAGTCATTTAAGTGAGGAAGGTTTTTGGCCAGTTTGGCTCATGTTACCTAGCCTAGGGACCAACTGCTAGACGGAAGTATCTTGCTCAGTTTTCATTGGAAACTAGGCAAGAATCTGAGTCTTGAGCTTTTGATTGAGTTTCTAGCAATTCTGGTTCAAAACTCATGACTTTAAAACAACCAATTAATTATCTAATTAGTGGATTAATTACTTGTTGTTTTCAGGTCATAACTTTTGAACCCGAAACACCAGCAAGTCATCCAAATTATCAAAATACTCAGATTATAACCTAGTTTCCAATAAAAGGTTTAAGTGAAGTACTACCATCTAGCAGTTTGCCAGATAAAGTGGGCCAAAAAGGTATAAAACTATTCCACTTATGATGTCACTCACAAAAAAAATTAAAATCATTTTTCCTTAGACTTGCTGAGTCTTTTGAACATTTGAACAGCTCTCTAGTGTAATCGGTGATGGAGTTACTTCCTGCACAAAGCCACATGCAAAGTGCTGGTTGTAGGCTGAAATCGTACCAGCTTTCAGGTGTTAACTGTGGTTTAAGTAATGTAGAAATAATGGTGAATTGGTTTGGCAGTAAAAATTTATATAATCAGTACCAGTCACGGAAAATCTTTCATCAGTAAACTCTAAATAATGCAAATTGGCAAGGCTTACAAGAGCCCAAATCACAGTTCATACGTTTTGTCCAGCCTTTGTTTTTGCAGTGTAAACTCTTTACTGAATCATTTCAGCCTTGATGCTGTTTTTGCCTTGCGATGCTGACTCCACTCCAAGCTAGAAGCAGCAGAGTTGCCTGTTATCTTGCCAGCTAAATAATTAGTATTTCATACTGGGTGCATTTTTTTCAACCATAGCATACCATTTTTAAAATTATATTACTAAATCAAAAAGTGTTTTTGAAACAGATGGAAACGAGGAAGTCAGGTGACATTGATGATTCGAAGATTGGAGGTAATGCTTCAGCAGAAGATACTGGAGATTATGCTACAGAAGAAGGTGTTCAAGCAGGTTGCAACATAGTCTTAAACCACCGCTTAGTGGAGTTTCCACAATACACAAAAAAAGATCTGCCGCTTGCCATGAAGACCTACTTTGGAAAGTATGCCCCACTGTTTTCAAATGTGGTTGTGGTTTGTATTCTGAATTGCTAAATGTAAATGATTTCTTTTAGGAATACATGTCTATGCAACTTTTTTCAATCAGGGCAATTTTTCATTGCTAGCCATTCTCATTTTGTGTTGCCTTTCACGCTGTTGGCTTCCATGGTGTTTTCTGTTTCAAAATCTTTCTCAAAAAATTAATCAGTTTTTTATATGTTGTAATTAGTGGTTGTTACAATGTACCCATTCTTCATTGTGGAATGGAGAATTTGTCATTGTATGTCATAATAAATGCTTTTCAATTGTAATTCCTTTTACTATATTGAAACTATTGTTGCAGACAGCTTTTGGTATGGTATGCATAAACTGATGTTTCTAAGCATGAACTGATGTTTCTAAAGATTTTCGTTGTGCTGCCACATTCATGCAACCCAGGGAAGGGTTGCGAAGGGTCAATTAATGTGTTGTGCAGAGATGATTCAAATCTGGGCTGTATGTTTTCAATGTTACCACTACTTGTTGTGTTTGTGTAAAGCATATATACATAAGAAGAGAGTAGATTGCTAACAATAAAACGAACTTAGTGCAACTCATCTTTTCAATCAATACATTTCTCATGTTAAGATATGGTGTTTGAAGCTTGGGTTGTGAGATGTTCACCAAACTCAAGATTTGGGTCGTGCTCAGAAAAGTTTGGGAACTGCTGATGTAAAACCTGCCAGAAACTCAGAGTGATCTTAGACACCTAGCTGCCACGTTTTCTTACCCAAACGTGTTTCGTGTTGGTCAAAATAGTACTATGTTTACCACTGATTTTATTTGTCAAATTCATCTGGGTTGTACTGAAATAACAGAAATAATAGCAAATGTGCACACATTACAACCTTGAAATCAACAGAAGGGTCATTCCATAGAACTTTTCATGCTGATTTCAACAAACAAATTATTTTTGAAATTAGTTAAAGGTTTCGCAAAGTTATGGAACATACAAAATGACTACTTTTTGTGGTCAATGAAGCATAATGACTAGCCAGAAATAAGTTTAAAACTAAATCATTGTTACTGTAATTAATTTACTTGTTATAAAAGCTTGAAAATAAGTTGTCTTAAGTATCTTATCTTCACTTGTAAAGAAAAATTTCAAAAAATCCATATGCTTGCCCCAATGTTGGGGTGAAGAAAATGGGTATTCATCAAAATCACTTAAGCGTGACAGTAATTTTGAATGCTAATGTCTCGACAAGCACACATGTTATTGGCATATGCAATACATCATCTGAAAGCTCTCATTGAGGAGTTAGTTTCTTTTGAGTAAATGGCCCACAAATTTGTGCATAAGATTTCAATGTGCTGCATTATTCGGACCATAACGCACACCAGATTTTAAGGTGCAGTATAAAAAAATCAATCTTAGCTGTTCTTTTTTCATACATAAGGCACACTAAATGAAGCAAAACTTAGGTAAGTCTAATTATATTCAACTCTTTCACAGTAACTTCCAAGTGCTGTAGTCGCCCAAGTGCCAGAGTCACTATTGGGAGTTTAATCTGTCATTACAAACGAGAGAGTTGGATATGTAACACATGCCTAATCTGCCAGACACGAATAAAATATAAGTATGCGCGTGTTTGATTCAGTTTGCAGTGCACCAATGTAGTCACGAGCCTCGCAGATACGATCTGTGGTATGTGCTGGCTGCTCATTGCAATTCTTGGTTTATTACATAATATGATTCTGTTTACAAAAAACTCGTTAACTAGCATTTAAGTAAATAACACCATTTACCAAGTACAATTGGTTCTAGATGAGAAAGCACAAACAGATACATACATTAGGCGGACCACATCATAAGGCACACATTCAATTTTTGATAAAATTAAATGATTTCAAGAGCGCTTGGCTTTGTGGGCTGAAAATTACGGTAGTAACACTGTAACCCTTTCAGTCCTGTTTTGCCTAGCCCCCACATTTGACATGGTGCTTGAAGCCTTGGTTTGTTCAATGCTGATCAAGTATTTTTGATGGAGTAACATTTTCAGTAAATTGAAAGTTGTATAAGTACCTGCAGTGCCCTAATGTTTAAACCAAGTGTGTTATCAAACTTTTACACAGGCTTATTGCCAAGCTTAAGGAGAGCGGTAAGGAAGATCAAGTGGAAGAGTTCAAAAGTAAAAGTGTAGCTGGTGTGAAGTATCTTCGTGGGAACATTCAAGATTTTCAGGTGATATATTTTTTGCTGAAGTACGCAGATGAATGCGCCACTGGTATTATGGATCTTGTGGTTTCATTTTCTATAAATGAAGCATATGTGAACAATAGTGTAAGTGGATTGAAAAATCGATTTTAGAAATTCTTAAACATGTAGTTCTGACAAGTGGGCCAATGCCCCTAAAAAAACTTAAAACTCATTTTTGTTGGTGGTTCCGTCCCCATTTTCCTGCTGGTTATAGGACAATTGCCAAACCATGGCCTACTCAACACTCATGGCATACATGCATAAACTGTTAAAAACCTGTAATAATAGTATACCTGTTTCATGAATTAGAAATGTGTGCTATAATCATGTTTACAGTCAACAGCCTTCATATATGATGGAATTTGAATGCCACTTTACACTTACGCCAGTGTACACTTTAAAACTTGTGGCATTCTAACAGTTATGACTTCTGAATTTGCAAGGGTTGGTGATTTCAGTCCACATGTTATTTTTTCAGTTACATCACATAGAATATGTGCGCTCACAGTTGCTATGCAAGTGGTGTTTCCTTAATCCTTGTGTCATAATAAGAAATCTTTGCCTTCTGCACTAATACTGTATAGGCATCAGAATTGTAATTAAATGTGTCATAGACATCACACAAAGCTCTAAAACAACATGATTTTTTTGATTTTTATTGCATAATTTAAATCAATTTTTATAGCTTAATTTAAATGATTTAAGTCAATCAACCCTGCTTCTGTGACACATTAAAGTAAGTGGGACAAACAGATAAAAAATCTTAAGTTGAAAGTTTAGGAAGCGATCAATATCCTGAAATAGTGAAAGAGTCCGCTGAGTTGGTAGCAGCGCTTCCCTCAACACGAGTAAGTGTTCAACGTCTGTCTTCAGCACTAAGGCTCATCAAGATGGATCAAAGGGCCGAAATGAGGAAGAATCTCACAGAAAACAATAAATGTGCACTTAATATTTAAGGTCAACAACGAGATTGTAAACCAAACATTAAACGTAATGGTGAAGAGGAATCAGAACGGTGGTCCAGTTGTATAATGAGTTCCTTTCAGCATGTTTTCTGTAAGACGAGAATATGTTCTTGTGTTCCTACTGTGCTGTTTGGTGATCTAATGGACCACAAACTTTACTGCAAGTAAAATGTTTTGTTGTAATAGCTGTTGTGCGCTTCCTGTTTGGTCAGATGATACACTGAGTAGCTATGCAGGTGTAGTTCATTCTGCATGATTTTCTGTGTAGTCGGAAAACTAACAAAAAGTGCAAACAACCATACTGTCCATATGTACGTAATGCTAATGAATATGTTGCTTTAGTCAGTGAAGGTGCAGTGGAAACCGCTTGACGCTTTGAGAGCCGGCGTACGATTAATTCTTACCAACCCCATAGCTACTCCGCCGATTGTGCTAGAGAGCTGTTCAAGGGCTCAAACAGATCTCGACTTCTGTGCTTTCTATCTGACACCGTTGGTATGGTATAGCTTGACACTGAATGTGGAGATTTCTAGAACTGTGGGATGCAAAAGTGCTTCTAGATGTTCTAAAAATCCCTTGCTCCTAATACAGTATTTTAAATTCTGAAATCCTTCAGTGTTTAGCAAACGAACGGTCATCAGTTGAAACGTAAATTCGAAGTTGTGTGTGACGTAATAATCGCCTGTATCAATCTTGGAACATTTCCCACACTCTCAGCCATTTTTCTGCTTGATTTGGACTGTGCAACGCAGGTATGAACATGTTTATGTCTCACAGCTGTCGTACATGAAGATGTGTAGAACTGCGGGATATAGAAATGCTTCTAGAAGTTCTAAAATTTCGTGGTCCTGATACAGCTGGGCGCTATACGTAAAGACTTAACTGATTTGTTAGCCTGTGGCGTCATGAAGCTTTTATAATCCCAATGGCGTTTTCATGCATCATTCGGTTGGAGCATTCGCCAAATGAATCTTACTGATGTGAAAAAACAGAGTGAAGTTAAATAAGTATTGAAGTTGAAACAGTGCATTGTCCGCGGTAAATGCACGGCATAATTCCGCATTTTAAACTGCTAAAGACAGCACAATTCCCCGTTTGACGACCGTTAGTTTTCTGCTAGACACAGCATAATCACGCATTTCAAACTGTGAAGTGTACAGTGCGCAGTGCTTCGGAAAAGTAGCAGTCGTCAAATGGAACTAAAATTCCAAGTTGGTGTACAGTAGCACCATTGCACCATTTTCTGTTCTGTAAAGAATTTAACACATCTTGGGCAAAGGAGGTAAGCATAGTTGCATGCTTCGGTTCCTTATCCAATGCCATAAAATAAACTTTGAAAGTGCTGCTTCCGAGACAAAGCTTCGCACCCGCAGGGACGCGACGCAACCAGACAGCCCTGCATGCAATGTGCTGATGCCTAGAAGATAAACGCGCGGTGTTGATTTTGGCAAGTCGGCGAAGGGAGTCGTTTCAGCAACAGTTGCTTGATCAGATTAATGGCACCGCAGCTTTTCGCACTATCTGAGCAGTGTGCTTTACACTCTTCTTAAGTTCACTATGCGATTAAGCGTTGTAAGTTGCAAATATGCAGTACATTTCTATGCGAATAAGCGGTTTAAGCAAATAACCAGTATGGGATTAACTGGACTGTTGTCTTCACGTGTGAATAGCTTTGGCTTGGGATTATAGAATCGTATGCAATAAAGCGGTTTGTGCGTTTAACCGGTATGGAATTAGCCAAAGTCGTCTGTATCCCACGTGCTAACTGCATGCAAGCCATGGTGCTGCTACATGTCTAGCTACTCTAATAAAAGGTGTGCCTGCTTTAATAAACAAAGAATTTATAAGAGGAAAAAGATAGGAACCTTTTTTTTCAGCCGAAACTGCTCGAATAAGCGGTTTGCTCTATACACCGATGCTCTATTACGACGTTTCCACTGTACTATTATTATTACATGCTAAAATAAATTTTATGAATTTTTTGTTATGTTTTGCGTTGAGAAAGTTTAATATTATCCAATCTGTAGTTCTATAGCAAGCTACTCATGTTATATACATACCACTTACAAAATTTCTTGAATGTAGTTCATGTTTTACTGTTTAATTCAATCACGTTATAAAAATTGTTGACCACTTTTGTGATCGGTTAATGTTCTTTAAATAAATAGCTTAATTAGAGATAAATAAATTAATTCAAAGCATCTACTGACAATAATGAAGTGCTTGTTTCTAAAATAATTTTAGGTTGCTGCTTTGCCAGTGCTGACAGCCAAACTTCATTCACATTGTGTTAAGCAGTCAGAGCCCAAAAATGTGAAAGTGGTGATTCAGAAATTTTACCTCCGACTCTGCAACCCTGCTCCAAATATACCCATAATTGTGGCTACTTGGGACACAACCATTGCTTTGAAAAGCGTTAGCAGCATTTAGCATGACAAAATGTATTTAATCAGATGAAATAAATCCTAGGTTACCAGGGTAACATGGGACACAAACAGGATTTCAATGTAAATACGCTAATACATATTTACAACACTTTGAGAACCGGGGTACGATATATTCGTACTTTAAAATCGGCCTGAAACCAGCAGTTGTCAGTTGCCTAACAGTTTTAAGGTAGTTTTCAGTGCATTTGTCCACATTTTGGAAGGATGCTTTCGAATTTCCAAAAAAATTGTTCAATCCACCTTACATTGCACGTGCTTCCTCAGCAAACCTGTTTTTGGGCAGTTCAGAGTCAAAGTTTAAGTTAACATCCATTGAATTTTTAATTTTCTTTCAAATGGCCTCATATATTTCATATGTTTGTCTGCAAACTAATGGCCAATTCTCTGTTTCATATGTTTACTTGCAGTTAGCAAGCAAGTTGCTCCCATTTTTGTTGTTCACCTGAGGTTGGGTCACTGTGTGCGCTATAACCGGTCATCCGCTTCTGACATAAAAACGTATAACTGAAGTTTTAATATCTTGATTTCATTAAGAAAAACAACGTAGATACGGTAGGCAAATTTGTCTTATAAAGCAATTATTCCTTGGTATTTCCAGGTTTTTGTGGGCGAAGGCCAAGATCCTGATGGTTCCATGGGGTTTCTTAATTTCGAGGAAATTGATGGCAAAGAACGACCCTACATGCTCTTTTTCAAACATGCATGCGTCGATGAAAAGGTGTAACTGGTATGAAAGAATTTTGATCACATTACAATTTCTTTTCTTAATGTGCACAAGACCTATATCACTCATTAAGCTGGTGCTTGGCACACTTCTACTCTCTAACAGCGCAAATGTGCAGTATTTTGTCCAATACTACCTACAAGTGTAAGAGTGTTACAGAACAGTGTGCTGTAATGTTATTGTTCGCTCTCCACTTTTACTTCAGAATACTTCAGAAACTTTGATATTCACTTGTAAGAACATCTTACCTTTACTGAACATATAGAGTACTGTATGTGAAAATGGAATGGTGAGGTCAACAATTTCGTTGGTGATTAGAGTGCTTGAAAATGTTGTTTTCGCTTCTCTAGTTTTGTTTGAATGTATGCCGCACGACCTGCGTGTTGTGTGGCCAAGCGCTTATTTTATGAAAATTTTTTTGATGGTAAAGGCAGCAATGTTTCGAAACTGCTTAATATGGTTTTGTTTTTCAACCCTGCTCAGGTCCAGAGGCAATGTTAACACCATTGGAACCATAGGCCAAACTGGCCAGAATTTTGTCCCTTCATCGCCGAGGCTTACTGAAATGTCTTAACTGCATAGGCGGGTTTTTCAACAACTCAGCAATTATTCTCAAGCTAATCTGAACCGATAAAACAAACTTTCTGGATTTTGAAGAAGTTTTATTTTGTTAAAAACAATTTTCCCAAAAAAGTGTAGTGAAGTAAGTACCCATACTATAGACATCATATAAAGAAATTCTGCCAACAAACCTTATTGGCAGTCAGTTGAAGGTCAATCGTATTCTGCTCAAAATTTGCAGTTCGACATGCAACAGAGGTAAGATAGGTTGAGACAAAATATGTTATTTTCAAGGATATTTTTGCCTTATTCACCCACGTAAGGTTCTGCATGGCTAAAAGATGTAGCTCACAAACATGTCAAAAAGTTGCGCAGTACTGCTGCCAATACATGCACAATTGTCACACATGTATCCATGCCCAAAGTGGTCAATCATTTTGTTACGTGACAGGTGACCATGGCCAAGATGGGCACACGACATACCTAAAGTAAAATTGACCAATTCATCCCCCCCCCCTTGAAAAATACAAACTGTGTGCAGATTTCAATAGGACTGCTTG
>JGI24022J15233_10008653_pt1 | contig 11394 bp, 6 predicted proteins | sample Ectturendosymbi2_FD_15233 | JGI IMG/M metagenome (IMG submission 15233)
GAATCCAAGGTCAGGAACAGTTGCGACAACGGGACGCCTGCAACACGGAACGTTGTTCAACCCAGCAAGCCCAACTGGTACTTGTGTATACTGTAGCTGCTTGGTGAACCCGGCCAATGTCTAGTTGGCTGATACCGAGTTACAGCGATTGGGGCCAACCTGGACCCTTTCTCTACTTGTGGTTCGTTACCCCCTACCCCCTCTCATTCAGGAAAGCTTTGTGGACGACACAGTAAACTTAAGTGATAAACCTGCGGGGAGTTCAACCAGTGCCGCGTAAGGATTGCTGCGGAAGTGGGATGAAGTGTCTGCTGCAATCAAAGCATTCGACAAAGTGCACGCAATCAGGAGGACAACACAAGCACCTTGCGACAGTTGCAGCATGAACTGGTGGATGGATAAGAAAGCGCGTAATCAAAACAAGCCGATGATTAAGTCTTTGGATCGTCATTTCTGCACTTTGTCAGGAAAGTCAAGTGGGTTAGCACAAGTGAGGTGTGCGACTGGTTTAGCAAACAATTGAAAAAGTCAGAAATTGACAGACACAGCCACGCAAGAATTTATCTCGCGCGTGCCATTGACTCACCTTTAACAATTTTCTTTCTGTTTACAACCGGCTTTGATGAACCCGTCTCGCTAGCGCCACCACGCTTAGAGGTGCTGCTCTGATTTTTCTCCGCCAGGGGTCGCCTTGGTCTTGCAGCGCGGACCGTAGCTCTGAGCTTGCGTAAACCTTTGGGCGTCTCGCAAACTGTTTCAACATATTTGTGGCTGTAAAACAAGCATTCACTCAAGAAATTCATCAAATAATGCCAAAGATCCCACCTTTTCGTTCCCCACGGATTGAAGCACGGTGTGCACGCTGGTTATTTTCCTTTATTTCTTCCAATTTTGGACTCTGTGAAATTTAAGGTTTGAGTAAAATATCACAGCTACAGCATAAAGCGCCACGTGCAGGTGGTTGGTGATGGACCACATGCAAACGGCAGAAAAAAACTTTATATAAGTGATTATCCAGTCAAAGCTTCAGGAGATTGTCCGGCGCAGTTACCTTGTTGCATCTGACAGCGGAATGTTCAATCCTTCGTTTGTTACCCGGACACACCGCCATGTTGTCTTCCTCATCAACCACATATGTCGCTGGGAATAAGTTTGACAGTTTTATAAAATATTTAAAAAAATGACCTCAGCGACGCAGTTAAATTTTGAACAATCCACAGAAACAGCGGAAATATGAAGAAACCTCCCCAGCATCGACAGCGAACACAATTGTTGCATCACAGAGAGCAACATTCACAGCAGCTCCTACCGGTGCTGACGTCACTCAGTCTGCTTGACGACCGCTCTTCTTCCGGATGCTCATTGGTCGATCCAGTCACGTGGTTTGCAACAATCAGCTGATCATATTCTGCGAAGAACATTTTACGTCTAGAACTTTTCCTGTTTGTCGCGAACAAAAGCAATAGTGACGTTTCAACCACACAATTGGCCGTCATGGCCAAATGCCAGGCAAAGGCCACCAAAGGTTCCAACGCATTCACAGGGTGTGGTCAGTGGGGGTGGGGCTGGAGGTGCAGCCGGTGAAATGGATAAAAGTCAGGGGAGATGGTTAGTGCGTGTTTGGAATGATGGAAAACGAACATAACGAATGGATCAGGGTTTCTTAAAGGGAGCCCTCGGCCCTCCTTGGGGGCCGCAGACCGGTTTTCTGGGGGACATGAGCAGGAGGCCTTCACTAAGTAGCTTTGCCGTGATATTGCATTAACCTAAGTGTCACGATATATTAAGTATTCGCCAGTTAAACTTAGAAGGGAGACACGGCGCATGAAAGTTTGAGAATCACTGGAATGGATGAAAGTACAAGACAGTAACAGAAGGAACATTGCGTTTGTTGGAGAAGTTGAAGAACATTGGTTGCTTGTGAAACACAGTTGATGCGAACACACGCTGATTGGTGGACTTTCAAAAATGTCAAGACTCTCATCAAGACATTAGCGTTTCTACGAAAAACACACGATTCAGAGAAACGTTTTTTTTTGCTGTTTTTGTTCCGCAGACAGGAAATAAACATCAATATTTGCAGGAAACAAACCAGGACCTCTTCATAAAGAGCGTCATAAAAATGTACTTCGCTAAAAAAACAACAATGACTAATTATTAAATTCAATGAGGACGCCACTAGCGCAGGCACGATGAGCTAAAAGTGCACTAGAATTCGTCCATAACGACGGTTTTTCTTCGGTCACACAAAGTGAAGTTACAGGGCAATTCTACTGTACTTGCAACGTAGAATCTATCTGTGAATAAGGACCGTGGTCCAACAACACAAACTGACAATTACCAAAATATTTTTTCACATTTTCCAGCGAATCCTCTTCCTCAATTGGGGAAAAACCCTTTACAGCAGCGACATCAAGCGTTGCAGTTTCAATCGTGAAAGTCGGTCGTCCGTGACGTTTGGGGGGGTGGAAGTTGTGCTGATGACCTGGAGTCACTGACCCTGAAAGAGACCGTTTCGCACCATGCAGTGTCCGCGGACAATACATAACTGTCAACCTTCTGTGTGTGACGTAACAACAGGTGAAAACTAGTCTCAGGCTTGCGACTTTCAGCCTCTTGTGCATATTCGGGATGACGGGAGAGATGATTTACAAAGATCGGCAAATTACTGAAATGCTTCCTGGAATAATCTAAAAAATTATCAAAACACTTTTGTGGTTTCCACCAGCAACGAACCACCAAGTTCTTTTCAACCGTCATAAAAATCTTTCCTGAAAAATGGAGCTTTTAGTAAAAAAATAGTTCTGAGTACTTTTAGTAAAAAATTAGTTCTGAGTAAAACTGTGTCATCAATCACTTGCAGCTGAAATACCTGGAATTGCTTTTCAAAAGCTCCATAGATTTTAATTGTTTTTGAAGCAAGAAATTATAAATACTTTTCAAAAAATTCAACTGCTCACAACAATGCAGTTCGTAAATCTTATCGCATTAGGGCCTTGATTATGATTTGAGGGAATCAAGTTACTTTTGAAGCAGTTTCAAGCATTGAACCACAACAATTCCATCGCGCTCTCCATTGGAACTGTACATCACAGCGCCATGACCCTCCCATGCCACAAGTTTTCACGCATACATCACAGCGCCATGACCCTCCCATGCCACAAGTTTTCACGCATACATCACAGCGCCACGACCCTCCCATGCCACAAGTTTTCACGCATACATCACAGCGCCATGACCCTCCCATGCCACAAGTTTTCACGCATACATCACAGCGCCATGATCCTCCCATGCCACAAGTTTTCACGCATACATTACGCATACATTACAGAGGAAACAAATATTTGCAGATGTTCACAGCATTTCTCAGTCGTTACCAAGTAATATTTGTCGTTACCAAGTAATATTTGTCAAATAAGGTCTTCGGATATAAATATGCTGCCAACGAAGACGTATTAACGCACAGGGGAGGTGGACGACACGGTCTGCAGTGTTTAGTTGCAAGTCAGCCTTCTGTTGCTCAGTCTGTGTAAGAATGGGGGGGAATTCGGGGGAGAGTTTTTGTTTTCTACAAAATGCTTTATATTTAAAAAGTTAATGATTTTCTTCAGTAAAGTCCAGGCATGTGAAACGTTTAGTGAACCTGATTCAGATTCAAAGAACACAATTTTACAAACTTCTCGTCAGCAAAGATGTCAACGAAACAAACAAGGAACGCAAATGGAGCATCCATTAAAGTTCTCACCGAAGCTGACGTCACTATGTCTGCTTGGTGACTGTTCGTCCAATGAAATGTGCGCTTCGGTCACGTGATCAGAGCGTTCATTGGTCGACAAATCCACGTGACTTGCGGCAATCAGCTGATGAGGAGCAACTCGATCGAGTCCTACGCAATATTCAGAAGCGGAGATTCGAATTATGTCCTGTAACTTAGAGGATTTACTCGTTGTCAGTCTATCTCCAAACATGTAAATTTTTCTTAATATGTTTGGCGCTGGATTACTAAACAATGTAGTTAAAGCATTTGAGATATTTCGCAGCGGAGAAAAATTCGGTTTAGAGGAGTTTTAAAGCAACATTGGCGTGGTCAAAATGTCAAGTTGATCCAAAATTTCGAGCTCTTTCCACCGACATTTATCACATTTCACACAAACTCAATAACCACATACCAACCTACATCTCCTCAGACAACTTAAAAAATGAATTGGGAGTTTGTGATTGTTATGAATGTGTTGCGACAAACAAACCGCCAACTACTTCACAACGTTGAACCTTTAAATATTGCTTTTAGCTTTTACTAACACAGTCAATGTTTTGCTTGGTTCCTACTTCCTTTAAAAAACAAAGTGATGTTTACATTTTCTGCCTCACGCAGCTCTGGCCCGGGTCAGCGTGGGGTGGGTTAAGGTCTTGGGGAGGACACACCAGAGGCGACTTCTACTCCACAAAAACACACGTGGTTCACTGATGTCGTTGGCGGTAAGTGACGTAACAGAGCGCATTGTTTGAAAGAAAGGTCGCTCAAAAAGGGAAATAATTGTGAAGCAGGTTTGAAACACGAAACAACCAAAGTTACTGGGTAGTTCAACAATAATAGTAGTAACGGCCAAAGCAGGCAAAGTAGGAATCACAACATAGACGTTGCAGTAAACGCGGTACCATCACCATCAGGATGAGGCGCCAACGGAAGCAAACTTGCTGCGAGATTTGAGTTCGCTTGCATTAGTTTAGCCGTATTTTTATCATCCACTTTGGAAAAATGTAAAACTACTTTGTGAGACCCAACATAAGAGATTAGTTATACTTCTAAGATTGTTTTATTTTATGTGGATGTTGAGCTTTTGTGTAGTTTAAAGCAGGAGGTAAAATCAGAAATGCAGAGTTCCTACGCAATATTTAATATTAAGTTCCAGACTTTTTCCAGACTTATCTTTTCCGAATAACATACCCAGGTAAAACACAGGCACTATGATATTTAACACGATGTACGTAAAATTATATCAATCGTGAATAAAATATTATGAAAATGTCAAAACAGCAAGTCTAGAAAATTATCTCCTTTTTTCATAACTAACAGACTAAAAACTTTTTTCCATATTTTTCCAGGCTGGAAAATGACCAAATTTTTTCCACGCTTTTCCAGACTCCGTACAAACCCTGACCACTTCCTGCCTGCAGCCACAACGTATGAGAGTTGTTACTCCGTAAAAAGAGGCCTGATTGAATTAAATGAAACAAATGCTTGTCTGTGAAATAAACAAACGTGAATAGAAATGCGCAAAAACTGCAGGTGTATGATCCGAACATGACAGGAGCAGTTCATTCCAGGATGGAAACAAATATATTTGTGCAACACGAATAAAAGCAACCACAACACAGTGTTTCCAGCAATAAAAACAATTTTACTGCGTTCTAGAATTATTTCTAACCCGAAGTCTCCTTCAAAACAGGATCACGTGACTCCTCCTCAATGGGGGAGGAAAAGAGTGCAGTAGGGCCGCTAGGAGGCGCAACACTGAATGTTGGACGTCCATAACACTTGGGGGGGTCGAATCTGTGTTTGTGTCCTGGAGTTGAGTCCCCTGGAAATGATCAAACCGTGTTATGCAAGCGCCTGCGAGCGGATTATATAATAAAACTTTCTTTCCCGCTGCAGAGATCGGCTGAGCGCAAAGCGACGGTGCGAACAATCGGTTGATTGTGTTTTCGCTAACAGTCACTTGTGCATTGTTTAAGTGTTGATTAATTTCGTAAAAATCACCTCAAACTCGACAGCAAGTTCGAAAAATATTTTAAATTCACAATCACTGGATATCTGACGAGCAACGCTAAACCTGAAAGAAGTTTGAGCACTCTTACCAAAATCAATCGGAACAGGTTGTTTCTTTGCAGAATTTTTATGGTGGTCTGGGGTCAAGAGTCCGTCCTGCAACATAAATCATGTGGTGAACTATTAATGCCTAGTGAGAGTCAAAAGTTAAGACGTGCAATTACTCGACGAATGTCGTAATCATAAATTTCAGGAATTTAGTCCCAAACAGCACTTGCTGGGCTCAATTTTGTTTTGAGCCTTTGGCTCTGTTTTTGCCCATTTCAGATTAGATTTGTTGTTTTGATATCTTGCTTTTACGCTGAAATATTGTTAAGTGTTTGGTCACTCTGACTGCTGCCAGTGATGAAATACTATTCAAGGCAAAGATCAGCATCAGTGCTGATGAACGATTTATCTCAGTTTAAGGCTGCACACGGAAAGTAAGTTGTTCACTTACTATCTTTCACGATGTACTGCACTTGTTTGGCTGTTTAGCTCCAATTGTGATTGAGAAGGATTGCCGTTTAATACCTTACAAAATACAGCATGAGTTCGTATGACTTTCTAACTGGTGATAAATTTGTAAGAAGTGGTTTTCCCTTTTCTGGCCCCTTGTTTTAGAGTGCGGCTCTCTTCAGGGCCAGATGTGGCGCCTTGGCAAAAAGTCGATCTGACAACCCTACCTCACACCATCCCAACCCTACCTCACACCATCCCAAAGCAGTGGCTCGGGTGGTATGAGCGGCATATCGTGGACAAACGCCTGGGCTCCCGCGCCGAGAAACAGCATAAGATCTAACCGTCGCGTCAGTAATCCAAACCCTACGCTGCTCACAGGCACCAGGTTATAAACCAGCTCTGTCCCTGGGCCTCATGAATTTTGTTGCAAGGTTTAACAAAACTTCGTTCAGGCCCCAAAAGTGAGGTCATAAATATTTCGCAGCGTCATCAAGGCAACTGCACATTTCCGAGGCTTGGCATCAAGTAAGCCACCCACTGTATCTGGTTCAACCACCCAATGTATCTGGTTCAACCACCCAATTTATCTGGTTTAACCAGCCACTGTATCTGGCTTAACCAGTGTCCGCACTCCAATGTTACTGGACAATTGCTCGAAAACATCGGATTGTTTTTACTTTTTGGCAATGACAAATAAAAAAATTCAATTTCCATCCACAAGATGATTTCAATTATTTGTTTCATGTTGAATAATACCCGTCGTCTCCATAGCAACTGTAAAGCACGGTGGCAGAGTATGCGAAAATATGGACGCTTCAAAACCTGCGTCAAATATTTCAAAGGTCTAAAACGAATTTCCAGCATTCAGCATGACTTTCTTTCGAACTAATACAACTCGATTTGAATTTGACTTGTGAGCGGAAATTTCCTAAACTTGTCATCAGCGCAAACTCAGTGGTCAGCAGCTCACATGATAGAGGTCATCACGACATGAACATGATAGAGGTCATCACGACATGAAAACATGGAACAATGCAAGGATAGCTCTGTCATGGCCAACTCACTTCTCCACAAATGATAACGAAAATGTGGACAGCATCCACTTGCTGCTTTTTATTGGTCCAGCCCTCACCAGAGCATTGAAAGACGCGAAATAAGGAAGTGGCAATGTGAATAAAACCCAGTAAAAACCAACCTTTCTCGCTGCGTTCGCCGGTTCTTGTGACTTTGGTGCCAGCGGCAATTGTCTCGGCGGGGCAACCATTTCATCATGTCTGGAGAAAAGTTATTTTAATATTTATGCTTCCATCATCAACAATGTTACTTCCTATCATAATTTACTTATTTATCAAAAAAAGACTGAATATCTACCCTTAAATTTTTCGCTTGCGACCTTGAAATCGTTTCCTATGAAATATAAGTCAGTGCATGGTCAAACGAGCAATAGGTTGTACGTGAGTTCGTCATTACGCCAAACTCTACTATTTCCCAATGGAACTGCTTGACAGGCAGTTGAGTTCTTACTCAGTCAAACAATCAACTTTATTGCATGGCATGCTGTGTCGCATATAAAAGGGTGACATTGCAGGGTTTGTCAGAACCACAACATAAACTTGCAAACTTTAAAAACCTAACTGGGTCAGACATAAGAAAAATTTACATTTCAAACCACCTGTTTCGTTCTAAATAAGTTTGTTAACAAATACTCGGGATTGGTGATTAAAAATTAGGATTTATAAAAAAATCAAGCAATGTTCAAATCCATGAAGCGACATCACGCTGCCACCCGTCGCAGACAATAGGAGTATTAGTGGAGAGTTCAACGCAGATCTGTGCAATTGAAGAACTATAGCTGTGCGTGGTGGTGTCGCTACATGCCATGTTTAAAAAACATTTCACCTAAAATAGCATTGACGTCATTATACAAAATTAGGTTTCACAGAAAAACGACGCTTTTCGCTTTTTCTCCGCATCACGTGATTCAACGCACGAGCGCTTCACTCAGCTTCGTTCTAAGCTCTTGGTTTTCATTGAATCTTCAGCTGTAACTGCTTTCGCCCATGAGAAAGATGCTTTTCCAGCAAAAGTTAACGAACTTTACGCTGTATTTTTATCACAGGCAGAATCCAATGAACAACTTTCTAAACAGGCATTACAAAAGAAAAGGATATAATATCAGCATTCGAAAAGATTTAAATCAAATAAACATCCATGTGTAAAAAAACGCAAAACTTTAAAAGATTGTGCAACGAGCATCACCAACTGCATTCGCTCAGCTCGACGCCGACTGACAAGTAAAACCGTAAACTCGGTGGAGCAATGGTTTTGCTTAAATCATCACAGAGCCTGAATCCCAAACATCCTCTCACCTGACTATTGCAGTGGTAGACGAAGGTGCAACGTTTTCTTTGTCGTTTGCTCTTCGGCGAAAAACCTTTCGCTTTCGGTATTTCCCCTTCTGCAAACGACAGTTAAGCGCTTTGCTTATTTCAATTTATTGATGTTTAATGAGCATAAACACACAACGAAAAATAACAACACTTATATATTTTTAGTGGATTTTCACAAGTTTTACAGGATGCTGACATGCAAAAATATGGCACGTAAATATTAAATCAAAGCGGTGATTTAAAAATTTCACTGGAAAAGTTCATCAAAAAAGTCATTTCAAGCCAAAGCAAACGCACTTTCTTGAGGTCCTTGATTGTGACAGCAGGTCATATAAAAAAGTTTTGGCCTTAAGTGAACTAGCCAATGATGCGTTTGGTGAAGCAACCATAGCTATCTTGTTTGAAGATTTCCTGAAAGATCTGCTAAACCGCGAAATAGTTTTTATTAAACAGCGCCATAACCTGAGCATTCTAGTCTTCACATTCGGAGCTGTCAGTATGGCGTCAACCAGCACCGTGAAAACCAATAATCGTATTTAAATTCACAGCACTTGATAATCCGACGGGCTGAATAACTACGGTCTTGCAAACAGAAAATACTGAAACTTTTGCAAAATTCAACCAGTATCCATGAAACGAAGCTTTTTCCAGCAAAGAATCAGCCGATATAATTTAAAGCAAAATATGTTTCACCCACTGAGTTGGGATCAAGTCTTATTCAGAAAGAGCCAACTAGGCACATTTTAAGCAGAGAGATTATAAAATCAGGCAAAGCACCAACCTTGACATGAGGATCAGGAACACAGCCAAGCAGGATTACATGAAGCCTGAATCCTTCATAATTGAATACAACAATTTCACGGTAGTTTCCTGAGTCTTGGGGCTCCCATTTGATATGAACAGCTATTCTGCTTTCACGCTTCACATATAATTGTTCCTGAGGCAAAGATTTGGATCAACAACTAATTAGTGCAGTTAAATATTTTAAAACCTCACAGCAAGTAACAGTATTTTTAGACAAGACAACTTAGTTTGCTGAAGATAACGAAGTTTTTAGCATTAAATGCGAGATGGAATCAGTGCCATGTCCAAGACTGAACTGTGCTTCTTGCCAAGGCAGTTGAGGTTAATACTTTGCTCATGCAGCACAACAATCATTTACCCAATAGCCATGGATCAACAAACGAATAACTGTAAACAAAGGGAAGACATAGTAACACTGAGCTTTTGCCAACTGCTCTGTACAGCTCTACAAAAATGAACACTATGTCAGATCAAGATCAGCTGTTATTAATAAATAAACCTCATATCGAACTTTTCATTTGAACAACAACAACAACAAAACACAAGATGACATAATCATTGTGGTCATACTCCAGAAGATTACCTCAGATATTGAAAAGTTTTTCTTGAAAGGAAACTTTTCAACAAAAACATCTGTATCATATGGATTTGCGTTTTCAATTACCAGAGTTTTTACTTTAGTAGATCCAATCTTAACAGTTCCAAATGTAACAAATTGTTTTTTAGCAAAGTATGTGAGCTTCAGTGTGATGAGATCTTCTGTTGGATCAAGCTGTAACAAAAACTTTTAGTGGTGTATTACTGTGAGAAAATTTCACTAAATGGTTACATAAAACACAACATAAGCAGGCACAACCTGATTCATCCATTTTTTATTGAAACAGTTTAAATCACTGATAATGTGAGTTTTTGACATGATAAAAATGCATGCACAAACATCAAAACCGCTAAATATAAACATATGCATTAAGAGTCAATACCACATTGGTACCATCCACACGTAAGTTCCTTGGCAAATTCTCACAAACAAGATCTTGAAAAAATAGCAACTTACATCTGAGCTGGGGGAGTAAGGTTGTGAGTCAATCCAAAGCTTACGCACTCGTTTTGGAGTAGCTACCTGTGCAACCTGCTGGTTTGCAGATGCATCTTGCAAAATTGGCTGGATGGATTCTGAACTCATAATCTAAGAGTTATTGCAACATATTGAAAGAGAAACATACGCTGAAAAAAAGGTATATGAATTGATAGTCATTTGAAACCTTGAATGGGATTCAGATCTGGTGAAAACATACTGACATCACTCACAATATCACCTTTGTAACAGTGAAGTCTTGTAAATTTGCAACTCTTCCACTGGTAAGTGCTATAGTGGGTTGAATATGTACCACTGACAATTATAGGCTGGATTTTATTCCTGGTTGGATCATTACAAAGATTTGAAAAATGGCACTTTTGCCTTGTCCAGCCTTGAGCTCAGCATTTACTGGTAGACATAAGAAAAAGGCTATAGTGTGGAGCAACAATTGACTTACCACCAATTCAGCATTCACTATGACCTCAGAAAAGAAAGTAAAGATGGGCTTTGGAGGAAGTATTACCAGTGTTCAGTCGCACCCATTTCTGCTTGTGCTGGAGATCAAGTGGCTACTTTTCTATTAACTGCTGCATTGGTGGCTGATCAATAACAGTATCACACATGAACATTTTCTTTGCACCCAAACATTAATACTAACCACAAGACTGGATCAGGAGCAAGTACTGTTGCGATCGGAAATCCCGAGCGGCATGTCCGCAAAGTTTCGCACCGTGGCAGCAAGCAACAATAGAGATCATGCTTGCAATCTCTCTTACTATTGCTTGCTCACGCTACACATATGATGGTGTTATTCTTCCCGCACATCCCGTTCGTGGTGAATCACACAATCA
>JGI24022J15233_10008655_pt1 | contig 11392 bp, 7 predicted proteins | sample Ectturendosymbi2_FD_15233 | JGI IMG/M metagenome (IMG submission 15233)
AAAACGTTGGATCGCCCAGAAAGATTTTCCGAAAAATCTTCAAAACTTTTTTCAAGCAAATATTGAAAAAACTAAGATGCGATGCTTGCAGCGGCTGGTTTTGCAACAGTTTAACAAAACGCTAATCATTGTCAAATACCATGTTGCATCATAAAGTTTTGTTACAGTTGAGTTAACAAATGTGATGTCACAAGATTACGTCAGAAATATTAATGATATGTGGAAATACAAGTGACTTCATCGATCATCCCCTACCTAAACATTTTGTATCTGCACATGAAGCCTCCAACCATGCCTGGTCCCCAGTCCCCCCACCATTTAAATCGGGCGCTGGCCGTGCTGGTCTATATTAACTCGAACTCATTGCCGGCCGTACTTCGTATAAATAAAATTAATGCGGCCGGCAATAGCAAAAGGTTTTACACCCCTGAGTAGGTAACTCACCATTTAACTCAACAATGGTAACTCGCCATTCCAACTAACCCTAATTTTTGTAAACCTCAAATTGTTAATGCTGTAAAGTATACAACTAAAATGTAAAAGGTTTTGCGGTAGTAATGTGGTGTAGCTGTGATATGATAGTGTGAAGTTTTCGTGTTTCAAACTTGCTTGATGTTGTGAGATTTGCACGTGCAAATCTGTTTGCATGAAGTATTCATGAATAAAATTAACTACGTAACTGCAGCTGTAATATGTTGCGTGGTGGTAATGTAGCTGTGATTTTATACTTTTTAGGTTTTCATATTTGCCGTTTGTTTCATGCAATGAATTGCATATGTTGCATTCTGCCAAATTTTATATGTTAATGTAATACTTTAGATCGTAACCGGATATTTTACTCCTTTTCCAGATTGCCATTGTGGCCAACATAGATGCACACATCTGTGCTAGAGAAGAACACTTATTAACTATTAGGATCGTCGTGTTGGAAGAATAAGTTTAGAACGTATATAAAAACTTGAAAATGAAGATTCTGAACAACCCCTTCCACGCGTGGTGGCATGAACAGCAATTTTTGCGAGGATTTTATTGTAATTAGCTAACATTTTTCAGCACATTGATTATTACCATGGCTCACATGTAGCTATGCAGAATATTGATTGCTAGATGAGGGCGTACGGCTTTGAATCCCGGTAATTGGTAGGCCTAATTAGGCATGCAGAAACCTTGATTAGTTTACAATGGCACGTTTTAGTCTTAACATTAAGACTTGCTGTTTATACCTTATTTGGGAAAGCAAGATCAAATTTGGACAAAAATTTTCGCATCCCAAAAATTATGAACTTCCGTACACTTATGTTCGCAAATACACACTTTGTGCGACTGAGTGGGTCAATGATATGCAAGTTTGTTTAGAAGACATGTGCAACTTTCCCCAGTTTACAATATTGTCTATATCATATTTGTAATTGTATTGTTAACTCCAAATAGCTAGCTAAAAACCTAATCGTTTTTGAGAAGCAAGTTTAGTGCAAGTAGCGCACAAAAATACTACCGCAGTCGCATTTCATAGCGTTCATTTTTCAAACGCGTTGAGTGACCCTACAGCCTTTACGTTACCAGTCGCTCAAGAATTGGACAAGATCCACATCTTATATGCGCGCAAGTTTTGTAGACCCACTTTGGGAGTCCGTGTCATAGTGTAAGCTTGCTACTCGGCTTCCATTGAATTTGTGTTGGTGTATGTCAAAAGCGTGTAAATATATGCAATCTTAATGGCGTTCACGGCAACTTCTTGCTCAACTGCAATATTGGCTGCTAAAAGCAACTGCTAATTTCAAATTTGTAGCATCGAGATTTTCAAAAGCGTTTGCCAGAAAGTATTACGAGCAAATGATGGCTTTCATCCAAAGTAGAAACTTGGAACTTCACTAAAAAATTTTTAAAACTTGTCAGTTAGGCCTAAATGAATATAGACATTGTGTTTGCCGGCTTGAATCTGAACATAGTTATTGAGAAAAAAACGCCAGAAAAATGCACTATTTATGGATGATGTTTGTGAAAATACGGGGTATTAATTATTTCTATATAGGCTTGAATGTTGTTTGCCCCCCCTATCACAATTTCTGGCTACGCCCCTGAGACCAGGACCCTGAGAGAAATTTTACCAGGGGGTACGAAGATCGATACCGCCCCCTTAGCTTCTGGGCCCTCGTTGAAACTTGTATAGGTTGTTTGTACAATAATCAGAATAAAGATGAAACAGCTACCATGCTAAGATTTACAATTAGCCTAATTGTTATACTAGCAACTGGCTTACACTAGCAACACATTGCAAATTTTTAGCTTCGTATGTTTCAATGAGTTGGTACTCAACAGAATACCTTCCCAGTATACAATAACAATCATAGGTTTATATTGTATATATCATGTTGTTAAAAAAATCGTCAAAACACATTAAATTTTGCTCAATATGAACCCAGAAAAATATGTTTTTTTGTCCGAATTTTAAAAAAAGTAGGAAGTTGGGATCTTTTGCTTTACAAGATGGTCGTTATTTTAAATTTTTTAACAAAATCTGGTCGTATTCAGGCGTCAGACTTTCCACACTTCTATTACTATAATGGTGTTGTTAACAGATTTTGGGAGAACATGTGGTGATGCTTTTTATTGTGTATTTACGTCCTGGATTGAGAAATTGGCCTACTGCGTATGGTTGCTTATCAGTCATGGCGCATCTATGCAAAATGGCGCCCATGGCAATGTTTAAATGTGCACCCTTTTAATAATTTGAACATTACAAGATATACGCAAAATTTTTCGAATGATAAACCATGAAGAAAATAAATGTTTCAAAACAGAAAACGTATTTATTTTTGCTAAATCTCACAAAAATCACACAACATATTGCAAATGCAAACGAACACTTTGCAAAATGAAAGGCATTTATTTTGAATGATGCAATGATCAATTTAATGCAGGTCATGTATTGCTTCTGTTCGAAAGACATAATTCAATGGAAAGATGAATATATGCAGCTTTTTCTTGTTTAAATAACACAACATGCTAATTAATTTGGCAGTACTCTTTTTCTTTCAGAAATTCACAGATGCTGTTTATTTCATAAAAGTCTTTGTATGACGGGATTGCGAGCAACAGACCGCGGATATGTCAACCAAAAGATGCTACTTTCACCCAGAGGCGTTTCTTATTTCTTATAAAAAGAGCATACTTTATGCTACTTTTGTTTCAATGCTTTGGCTTTTGCGCTTCAGTATGGACATGACGACAACAACAGTTCTCTGCACAACAAGAAATAAAGGGTTTCTGCGTTATGTGTAAACAATTAAAGTACGTTTAGACCAGGGGTCACCAACCTTTGTGAAACTGAGAGGTACTTCTTGAGTACCGATTGACGCTAAGGGCTACTAATTTGATACACACTTCCGAAATGAAACTTTTGCTCAATTTACTTTTAATATGTTAATTCATGTGACGATACTCATCATCTTAATGCTATTTTCAAAACAGGCCCTTGGGCGACCACCGTGGTCCTTGAGGGCGACATGGTGCCCGCGGGCACCATGTTGGTGATCCCTGGTTTAGACAGTTTAAAGTACAATTACTCTTGATTTTCTTGGAACATACTTTGTGAAGTTGTACACATGAAAAACAATTACTCACACAACTAATAACTGTTTGCACGATGAAGATTATGAAAGGATCTAAGTATACAATGTTCAAGACAAGAAAAATATGAGTGTCAGTTTTACACCGTTGTTTTATACACTGCATTGTTCTTTGTATTTGTTCAAATAGTTCATCCACGTCACAATTGGTACGTTGATTTTTGATGTCAGATGACGTTGGGAAACTGAAAGGGCGTCCAACACTATTTACCATATTAAGCCTTACTGGCGTAGGTGTAGGAGCGGGCAACTTTTTGTGGGTGCGAAGGATTTTTGCCCGAAATTCGCCAAACTTGCCCGAAAATCTTTGGACAACATTTTGTGCAAAGATTTTCTCGAACAGACCTTTTTTTGGGATGACCTCCAAAAAAGCAGCTCTTCATGTGATTCTGCAGAAGTTGGGCGCCATCTTTGCCCAGATTTCCAGGTATTTAGCAAAGGTTTTCACATTTTTTGTCCAGATTTCCACAAATTTTGCACAGATTTTTAGGGATTTTTCCCGGATTTTCACCAGATCAAAACTTTTGGGGGTGGGCGTGCACCCCCGCCTCCTACACCACTGCTTAGTGGGGTTACTTAAGTAAAATTGAGTCGATTTCAACAATTCAAGCTAAAACAAAAAGATTAAAGCGATGAAGCAGGTAATTTCTACATTCCAGCACAGGTTACCACCTACACGTGGCTCAGCACACATATTGAATATTTGTCTGGTCTTATGTGCAACTGAAGTACTGTAGCAATGAAAGAACTCTATACCAGCACGTCCTTGGGCGAGCTTCAGTGTATCGCTGCCTTGCAGTTCCGCAAAGTTTGTTTCCACAATGTTTTAATAAGTTCAACAGGTAGAAAGTTTTTGAGTGGCTTTCATTGACTTCTACTACCATTTCCCTAACTGAGACATTCCAAAAATCGAGATATGAGCGTAATTTCTGCCAAGTTTTCGTCGTCTGTGGTGCCATGGTTTGGGATATACGATATTGTGGGGGTCACCAAATACAGAATAGCAAAAAGTCCAAATTTTTCAAAAAATCCAAAATAGGGTCTTGATTTTATTTGCTGTAAGAAAATTCAGCACATGATTGAAAGTTATCTGTTTCGAATTTTATTTTTATGCAACTTGAAAAAGCGCAAGTTAATTCACAACTTGGTTAGTTAATATGGGCAGTAAATGTCACTGAAAACGAAGCATATAAAAATCCAAACCATGAAACAGAGTTCATGCAGGCCTAGCTAGTTTCCAGTAAATAAAGGTGATGTAAAATAAGTTGAGGGAAAAGCAAGACTTGCGGTTTCATTCGATGACAATCCATAAATACAAAAACATTTGCTTGTCATCATTGCAATTTGTGTCTGCCTGTCATACAACTTAAAAAAACATTTTATACAAAATAAAACTATTTTAAAGAACTTTTAGAGCTTCGTTTGTCGACCACCACAGACAATTTTATCAAGTTTAACTAAAAAGATAACGAAATAGAGTTTGCAAGAAACTACTCCGCACAGATGAAGAGTTTGAACCGAATCAACAAATTTCTCAAAAACTCTCTCCTCTTAGGTGAAATCTACAATGACGCAATTGTCTCTTTCCACAGTTTGTAGCGCTCTTCGACCAAATCTTGCCCTTCCGTCAATGGCCATCGCAGATTAAGATGCTTTTTATCGTCATGGGTGTATCGCGGCCACTTGAAGCTTACTTCCTTACATCCCTTGTTTGGATCTCTGAAAGTGATTTTACGAGTTAGTCGGAGCACAACTGAAACTAAAATCGGCAGTGCTCATATGATATCGCAAAACTCTTGAAAGTCACTGCAGCTTTGGAAGTATGTTGCATTCATCATTTCGGGCAGTTCAGTTAAGAAAACAACTACATTAAACAACATCGTAGCGTTGATTACATTTTATGGTTTCTTGAGCAAGATCAGTTTGCTCCAATCTTTGTAGGAATAAATCTTTTTTGACTCATTTCCCCACACTAAAGTTTATCCACATTTCAATACTAGTAGTATATGATGTTAACCAATCCCACCATTTCGGCGGGTGACGTCAAAAAATCGGCGGGTGACGTCACAGCATGTGACATCACAATTCCCACCATTTTGTAAGATTCTATTTTTAGTCACAACCGACACCATTTTGTTATAACGGGTGGTATTTTTTACATTTCCGGCGATGACGTCACATAGGTGATGTCACATCCCATGACATCACAATCGCCACGATTTTATCGCATACTATTTTTAGTCACAATGATCATCACAAGGGACGTCATTTTCTTATAACGGTTGGTATTTTTAACACTGATGATCAAGCAGGTGCAAACTGATCAAATTGAGGTAAAATATTGTTAATTTGATATGCAATTAATTAAAAACCAAAATTAGCGAAATCGTTTCCTTGTAGATAGTTTAAAACTAAATTATGTTTTTCACAGAGGATGACTCGAACCCAACAATTGTTCAAACTGTTATAATTTTTTAAACTAATTAAATTGATAGTGACGTCAGCAATAGTTGCACGGATGTGAGTCTTGCCCGGGCGTGCCTGGTGCTGCTATTGCGCCACGCGCCGCTGACGTCAGTTGCGCTGCAGCTGTTCGCTTTCACTCTCGCAGTGGCATTCAAACATGAACAAAGCTCATTGCAATTAGCAAAGTGAAGCTATGTGCAACTCAAATGCAAGTTGTGTGTAACAGACGGTGCATTGCTTTCGATAACCCCAGACATGCCAAGGCATGCCCGTTGGAGATCTCAAAAAATTAATCCCTGTGGGATTGTTGCGCCACGCCTGTGACGTCACGGCAACATTAGTTGACATCCAATTGGGTTCACTGCTTTTGCAAGTTTGTTAAAGCTTGTTAATAGCTGAAAGCACATACTGAGTATTTCAAAATTAATACAGAGAAATTCACAGAAGATGCCGGTTAATGTAAATTCAATTAAAAACAACCGATTGCAACATAATTTGCATTCTGTAAGGTTCTGATACTTGCAAACCTATGTCGCTGAACATCAACAAGTTTTAGTTTATTGTCAATCAATCAGCATTCAAAACCATAGAAAATCCAAGTCAGGCAAAATTGTGCGATGTGATTTGCAAATGGTTTGCTAAGATTACCCGAAAAAAAACTATTTCTGTGAAATTTAAGGTTGGACAAGTCGTGTTGCTACTGAAAGACAATGATTAGTGAGACGGTATTGTTCGGGTAAACAGATTTTCTACACAGCCTTCTCCGGGCGTGGATGTTGCAAAACAATTTTAACTGAATGTAGATCACGCTATGAGCTTTCATCGTTTGCAAGTTAAAACATGTAAAGCATCTTCGTGTTTATATCAAAAATGACAGCTCGGGATGCTTCAGATCAACATTCAATCACTTTTTCTAATGCAGTGAACATAGAGATTCAGCTTACCGATTAATGTTTTTTAACTGCAAAACGGTTGTAACAATCAGTACAACTGTTTGAAGATGTTTTTGGTGGTTTTCTATTGAAACACAAAAAAATATTGAAACCGCTTTATTTTTAATGAATTTTTACGAATCTGTTTCAAAACGTCTTTCATTTAAATTGTTTCAAAATTATGTAACTGCTTCTGTTTACAAATGGTTTGGTGATTGATTTCAAACGCGGAAACAACAATCCGACGTGTTTTATTTTTCAACAGATGCTAAAACAGTTTACAATAGTTTTTTCATTGAATTGTTTGAAAACTATGTAACTGCGTATGTTTGCAATGTTCTTTTACTTGCTGTGATGCAAAACAGAAAAAAATTCGGATTTGTTGTCTTTCAATGGATTTTTATCAATCAGCTGAAAATAGCTTTTCATCGAATTGTTTCAAAACTGTGCGTTTGTTTGCAAATAGATCGATTGCTGTTACTGAACCAACAAATCACATAATTTTCGGAAAGGATATAGTACAAGTGAACATTGAGTTGTACACCATTTTAGAATTGAATTGTGAAAAAGAAGTTCATGCTTTTATGAAATGGCTGAAAAGCGGCGATACATTTGAGATTAATCAAACTAGCTAAGTTTTAGCGTGAAACTGCAAATTACTCTTTTCAAAAATGTTACAAACAAAACATTTCAAATGCACTCTGATGCTCAAAACTTCCCTGTCAGACAAATGATATTAAAAATATCATTGCTGTCAGTTATAGTCATTTCACGTCTGTCGCTTAACATTGCATAGGTATCAAATGTATCGAGTTTGTATCATGACTTGGATTTCCAGATGCAGTTAGCATCAAATAGACACCAGGTAAAGCTCTAATGTAGAGTTTTCAAACCATGGGCAACGTAGCCAAACAAGTAAGTGCGGTTACCGCAACGGATCTTTTCAGGTCATGCGCAGACTTTTTCAAAGTGGTGAGATATTTCATGATAGTGTAAATCCGCACGGTGAGACAACCTGCTGCAGCTTACACCCACCAAATCAAGTTAATTTTTGCACAACTGTATCACCAACTAATTTACAAAACACTGTATAGCACAAAATTGAGCACTAGGCTAGCAAGCTAAACTTATGTCATTACCAATATTTGAAAAACGCAGTACGCAGAAAAAAATGGAGAAGCATGTTCTGTAGACTTGCTACTTTTCAAACGTTCGACACAAAATATAAAAATATCGACGTAACGCAAGGTTTTTGTAAAACATTTCCACATTTTTATTTCAGCACTTCGGTGCAGCATTTTCGATGCTTGCTTCTTGAAATCAAACACACACAAAAAAAGCAAAACTCGAAGCCGTTTTATTTAGTCGATTTTTTAAAGAATGTCTTGTTTGCAATGTTGCGGGGGTGATAGTTGTATGCTTACCTAAAGCATGTAAGGAAATTGTATTTTTTCCATATATTCTGTTTATGTAAGGTCATGTTGCAGTTTTGCAAAGCTGAGAATCGGTTCACATTTCAGAGAATATCCAGAGCGCAAGTTGACGAATCGCTCATAAGAACGTATTGTAATATTCAGAAACTTTAATGAAAAGCACACCTTCATTGTTCAAATGACTTAGTTTGATCAGTGAAATGTTTTTACGAGAATGTTGGTAATATTTCCGCATATCTAAATGCCAAGACTAGTCTGAAACGCAACTTTGTTGCGTTAACGAGCTTTCCGATGGCGAAAAACATCGCGTCGTCGTTACAGCCTTAATTGAATTAGAATGTATTCTCTAGAGAGATGTCATGGACAAACAATGCTTTACAGCTTCATAGCTGAATTGCATTGAAAACATATTTCTTGGCACATTTTTTGTTAAGCTGTAAGGATTTTGAAACATTTTTTGTACCAAACTTTCAAGTGTTACAACTAGAAATTTACAAAAAAATGTAGAAAGCAGGACATGCATTAGCAGGGAAAGTTTCTTGTACTTGTGAAAACAACAAACTAATCGAACGTACGCGACTGCGAATGATAGTTTCAACATTGCCAATGTATTTGCGGTTTTGATTGCCAAGGGAATATGTGCAATTTAGCTCTCACAACAAAACCCTAAATAGTGTCGCAACAAACCTAACCGATCTACAACCATGAGGAGTATTAGATGGAAAACTTATTATGCAACATGAAACAAAATTTGATGACACAACACAAGGGCACTTTGAATCTCACACTCAGATTCTCATGTTGGATGAAAATTTCAATTCAATATGAAAATATTCACTATCGACTTGATCAGCACACGACAACTAGCCATGTTTTGCAAAGTAAATCTGGAAACGCTAGCAAAATTATCTCTTATAGTCAAATATGTCGCATAATGAAAAAGCTTTTGCCAAACTAACATATTGCTTAGTTTTGTTATGTCACCGAAACAATTTCGCTGTGATTTCAATATCTTTCTAGATTACAGAAAACGCGAATGGTCAAATAGTCATTACTTGCACGTCAGAAATTGATTAAAGCTTCTTACAAACATTAACAAAGTTATTAGTTTCAGCAATCTGGTGCGAATATGTTTTGAAGCTGCAATATTTTATGATGGACACAGTGCTCATGATCATAAAACAAACTTGTTTTACAAACGCTTTGATACAAAAAACACTTGACACCTAAACAATTTCATGCCGATTTCAAAATATTTCTAGATTGTTGAAAAAGTGAATACCTGGTTAGTTATATTTTTGATGTAAGCATTTCACTTGTAAGCCAAAAGTTGTTACCATTTGAAAAAATGTGTTTCTCTTATGCATTCCTCTCACAAGGTATAAACACAAAATCACTGGTTGCTGTTGCAAAACCATGATTTGTTCAGCAATTTAGATAATTTTTATATAAAAGTTTGTAAAACATTGTAATTTGGAAGTGCAACATTTTTAAATTGTGCAAACAGTTTGCAAATGCTTTTGCTGCGTTGACGATAAACTTTTCGGCAGATTACTTACAGAGTATTGTCTCTCGCTGTCAGATTCTCGCGATGGTCGTTTTCACTTAAAATACGAAAATAGTTTCTGACAACAATATAATCACAAATTTTATAGCAAAACGTATGTCGCACTATCGCTCTGTGAAAAACGCTGGGTTATTTTTTGTTTCATTGCAATGTAAATTTGAAAAGTCACTCCTATCCAAAAATGTATCTAGCTGACACGATGTTGCGTTATGAAACTTTCGAGAACGATGTGACAATATCATCTATATCAAAATTTTTGGAATTCACTGAACTATTGATCTGTAAAATATCTGTGGGAGCACTTTACATGGAATTATAACGCAAGGTCATTTTGACGTAGATGACACGGCACGCATTTCACTTTCAGTTCGCAAATTAACAAACCAAGTTGGTCGCTGTTGACATTATTTGAAAAACCGCAAGACCGCGTCAGATAATTGACACATCAACAGCGTCAGGGCGCAAGTTGACACATCAAACCGCTCGCTCCTATGTGTTCTTTGGAAAATTGTGTTGGCGTCAGACATTCTTGCCTCAACATGAATGAAAAATGAACTTCCTTTCTATTACACAAAACTAAAATAATATGTCACACTTGTTTGAGGATATTAATTAATCAGAAATTATTTCGCTAATTTTGGTTTTTAATTAATTACATATTAAATTAACAATATTTTACCTCAATTTGATCAGTTTGCACCTGCTTGATCATCAGTGTGAAAAATACCAACCGTTACAAGAAAATGACGTCCCTTGTGATGATCATTGTGACTAAAAATAGTATGCGATAAAATTGTGGCGATTGTGATGTCATGGGATGTGACATCACCTATGTGACGCCATCACCGGAAATGTAAAAAATACCATCCGTTATAAAGAAATGGTGTCGGTTGTGACTAAAAATAGAATCCTACAAAATGGCGGGAAATTGTGATATCACATGCTGTGATGTCACCCGCCGATTTTGTGACGTCACCCGCCGAAATGGTGGGATTGATTAACATCATATACTACTAATACTGCCAATATATTTCATTCATTCATTTACATATCCGCTTTTCCTCCCAGGTAGGGTTGCAGATGCAGCAGCCGCAGGAGGACACGAAATATATCACGTTTTTCTTTCAGCAATCTCTGATGGTTCAGTTGGCTGCACACCAAAACGGGAACAAGTCAGGTCGGAGATGTAATCACGCCACCAAGTCCTTTGACGACCTTTGGGCCGTTTTCCCATGGCCAACATGACCTGCATCGCTGACCATTCTGGGATATTCTGGTCACGTGGCTGAACCATCGCAGCTGAGGAGAAGTGGCTCGACATTCAGCGCTTTACGAATTTCACAGCTGCGTACACTGTCGCGAAGT
>JGI24022J15233_10008658_pt1 | contig 11390 bp, 8 predicted proteins | sample Ectturendosymbi2_FD_15233 | JGI IMG/M metagenome (IMG submission 15233)
TTCAAAAACTTTGCCATTTTTAGCTGCTGATGGTATTACAGATTTCGGCATCTCGCTAGCTAAACACTGCAATTTCGTTTTCTGCTCTTTCGTTCTACAAATCGACTGATGAAAAACCTTTTCTGACGGACCAAGCAGACGCAATTAAATGTTATGTTTATGATGAAACGCAAGGATAGTAGGCTACTGTAGCTATCGGAAGAAAAGTGCGTTTCCACCACAGGTTATCCTTCATGACGAAACAAAGGTCCCAGTTCGGCTGCGGCTACCTCCAGACGCCACAAGAAGTTAAGGAATCATTGATACTGAACAGCAACCACAGCAGAACTAGCTTTGCTGCTTAAGCACGCATATAGTATCGTTTTCGTAACATTTGTGCAGCAGGCGTGATGCACGAGTAGGTAAACCCATGCCAAAAGAACGATTATCAGGAAAAGTTACAAGCAAAATTCAAATATACTGTATTTGCACTGAACAAAACCAAAAATATTTACATTCAGTAGTGATTACTAAAACTGGCAAAAAGCCAAACTTGCAGAGAAATCATTAATCATACTCAGAGCAACATCGCAATATTGAGTTGTATTCTTGTGTCTCTTTTGAATCACGACAAATTTTCAAACGAATGTTTTATTTAAAATAAATAAATGTCATCACGGGAGGCCCCCTTGGAGCGCAATTGCCCCCGTTGCCCCCACACCCTTAATCCAGCCCTGCCCGCGAGCTTTCTCAGCAATGTTTGTTATGTGTATATTGCAGAAGATAATTTTAGTTAGAACAGCCATAACATGCTTTAATAAAAATGTACTACATTAACAAAAATGTACTACATCAACGGCGTTAGACTAGAGTGTAGAGAGATTCTGGAATTTAATCAGCAAAGATATGCTTCCCAAACTGAAAGGTTTCGCAGCGATGTTTGGAGCACAGTTTCTGCCATGAAGCAAGTCATATCTAAAAACAGAAATCGAATTGCACGCCAAACGCTGAACAATAGTCTCAGACTAATTGCTATAACTAACATACTGAGTTTGACATAGGAACGGTAGTGTCAGAAAAGCCTCGGCCACAGGTATCCCACTGATAGAGATTAGCTACTGTAGTTCAGGTGTTCTTTGATTTGTGGTGCACTCGGTTTATGTTGTTTCCAGTTCACGAAGGCGCTCGTGTAAGCTACGTGAAAAAAGAGTGTCAAAATGCCATGTTTGGTGCGCAATACTGTTTTTTACATGTTTTTCATTTATTGTGTGTGCAGTGAGTCCTGTGCGGAGCTGGTTAATCCGCGCGGGTTGCGGGTATCCGCATTTGCAGAGCGGGTGCGGGAACCCGCACTGCCATGCATGCGGGTGCGGGGCGGGAGTGGGTTGTACTTGGTGCGAGTGCGGGGCGAACAAACACTCCAGCGTTCATTTAGCTACTGTATCTTGTAAATGCACCATCCCATGGTCAGTGGCAGATCGATGGTGTACAGTGTGGGACAAATGCCTCTGTCCAAACGGCTGTGGCGCCCTGTTGAAATGGCGCCCCTCTGATGAAAATGCGCCCCTTTTGGCGCCTATCTAAGGAGAAACAGAGAAAATACTTTAAACTAAACAATGCTTTACACTTCGTTGAACTTCCGGATTTACGTGACAGACTTTGAACCAGCCTCTTATCAATTAGAATCAACTTTGTCGTTGTTTCGTGATAATACTCCTGTTCCCTTGTTTCTTTTTCGCGTGTGAACTGCCCAGCAATCAAAAACACGATTGCTTTCGCTAGTACAGTTCTGGACTTTGCGCTGTGCTGTGCAAAAGTGGTCTCTTTTGTTGCAACCTTACAAGTTCATATTTATGGCAGCCTTGAAAGTAAAAGCAGTAGTGAAAATAGAAATACAACAAACATGGAAAACTTAAAACTGGCGCAAGATTTTAAAATGCAAAACGAAAAACCAGTTTCAGGTTTGCTACCAGTGCAGTCCGTGAACCCGGAGTATACGCCTGCGTCATAGTTTTGCAACACTAAGGAAAGTGGATGAGTTTCTTGTGGGAAATAATGCCCCTGATTGAACCATAATGTAACGTGTGAAAAGCTATAGCAACATATGTACGTTAGCAAACAACTTGCCGCTATCTGACAAAAATGCATTGAGCGTGCCTGTTTTTTTGTCATAGACCGAATTTTTTTAATTACAGAAAAAAGTCAATTCGGTCTTAATGTCCGAAAAGGTAGGCTAGTGACTACAGTAACGGCAAGCGTTAATACTATTACGGGACAAATGACTGAAATGTTTTAGCGAAAAAAAAGCAGGAGCGTGATCCAATAGCTCATAGAATTATGATTTAACATTGCAATTCTGCAACACGTCACTCCGTCTACGGGGACAGCGCAGCGTAGCATTAAATCACTACGTGGCAGCACGTCGCTCCTCAACAACAATGGTACTCAGCAGTCAGCTATAACGCAGAAACTTCGNAAAAAAANCAACTATCTTCAGCTTGGTGGAACGAATAATTGGCAATACGCGGTAATGACAATTTTTGCTCAACGGTTCAATAAGTTGGGGGGGTGACGGCGCTTTTCGCCTCCCTTGGTTACGCGCTTGGCAACGGTAACTGATGGTCATGTGGTTTTGATCCTTTTGTTGCAAGTGCAAGCCCGTAGACAGCTCACACCGGCCACGTAAAGACAAATGTGACATGGTTAGCGAAATCTGCAGCCGACAGCAAAATTTGTAGCTTTTTAGTTAGGTCTTTCCGCTTACCTCACGTACATTTGAGCAAAGAAGCAATCGTCTAGTGCAAATTTTAATTTTTTCACTGGTGTCTATCGCCAGATCAATAGCATTGGGGGTGGCTTTGAGCTTGATGGGGAGGATTCACAGCAGTATAAAAAATTGGAAATTGACTTTATCAGGGAGACTACAGCTGAGTTTGGAGGTATTGAGTGTGAATTTCAGAGTCTCAGACCGCCTGCCCCTACTTCTTTTGAACAGTGTCGAACCTTTTCGTCTTAATCTGGACGAGTGGGATTGATGTTTTTCCTTCACATCAGCAGTCCAATTCCAAATATGTGAAACAGTATTAAAAACTTGATTGAAATTCTGCTTATATTAGTGGCATTTAATGAATCTTGGGGCAATATGCCTTCAGGCCCAGTGTGAATCTATCATGTGATTAAGAGATCGTTCAACACGATAGACAGCAGAGCTTACCTAAAATGAGAGCAAAGTCGTATCAAATGCCCTACATTTATTTTTTGTTGTTGAATTGTCGCTTCAACACCAAATATGCTTTCCAGGTACATGTCACTGCACAAGCTTTATCTGGAAATGTGATCTTCATTTTGCTATTTATTAGGCTCCTAGCTTGGAAATTGAGTTGTCACTTCCTAGTGCAAGGAAAACCATTCTACAGTACTTCTAAGCAGGTCGGTAATACGTTGCAGACATTGTTTTTATGATTTGCAGATATCCAAAACAGTGTCAAACATTAGCACGCAGCATGCCTTAGGGCAGTGGTCCTCAACCCCGGGCCAGGAACCAGGAACCAACCAGGCACCGTGAAATTACAAAACGTTTGCTGGTTGTGACACCACTCGCCTTCTGGGCATGTGATTAGTCGATTCTTCTCATGGCAGCGCTGTTGCGAGTGTATTCTTGGGCAGCGATAAAATTGTCAAGCATTGACCGGTCGTCTGTTACAAAAGGGTTGGGAACCACTACTTTAATGTATATCTTTCAAAATTTTAATGTAGATATAAAAGATTGTTTGCGACATCCACAGTGTTCTCAGTTAGGCTATGTGTAGCTTGTGAAAAATGGGACCTATCTTTTAGGACCTGCATCAAACATTTGTGAATTAATGATATAAGGCGATTTTCAACGGTGGTGTTTCTATGAAAGATCGCATAGTTCGACCAACAAAAAAATATTTTCTCGTCCTAGAAAAAGAAACCACTTTTGTGTGATACCCAAAGACTGTCACATAGAACCTGGGTTTTCAAACAAGTGGAAAAGTAGACTTTTTGGTTCCACTCTATTTGACTGCCCCCCAAACGCCTGGTCTAGATCCGCCACTGCCCATGGTGTAGGGCAATGCATCTCAACACAGGTGAAGGAGCAGGCAATTTTGTCGGGGTGCAAAGACCATTTTGCCCAATATTCTCTAAAATTGCCTAGAAAACTTTTATGTGACAAACCTTCTCCCTAACATTTTCTGTGGCGGCTGGTATATTATATTTTTCTCTACTAAAATGTCGTAGAATTGAAAATAGAAAACTTGGTACTTAAATTTGTTTTTTAATAACTCAACTGAAAAAAGTACGCTAGGCTGTGCAAGAACTTTGTCAGAAGACAGTTCTCGCTCAATGTTCTTGAGCAACTGCCTCACAGTTCCGAAGATTGGTGTCCCATTCACATTCCAGCTGTTGCTGTCAGCAAGGAACTTCAGACTTAGCTGAGGTAGGCCTAAAGCTGCTTCCTTGTCTGAAGACATATATGTGATATATTTGGCATGTATTGTACGANATTATTTATATTCTGACGATGCCGTGAGTCTCACAACACTGCTTTTGTATTATGCAACAAAACGTACGGAAAAATGCGTTTATCCAAACACTGTAGTTAAAATTGAATGCAAAAGCTTTTCTGTACTTGTCTGGCATGGAATCTACTAATATGAATTAGTTGCTCTGCAGCACAGTCGATTATCTCTTTTTACAATTAATAAAGCAAATAAATGACATGCCTTCTTTTGCCAAAACTTTCTGGTGAGTCATTACTTACCAATTCTCACAATCTGAAACACGAATTTATTAGAAACAGTTGGATAATTTTATACATATTTAATGTGTTTTATATGACATAATTAATAGCAAGTATAATTCCAATAATACTGTTAGCAAAGTCAAACTTCTTTGTCCAATTTTTTGAGATTTTGCCCACATTGTTGACAAATAGAAACTTTCACCCCTTGCTCCTACACTACTGATCTCAACCACTTGGTCGCGACCCAAAAGTGGGTTGCCCTAATATTATCATTCATTTTCCCAGTCTGTTATACACAGGTGTGTATTATGCACTGGTCTGTTGTGAACGTGTTCTGCTATGAACGGGTCTGCCTTGAATCTGATCTCTATGAATAGGTGCCTTCTTTCAACTTCAGCGTGCAATCAATTTATTGAAAGTGCATATCCAAAAGTATTTTGAAGTCATCAGATTGTTTTACACATTTAGCAGGACAAGGATGTGAATTATTGATGAAAAAAAAACGATTCCCCTTCATGTGAGCTCCTCAGGCAATAAAGTCATTAATAGAATGATAGAGTGTTTTAAATCACATTGTTACGCAAAAAAGTATGACAAGTTACCTTGCTGCTGTTTTTCATTAGGTAATTTTTGTTTACTGCAACAATCTGTTTGGTTGACAACGTCCTTCGACATAACTTTGATGTCACTTAACTATAATTGAGACCATGGTACTACTGGGACAGACACAAAGAGATAACCGACGAAGTTTGCAGAAATGGAGCCAAAATCACTAGGTGCAAAAACAAATCATTCGACCAGAAAACTGCTCTGCATCAAAGCCGTGGCCAGAGGGGAGCGCTAGGAGCATTTTATTTATTCCTTTTTTGCTTAGAAACTGAGTTTTTTTATCCGCTGAAAGTCTCCCGTTTCCGCACCAAATAATAAAAATTGGTCATTTTGTCGTCGAGCACCTCGTGTCAATTCTAGCACACGGTATGGAACAAATGTTCACGACGAAACATGGGTTGCAGTATACACCATAAAACTTTAAAGCCTTCCAAGTGTGACCTCGAGCCTCATGTCTTCGAGGGACGAGATGCCCGAAAGAAACGATTCTCGATGATCCATCTAGTTTTCCACTCAATGAAAATTATTTTGATTCTCAAAAATTTTACACATAAGCCAAACATAGGAAGAACAGGGGCCCATTCTGGCCCAGTATGTCTCCACAACCGCAGGCTACGTTTTTTATAGATAGACGGAATCTGTTTAGCAAATATTAACTTTAACTTTAGTTTTTTATTGTTACTTCTGAGTATCAAACAGTACTTGTACGATTGCACTGTGGTTACCTTTGTGCTTTCAGCTTGGATGGTAGTTAAATACTGCAATCACACTTTTTGGAAAAGCAATGTTTGATAATGTAATGTGCAGTTTCTTCAGTTTCAGGTAAAAATGTGTGAAAGTGACAATAAAAATTGGTTTCAATGTCATTCCTTCTAAACTGAGCTGAGCATAAAACCGAAAACCATATGAAAGTAGCTCCTTCTGATAGGGATAATAATAAAAAACAACACAAAGCTAATGTTATCAACAACAGCTTGAGAATTGAGCCCCAACAATGGGATTGCCTGAGGTGCCGGGAGTTAAATGCCTCAGGAAGGTGAAGCTTCGTCTGCCAAGTCGTTGCGAGAGGAAACTGGTCACGAGCAGCCTTTTTGATGGGAGGAATGGAATTAGAAGATTTTAACGATGATTTTTAAGAACTGCACTAGAAGTAAGGGCTGATGAATTTTACGTTCCAACTGCACAGGTCACGTCATAGTTAGCACGCAGCAGCATTGAATGACTAATGTCATCAAACTTATAGTCTTCATACTGGCGTCATTAAACCACAATTGGCCGTGAAAGGCAGTTATTACGAAGTTGCGTGATAGTTCACTGTCAACCTTTCTTTGTTTATTTTTGTGTTTTAATCATGAAATATAACAAATTGAGGAGGTAATCAGATTTTGGCAGAATAATATAAATCATGAGCAGATATTTAATTGGCGTTAGTTGGTTTTAGGCTGTGGCGATAGCAGTTTTCAGTTCATACTGCTTGTTACTGTAGTCTGCGTGCTTCCTCTAATCTTGCTTGGTCTTTTTCATAATTTCACCCGGGGTTGCGGAGTCGGAGGTAAAATATCCGACTCTGACTTTCCAAAATTTCCGACTCCGACTCCCTACTCAGACTCTTTAACATAAAGGGAATGAAATTGGGATGTTAAAATTAATGGAAATCGCGGTACACAGCAAGAAATCCCTGTTTCAACAAAAGTTTCAAAAGAAATTGTACCAATTCAACAGGAATTCCCAATTTAGGAGTGTGATGCAAAAATTGATCTAACTAGGCATCCGGAGTCGGAGTCGGACAAAAAAATACGACTCAGACTCCCAGTGTTGTTAGGATTCCGACTCCAACTCCACCCAAAAAACTCCGACTCCTTACGACTCAGACTCCGGCTCCGCAACCCTGATTTCACCTGCAAGCTTTTGGTTCCTATTTGTAGGAGTGAAGATTCATAATTAACGCGAGATCGATTTCTTCGTAAAACACTTTGTGAACAGATTTGGCTGCTTTGCCCTTGTGCTACATTGTCACTGAAATGCGGATACGTGCAACGGAATCCGAGTACAGTGATGAAAGCAGAGCACGGTAGAAAGACGCCTCGAAAGCTCAACAGCAAACCTAGGGCTTTTTAGTCTCAATATATCCGAACAATATAAATTTAAACACAAAAGAATCTTAAGATAAACAGAAAAAGTTAAACTGCCCAAAAAGAATCTTGAACCAAACATACCTAGTATAGGAGAAGAGACTGACAAGCATACACTTCTTTCGTGGACGCATGATTTAACAGACACTTCTATATCGACTGATACGGAAACGTTCCTTCTCACATTCGTGTCTTTCCATTGCAGTTTAGAATGAATTGCTTGACACGATGTTAAACCTTCAAGATCTCCTTCCTTAGAATCTGGGTCAAGTTCAAGGGCACTGGAGTTCTCGCCGTACGTCGACAAGCGAATCGAGTATTTTTCACTACCTTGCCTGTAGAACGAGGTGCTATTGATGCTGAAGTTTGCATTCAAGGCAAGTTGACACAACGGTTTGATTGCATGTGTATTTGAACATAGAATGATTTGGTCACAACGCAAAAATATTAGAAGTTTGAGAACTAAAGAATTATCTAAAATACTTTACGGTAAGAAAAAATTTCACGCAATGCACATTAAACATTTTAGGAAAAACACTGAAAATTAACCTCATAAAAAACTCGGTTGGAGATAGATCTACGGGATTGCCTTGAGCATTAAATATCCAACAGTCCAAATGGCTTTCGGCTCCAGTTTGAGTATCCGACTTCCGTTTGCAAATCAGCCATTTACGTATTTTTCCTCTCCGTGAAGGAAGTTTAATGTCAAACCCTAAAAGCCTTAAAAAAACAAAGTGTTAGAAGCAAAAGATCTTTTAACACTGAAGGTGAAAAATAATGCGAAACAACAGGTAACACTTAACTATTTGATTTTAGCAAAAAAACTGATTACCTAGGTAAAATAAAAAATACGAAAAATTATTAGGTGTTTTCCAATCTTTAAATTTGTTTTTCATTTTATTTAACATCAAATGCTTCATTTGTAGAAACGCATTGCCCGCAACTAAATCTTCGAGTAAATTTTACTTTGAAAAACTCCTTATGGTGAAATCAACCGTTGTCTCATCCTGGTGGATAATATTAGCGATTGTGCGCCATTCCCTTTTATCTTCTTTCTTGCGTATCTATAGCAAAAATCACAAAAACAAAGGAGGTACCAGTTATATGCTTACTGCGTCAAATTCTTAAGTTGCAGCAAAAAAGCACCTTCAAAACCCAGTGCAGTTCACTCATTCAACTTATTATGTGCAACAAACCCGCAGTTCGAAACCACTTATATTTAACAAAACTTGCGTCATGCGATAAGCTTTAACAATATTGAACTTTTACCTCAATAGTCCTCGGTTCATCTGATACGAAGCAAGTAGGTAAACTGACTTGGACATCCTTTGAAAAACTTAGACCACTTGGCTTCGCTGTCAGTTGAGGTGTGAAAAATCCCTTAGAAATGAGGACAGAATAATTACACATAACGTTACAATTACATAGCATCAGTTGCTGTATTTCAGAGATCTTTTACAATTATCAGATGTCATGTTATAAAAAATTCAAATGTGGTAAAACAAGCAAGATCTTTTGCAAAGAGTGACTTTGTTCCTATAATTTTACATACTCCACAACTTGCTTTAGTGATTACGTACTATGACATCTGATAGTTTCCTAATAGCACTAATAAAAAAAACGCCAAGTGTTACAGTTGTTTGAGCACGCGCCACCAATGTTGGAAGACTGTTTGATTCCTGGTCGGGTCACACCGACGACTTGAACGAAACTTGCGGCCTGTCCAGCCTCGTGCTCAGTGTTAATGGGAGAGTGCAAGGGAACAGTTCACACGCGGTGCTACCATTGACTCGCCACCAGTGCAGATTCACTGCGAAAGTTGTCGCGTGGCCCACAGTGCAAGCAAGTGCAGTGGGTGCCGCAGACCACTCATGACACTCCGTAAAGAGTTCAACACCGAGAACTGAACTGAGCTAAAAAAAATTAATGCTCATGATTTTATTTGACTAGGTCTATCGCAATCGTTTTGCTATCAATTTCATGACATCTATGTCTCACAAGCAGCTATTTTTGTCGTGTTATCTGCAAAAAGCAGTGCATAAACGTTCTGCCTAAACAATTTTTTCCAACACACGAGGACTACCATTGGAGATAGTGTCAAAATATTTGGCCAATCGCAAACATTACGGCAACATTGAAGGAATTCAATCTGACAAGAATAAAGTAACTTGTGGTGTTCCCCAAGGCTAAAATTTAGGACCTAACTCTTTCTGTTTTGTATTAATGGCTTACCTATTACATTCCCTTTTGAAGCAGTTCAGGTTCATTTTCATTATACTCGATTTGTACTCCTTGGGGAGTGCCACGAGTGGTCTGCGGAGCCCATTTATGCTTGCGCCTTGGGCCACACGGTTACTTTAGCTGTGAATGCTGCATTGATGCAGTCTCGTCGCCACAGGGGGGAGCTTTGGTGGGCTTGGCCCCAAAACAATGCTCCAAGACCCCAAATTGAAATATGAGACACTATAAATCAATGGAGTTTTTTCGATCTTTAGAATGTCAAGCCCCTGCAAAAAAGTAAAACCCCCCTACTGAAAACTTTCTGGCGACGGTTCTGCATTGATGACGAGTCAATGGCAGCTTAGCGTGTGAACCTTTCCCTTAAAACTATCTTTAACGCCGAGCACGAGGCTGGACAGGTCGCAAGTACAGTTTTCCAACAGTTGCAATCAAAGATAGTGGTGCCAATATATGATTTGAAAACGGAAACATATTGCAAAGCAAAATCCAAATTCCTGTACAGGATCGTTGGAAAATGAGCAGCGAGCTACTTTTAGAAGTCTTGTCACGCGGACAAAACCTGGCTTGTGACTCATGAAAAATTTAAACACTTTATAGACAAAATTCCTGAAGAAAAGCATGTGGCTGTCAAACCTGATATCAACACATCTGCTTTCGTACATTTGTATGGTTACGAGAGAAGGACGTCAACAATAGGAAAATCTAATGCTTACCTGTTGTTAAACTCTGAAACAAAGCCGGCGTTTCATGCAATTGACAAGACAACAGAAGGTTTTCATCATCAGGCAAATGGCACGAGACAGTAGAAGTGTTCACCAAACACGCATAATTACATGACGTGGAGATAATGTCATTGAGAAAAATCAAAGGTGATAACAAGCCAGGTGTGCAACGAAGTGTAATAAGAGCGAACTGAAAAACCAAGCAAAGTATACTCAATCTATTATTAATTCATACATGGCCAAACGCTGCTTCATACACTTTTGGAAAGAGATTTGACGATTTTTCATTTTTAACATTGGGTGTCAATTTTTCGTAACTACGATGATTTTTCATCATTTCTGCACTAATAGTTATTAAATTAAAAATCGTAGGATCTGATCTTCTTCGTCGTTTGAGCGAGTTGCTATTGTCCACTGCTAGGCCGCACTGGATCTCGGGGCAGGTGTTGAGCAACCATTGGATTGCCTCATCGTCCAGAACCGTCAGGCCGTGCAGTACATGGGGAGGTCGATGGATTGGACATTGGAGGACAACATGGTTGACCGCTTGTTCTTCTGTGCCAAACTCACAGACCGCAGAGGATGCCATACCCTATTTGTACAAGCAGGAGCGAAAACGTCTGACACCGGAGCAGAGGTGGTTGAGCCGGACCCCAGGCTCTTCTTGGGAGAGTCATTCCAGGAGGGTGGGTGCCGGTGTCCGGGATGAAAGTACGGAGTCTCATAGTGTTCTCCAACCATTCTGCCTTCCATTTGTGATCCGCCCAGTGCGCCGCACGTATGTTCTGAGTTGTTATCAGATAAACTGAGTTGTTGTGCGGCGGGCACAAATGGGTGTCTCAATTTGAGATCCCGTGCATTCGCACTCGGTGGTAAAGCGGAACTCGCCGGTTGTTGAGTCCTGCTTCAATGCGGAATTTATCCTCGAACCTCGGGAAG
>JGI24022J15233_10008660_pt1 | contig 11390 bp, 4 predicted proteins | sample Ectturendosymbi2_FD_15233 | JGI IMG/M metagenome (IMG submission 15233)
ATTATAAGAGTTTTATTCAAATTTGGATAAAATCAAAATCATTTGGGTATATTTTAACAACCTTAATGAAATTTGAGCAAATTGGGACTACTTCATTTAAATTTGGGTGAAGTTGAAAATGTTTCCATAAATTGGAAAAATTTGGGTAAATTCCAACAGACTAAATCAACTCTGGCCAAACAACAATAGCTCCATTCAAATTCGCGTCAAGTGGAACATTTGTATACAATTTCGGGTAACTTCAAACAGCTTTATTCATTTTTGGGGAACTTCAAACAGCTTCATTCCAATTTGAATAATATACAACCACTTCTTTTAAATTTGGATACATTTAGAAACATTTGGGCAAATTCCAACAGCCTTAATCATATTTGGGCAATTGGCACAGCTTCATTCAAACTTGGGTACAATTAGAAACATCTGGTCAAATAGGAAGAGCGTCATTCAGATTAGCATATATTATAAATATTTGAGCAAATTACAACAGCCCAAATCAAAATTGAGCCAACTGAAACAACTTCATTCAAATTTGGGTAGAGTTAGAAACATTTTAAAATTAGGAACATTGCAGTGGTAACTCACCGTGCAACTAACCCTAATTTTTGTAGACCTCAAATTGTTGATGCTTTAAAGTGTACAACTAAAATGTAGCTGTAGCTGCAAAATGTTTTGCGATAGCAATGTGGTGTAGCTGTGATATGATAGTGTGAAGGTTTCGTTTTTCAAACTTGCTTGATGTTGTGAGACTTGCAAGTGCAAATCTCTTTCCATGAAGTATTCATGAACAAAATCAACTACGTAACTGCAGCTGTAATATGTTGCGTGGTGGTACTGTAGCTGTGATTTTATGCTGTTTACGTTTTCATATTTTCCGTTTGTTTCATGCAATGAATTGCATATGTGGCATACTGGCAAATTTTATTGCTTCAATTTAATGCTGTGAAATGAAGTTTTCATGAAGAGTACTGCATAATTCACTTGTGCTAATGCAGTGCAGTGAAGCACTGCCATTTTTATAAAAAAATCTTGTTGAGGTTATAATTCATTTGTCATTGGAAATGTGCATTTGCACACATTCCTTAGTAGTTGATCACATAAGCTGCACTATTTGCGTGCATCAGTCTCATATTGCTATTTTTTCTTAGCATGATGTGTTCAATGCACATTTAACTGTCTAAACTGGAGTAGATTTTTGGTTTTCATAATGTGACTTTAGAAGCTGTAAGCGTTTAAGTAAGTTGTAGTATTATAAGTACAACATGTTGCAGTGAAGATTACCAGTGTGGGAGGTTGAGCTATATGCTATGTATTAAATTGCCTCCTTTCCCTCTAATTACTTGAGATTTGACCTACTTGCCGCAATGTAATACTTTAGATCGTAACCCGATGTTTTACTCCTTTTCCAGATTGACCACCATTGTGGCCAACACAAATGCACACATCTATGCTAGAGAAGAACAGATCTTAATTATTAGGATGATCGTGTTAGAAGAATAAGTTTATAACGTACAAAAAACTTGAAAATGAAGATTCTGAACAACACCTTCCACGCGTGGTGGCATGAACAGCAATTTTTGGATTTTATTGTAATTAGCTAACATTTTTCAACACAATAAATATTATCATAGTTCACATGTAGCTATGCAGAATATTGATTGCTAGTTGAGGGCGTACGGCTTTGAACCCCGGTAATTGGTAGGCGTAATTAGGCATGTAGAAACCTTGATTAGTTTTGAATGGTACGTTTTAGCCTTAACATTAAGACTTGCTGTTTATACGCTATTTGGGAAAGCAAGATCAAATTTGGGCAAAAATTTTTTGCATCCCCAAAAATATGCACTCCCGTACACCTATGGCCACTGACAATTGCTGAAACGATTAATGATGCAAAAATTTTATTATTTCTGTCAGGACGCTGTACCGAAGCTTCGAGGCACGGTCACACAGGGAAAAGCAGTAGGACTTTAACTGTTGAATCTCAACAATGCGATTATGAGAATGTGTATCAAGCCTGAATATAGATATATTTATCGTTTAAAAAAGCATTACAAACGATTTGGAAGAAAGAGTAAAATATTAGGAATTTTTAGTGTTTTAAGAGTTTCCCAGAGATGTGAAGCGCACTGTATTCACAGCTGTGATAAGAAACGTTTGGAGCTTAGTTTTCTTTTTTGCCCGAGGGGTTGATACTCATCACTGTGAGATCGACGTTACACATTATCACAGACATGTCTGCAATGCAAGTCATGAAAAGCGGAAAGATTGATTTTGTTAAGAGACCTTTGTCTATCGAAAAGAAACTTATTACAGTGAAGAATAAGACATTACGATTTATCTTATCATAATATACATTTCGCCTACTGTGTTGTCATTATCAGCTCGAAAAGATGTTTTGAAATATTTGCCATATCCTGCCTGGCATGAAGTACAACGTGGAGGATACGTGAATGAGTTGTCAAGTTAATTATAACTTTCGCTGGCGCAAAACCACGTTGGTCTTGCTTGTACTTCAAGTTATACATCCGATCTCCATTTAACAAACATTGGTTGAGTCCAAGCTTTATAGATTGAAAAATATTCTTATTTTGGAATAACAGCAAACTCTGTGAAATGGAAGGTTGGGGGTTCACACAGTTCTACCGCCGCACATACATACTGAGGTATTGAAATATGTGGAGTCATAACCAATATCTAATGTGTTCTAAATTGCTGTTGTGATTTGTTAGCCATCATGTGGAGCTATTTATGATAGCACCTGCTGACATAAATTCATTGTTTTTGGTGGCATTTTAGTGCTTCTTGTAGAGCAGTTTTTGTTGTTTCAGCAACCGCCACTTGTTCATTTTTCCGGCCACTTCGATCAGTATAACCGATCCACTCTGTGAGCAAGTGTATATGCTACGCTTACTTGTACATCCTAGGCGACTCTACGGAAAATTAATTATCATGGCCATATGTTGTTGACTTTGGCGAAAGGCTGTAATTATTGCTTCAAAATCAGTAAACGTCAGAAGACCACAGCTCATGAAATGGTTGACTCTAGCACCGCCATCAGGCTCAATTTGTACGCCTGACAGCTTTACTTAGTTTATAGTCATCTGTGATTATTAAAATCTGTGCGAATCCAGACGTTGGCGTTTCTCCAGCTTTGTCGCTGAAAGAACTCCGGCGTAACCTATGAAGAACTCAGACTTAAATTAAACTGTAGCGGACAGTCAAACGTAGCCTCACTGACGATGGCAAACGACTTCCGCTAATCAAAACCGAAACACGTGGCAGGTGACTGACAGCCTTTTTACTTTGTTGCACATCATCAAACCAAACCTGAGTGGATAACTTCGCCTAGATCAATCGATTCAACCTGGGGTCGCGATCCCGTTGGGTCTTTTGCAATTTTTCTGGGTCACGGGAGCTTCTGATAAAAATATTCATAATTATTTCTAGATTTTATATTTTGTATATGGAACCACTTTTCGTGGTAGCCAAAATAGTAGGATCACCTTGCAAAAATGATAACCAACCTTTTTCATTCAAAATTGTTTTAAGTGTGATCATGACCACTGCAGTAGAGAGTACTGTTGCGTTTGGCAATGCACAAATAACTTTGTGATGTATGAATGTGCTGTGTTTGTAAATTAGATATGTGATTGCGGTAGCTAACTTGGGAGTTATTCTAGTTTACAATGAGTTGTGCTGTGGAGTGAGTTTTTTATGGCACAGGTCTCTCTCACTGATGCTACCATATGCATCAATTTAAGCAAATGAGTAGTTGTTCAACATTGTGATATCGTACGTTATGTTTTCGTCATTGTGATTTTCTATTGTGCAAACACAACTGCATTACATATGCCTGATTGGAAATTTTCGGAAGGGGGTCGTTAGGTTAAATCGGATTGCAAAATGGATCGCTACATGATAAAGGTTGCAAACCACTGGCCTACATGGGTTGAAACAATGATTTCTGAATGAAATCAAGCATTAAAGACTCAGCATATGAAATCAGTCTTTCCGTAATGTCTCACAATCATTTTATTCTTGGTAATTTTTCATTCCGGCAAATGCAAAATGCACGCAATTCACAAATATGTGAAGTAGCTTATGATGTTCTTAAAACAGCAACAAAAACTTATCTTTTAACTGCGCGTAATCAAATTTTTGCAATTTTAGTTTAACTCACTGAAATATTGCAGCTAACTGGAGAAAAAACTCAGCAAAGCAGTAGATTACTTTTAATTGTAAATACTTGGATTTAGAACAAAATAGACGTCAGTGATAGATCAAAAACGAAATCTCGCAACTGGTGAACTGTCTATGGTTGCTATGGAACGGTTGTTGTAGGCACTTCTCCATCAATGGTAGCAGGCGCTACTGATGCTGGGGGAATGTCGGTGAAGTCGTTGCAAAGATTGGTGGTACAACAATAATGACAAACACGGGTCTGAAAAACAGGGATTACAAATTGAAACAAGACTAAGGGTTGAAACTGAGTGCAACTTGAAAGTCTTCAAAAGTCAAATAAGAAGCAGCAACCCAAGTACAACAAAGTGGTTTAAATCAAATAAATGTTTTTTGCTCCACATAGAATAAGATTTTAAATCAAACTATCATATTATATGGAATGTTTGATACATGGGAAGAATATATAGTGTTTTTAACTATTTTTTTAGCTCTCACATCTTTTGCAATCGCATCAGCGGAGTAGCAGTTCATGGCGTTGTTTCCAGCGTTGTTCTGGCAGGCCATTGTCTGTTTGCACTGCCGGTCAATGTTGACTTGGCCGTTGTTTGATTCAATCTTGGTTTGGCAAGAGACATTTTCCTAGAATGGAAATTTTCACTCGTAACAACATTTACTGTCAATCAGAATTTGTTGCATTAACGGGTGTTTTGTATTAAAAAAACGCTTGCTTGGTTCATATAATACGCACAGCGAAAGAACGGTAAGTTAAAGCAAAGAACAAAATTTGTCATGAACACACAAACAAAACAGCACAATTTCGCACACAAACGCTTTCATTTCTAGTGTATTTTTACTTTTGTAACCTTAATGTTTCATTTGGAGATTTTGAAAGTTACCCGCATTCCCTTCCGTAACAAACATGACAAGTAAAGCTTTAAGCCATCAACTTCCACGCACGTACTCAGTAACCCACAAAGTTTTCCATCAAGGGTAGTAAAACGTGCAGTTTTCTACTAAGTCAGTTTTAGCATATGAGAGCACTTGTAAAAAACTTTTTTCATTACCTCGCAAATTTTATTAAAATGTTCTGATGTTTTGAATAAACGTGATGAAGTTAAATAATTAGTCCTAGCTACTGTTAATGAAAATATGTATTCCTTCTTACTTTGACGTTTGAAGTCAAATACAATTGTAGGCAAATTAACCTCATAGAAACAAGAAAAACGACATTTAAATTTTTTAATGAAACAAAAAATTTAGTTTCTGTTCTTTTCTTGCGTATGTTCACGAAGAGAAAGGCTTAACCGCAAAATCGTCAGTGGAAAATCCTAAAACACAATTAGCAGCTTTAGGGTTGATGCAAGCTTTCGCGGAATAAGCCGTCTGGATTCTGTTTTCATGACTTTGTAATATTTGGACGACTTGCACATATCTGTGTTCAAGTAGTGAGTCTCTAAGTTTAGGAAATTATATTCTAATTCAGTGACAGCTCAAGACTGAGGATGGGTAGAGTTACGTGAAATCGATTTCCTGTTAAGAAACCTTGCTGATAGATTCGACTGCGTCACTTTTATGGGTATTACTTACTTCAGTTCTAAACATATTTGCAATGTTTTGGAATATACTTCGAAAAAACATATCATTCATTCTCACCGTTGTGTTACAGTAAACCTCGGTCATATTTGCTGTTCCATTTTCTATCCTTCCTTCCCAGCATTGCAAAACCGCGGTAAGGTCTGTGAGCAAGACAAAAAGAAAAAGCGTTTGTCAAAATGGTAATAGCAAAATATTTACTGTACTTTAGACTAGTAAGTAAACGGAGTTGCAACAATTCAGTGTTTGCAATGAAAGCCGTCTTTTGCCAAAATGTTTTTCCACGTAATGTTGCTCAGCTGGAAATCAAACGGATGACTGTTTAAACACGGTTTGCAATACTTCATTTTCAATATATTCTTAAAATTCTCCTTCAAGTGAAACTTCGAAGATCTTTTCATTCTTGACGAAATGTTTTCGAGATTATTGTGAACAAAACAAAAAATCAAAAGCGTCGGTTTGGTCACTGCTTGGTTTACGCTTACGCTAATCTCTATCGAAACACAGATATGCAAATTCAGAAAAAAATATTTGATGAAGCTCAAAATTTAAATTTTCCTCAAAAAATGTTCGTTTCAATGGGCGTTTACTAATTTAAATCTCAAGTTAGTTACTCAAAACATTTTCACATTGGAAAGCGTTCTGGCACTCTTCACTGGAACGCACATATACTGCTTTTATTCCATGTTTTAATGTGTTCCATCGAGGTACAGCGCTCGCTACAAGGTGAACATTTGAAAGTTACAGTGCAGCGTTCGCTGCCCATCAGGTGAGCTAATGAGAGACAACACGCTTTCAATATCAATTATCACTAAAATTAAGTTTGATCGGTTATTCAGCTAAGTATATTTTTTATAGCTTTCTCCACTGCACTTACCTTGTGCTGCTGCGAATGAGACCAGGCAGAAAAGAGCTAGAACGGCGAGCACTTTCATTATGGAATTACTCAATGAGTTTCTAACGCCTTTCCTAAAATTGTGCTGTAAAACAGAGAAAAACGTATTTGTTATTTTGGCAAACCTAAACGCATAAAGTTTTTGTCAAGTCTGTAACCAAAACGATAAGATGAAAATGCTTTGCTGTTGAAACAAAACCATTACCAGCAAAATTCAACGAGTCTGCCTCTTCAAAATTTATTTGAGGTCCGTTGAAACGTACGTGGCTGGGAATGAAGCCGTGAGAACCCCGGAGGAACTAACAAGTCAAGACAGCCACCTTGTACTTTCCTGTTTAAACTGGACGTTTTGCTCACAATTTATAGTGCCGAGATGGTAATTATCAGTTATAAGTTGAAGAACGAACTATGGTACTTGAGTGCAAAACCTTCGGGTTGTTCCTGTGCATTTCCATATACGGAAAGCGATGATTGATTTCAATTGCCCTGCTGGTTGGTGACTAATTTTGTGGTTTAAGTTCAAGCCACTCCCGAAGAAAACAATTTCTTAAACGCAACGTTTCTATATTTGTTAGGTTTATCGCTTGCCAGATTACTGCACGTTTCTTTAAATTTCATATGACAGTCTTGTTAACAAACACAGAATGCGGTAGTTTTATTAAAATTTGCCTCTTACTTTTTAATTCCATCTTTTTATCCACAGTTTCCTTCCGATCTTAATAGGATAAGTATTTTTCAAAACATTTTATGCGAATAAGCTAATGATTCACAAGTTCTGAAATGAAACATTGGTTGGTCATGAAATTTTTGAATCATTAAAGTTTTAAGACGTTTCGGCAAGCAAATTTTAAGGCACTTTGCCAAGCTGCCCCATACTGGGTTATCTGAAGGTGGTTCCTACAGTCAATCGATTTTAGCCATTCTTCCTTTGCTTAGTGAAAACCGTGACTGGAAAAGAACTGTAGAAATGCTCGAGCTGAAATGTAATTTAATGGTTGGTCAATTTTAAAATGTCGAAAATTTTTGTAATTTCCTGCAATTCCCAAAATATCCTACGTCACTTTAACATGAAGGTTGGATTAGCTTGATAACCAAGTGTTTCTACTTCTTGTTACCACCCATCTGGTTGTTTGCACTTTTGGTTATTTGGGTAGAAAACGGCCGAGGATTTGGTTAGAGAAAATGAAACAATCACGTTTCACTTGCCTTGAACGCATTGAAAAAAGTGATTCTAAATTTGCGAGATCAGTAAAATTTTAGCAAACTTACATCCCTGAAACACTATTTGCAAAAGCGTTTCATGCGTCAATTGGTAACTGTTCCTTAGGAAAACAGCCTTTCAAATGAGTTTTAAATCACTGCAGCAGTTATGTTCAACGATTTTTCTATCGTAACGAGTGGTGTAACAAATGTCATAACCTATTATCCTTTAAGGCAATCTTTTGGTTCAACACCAAAGAGTATTCGACAAATTCCAACTTGGTTGCTATCAAAACTGAGTATAGCTTGCTGAAAATATAGCTTTTGTAATAACGTGATAATTTCACATTCTTGAATGTAGTGGCGTGTCTGCTTGACACGGCGTTGATGATGTTGTTGTAGGCTGACAATTTTATGAAAGTCGCTTGGATGATTCGTAAGCAGACTAAAAAACACCTGAAATTGATATGTTTTAAAGCAATTGACTGAAATTGCAACATTTAACCGCCTTGCCTTTAATTTACAAACGTTAGGTATTGAAATGTTTCAGCAAAACCAAACATGTCGAAAAATATTACAAATTGTCGATAAAAAATGATAATCACCGCAAACAGTGCGACAGAGTGGTTTGACAGCATTTTCACGTGCTGATGAAACCCGAAAGCCGTTGCCTGGGGACATAGAACACGTGTACCTATCACATTATGTTCGCCTCCTGCTGATGGGCGCGGTAACGAACACCGGTGCACCAGATAGCTTACGATCCACTTCAGAGCGTATTATGTTCTAGTAGTTTGTCTGATCTTCTGACACGTTTACGAGCCGCGCTTGGATCAAGGCTCTTATCACGTTTTGCATCGTGTGTTTCCTGGAAGAACCAGATTGTTCAGTGAAGGATGATGCTCAGATTAGGAAACGCGTAAACGTCGTTTGTTAAGAGGACGCTTCAATCCACCTCTGCATCCCTCACTTTGCTGATGCTGTTCTTTTGATTGATATTAGGCTTGAAAGTCATTGCATTTAAATCATTCAGGTACATGCATTTTCGCAACTAATTGGTTTACGCCCCTGTTCATCTTGTGCAGACAAGTTTGATACAAAATGCACTGCCAAGTCATTGACTTGTCGGTTTTTCCAAAACAGAATATATAGAATATTTCTTGAGTGGAAACTGAGGGAACTGCTTTTAATACATAAACCACCAAATTTCCAGATGAACCAATGAGCTTGAAAACCATTCAGTTTTTCAAAAAGTGTTTTGAAACACCCCACAGCACACCACTTTTGTACCATCTAGAGGCAAATAAAGATTTCTGACATTTTTTCGGAAAACTCCATTGGATTTTGGATAATTTTGTTCAGTCCACTTGGAAACTGTGACCTCAGTGCATCTACCGAGCCTATCTTCCTTGTCTTGTGTTTGTTTCGAATTGGTTCATGATTTGCTGTACTATAGTTTCGTACGTTATAAACACAACACTATTGGTCTGCTACCTGTCTAACGTTTAACTATCTGTGTGACTAAAGACATGTTTTTCATGTACTGTAAAATGCGGCAGTAACAGAATCTGGCTTGTTCCAGAAATAAATTACTGTGTCCGATAAAACTGGATTATCTAAGTGGGTTCAAGATGTTTTCAACATAAGCATTTAGCAGAATTTAAGGATGTCTCATGTAGGTTAACTTTTATGACAATTCTTTGGACTGTCAAAAATTATCACACGATATCTTAGCAGATTTGTGTAGGTTTATGGCTGATACATTTTTTCTAAAATTTCTTGTTGAAAATGGCTTTCACTAACCTATCAATTTTCTATTTAAGAGTTGGTGCAGAAAATATTTTACGAGTGACTTGTCTGTTAAAGCCCTGCTTCCACGAATATTTCTTCGTACGAAATCTTGCTGCTAAAACGACTTCTCAGTATATGTGGTATCAATCAATTTCAGATTTCTTTATTGACATAAATTAGCGTTTTCTTCACTTACGTTGATCAATGTTATTCCGTTTATCAATTCTTTGTCATTTTAGCGTCATGCGTCAGAAGAAAGAGCAGTGATTGAGGCCAATCTGAATATTACGCAATGGGCGAATGCATTACAATGAGGTTGGAACTGAAGTTAATCAACGCAATCAAACGAAAACAACGAGTTACTGGTTGATTGTAGCTTTGATCAATATTAAGCAAATTTGGGAAGGTGCGTCCTCATTGAACTGATGAGAAAAATTCTTCTGAATTGGATCAACCACCTACTAGTGGTAAAACGTGAAGCATTTTAGGTGTGACCAAGTGCCATGTAAGCCATCGAAAGCTTTACAAGCACTGCTGCTGAATCTGATTCCAATTAATGGAAAGCACAGTTTCATGCCTGAGGTACTGTCATGCATGTTAACACAAAACTCTCCTTACCGTTTTGCTCATAGAAATGATGAAAACCTTAGGCTACTCATTTGTTTCCCGATGTACCGCCCCACTGAATCTTTCTCAGATGCACCTGCATTCATTTAATTGAAAGAGTAAGCCGAGTGATAATTTTTTCAAAATTATTTTCTTGTCAATGAATTACATTCGGAGGAAAGCTGAACGCAAGATTGAACCTATTTGCTGGATTCAATTGTGCAGAACATTGTTGAAACATAGAGAGTATTCGGCTGCTAATTACTAACATAAAAGTCTAATCACTTGTTTATAAATGGGGGTATTTTTCAATACTTTGTGTTGAAAACCTGTTAACAAGAATTTGAAAAGAGCGAAATCCGATTTCTTAAGAGAGAAATGGAATATTCAAACTTTGCTCATTTTCCGTACACAATGGCGAGATGACAAGTGTTGGAAGGTATCGATAATTTTTTGTCAGAAATTTATACCAGGCATATATCAGCAATGCTTTTCCTTTGTAATAATAGGCGTGACAATTCAGCCTTCGGTAGAAGAACCCTGTTACGAAATGTCAAACTTTTCTCTTCAACAGCCTCGAATCCTGTGTGAGAAAGGAATGTGATTAATTTTCCCGCGCCTAGTTTCTGAGAGTTTGTCCAGTCTAGCAAAAATATTTGAATTTCATTAGTTTTGCCTAAACTGGTCTGGCAAGTTTAATAATGGCCATAAGTCGACAGCTTGCCATATAGTCAAAACAAGAAAACTTCTCAATATTGTGATAATATCTCTCATAAGGCATTTCAGGTTGAAAAAATTCCTGCATTATTTTCAGAAGTGGTAGAAAAATTGCACACACGTACCAAAATAAGTCAAAAGTTTAAAATTTCAAAACAAATTTGCAATCAAAGGTTTTTGAAAACGAAGGGAACTTCTTCGGAAAATAGGTTGAACACTAAAATGAATAACGCAAGTGGTTATTTTCTCACAATTTTGTTTATGACAATAGAACAGGGGTTGGGAACCTATGCCTCGCGAGCCAAATGTGGCTCTTTTGATGACGGCATCTGGCTCGCTTGATATTTTCTTAACACGATTGTTACGAATGAAACTTTTTCTGTAATTTTTCATCTACCAGACTACAAAG
>JGI24022J15233_10008665_pt1 | contig 11386 bp, 9 predicted proteins | sample Ectturendosymbi2_FD_15233 | JGI IMG/M metagenome (IMG submission 15233)
TTCACTGTTGGCAAAAAATAACAATATACACTTTACTTGTATGAGCTATAGCGTCTCTGTAAATATCAGTGATGCAGTCGGGACTGCAACCTCCGAGACCGAGATTCCATCAATAAGTCCGAGACCTGAACGCTCGAGACCCGGACACGAGACTTAAAAATTTTTCGGCTTCGTCCAAACTTTTCACATACTTATCCAAAAAGTCATCCGCACTTGTAAATTTCAACTTCGTCGAATTTCACTTCATTTGCCAACTTCCTTTAACTTATCGTTTACCAAACATCAGACTAACAGCGAAGAGGTCGACCTTCGCGACCGAAACAATGAAGGGACAAAGACTTACCAAAATGATCCTCGAGGCTCCATCACCGGTAGAAGTTACATATTTTAGGCACATCCACATAGTTTTTCAAAAGAGTAATAGTGAAAAGTGTTTGCTTTCTCAACGTTTTTCACGGAAAAACAATCTTATGAAATACTTCCCGGTCAATTCGTTAGACTGAAAACATTGTGTGTGTGTGTGTGCGTGTGTGTTTTATCAGCTGAATCGCTCCAATAAACACTTTGGCACCATACTGCCAAAAATAAAATAAGATTTTATGGTTTTTTTCGTGATCCTTGTAAACAACATTGAAAATCTGACAAAACGTTGTTGAGTGTGTGGCGATTCTGCTGGTTGCAAACACAGGAAGAAGATGAATCGAAAATGCAAGAAAGATATTGTTTGTGAGCGCAAGACAGAAAAATGATGTTAAAAGTACCACGCAACACGAGGTTTTCAGCATTAAATGCTCATAAGTGTGTCAACTTTTACCACCATTTACCGCGTACAAGTGTGTCAGAACGATGCTGTTCAAAAAGTAGCACCCGGCCAGAGTTGGCAGCCCCATCCATACGGTCTTGATAGATGCAGTTTTCAGTTTGTATCATGTAGCGTTACAGAAAAAAGATATATGAGTGATACGATGGAATCAGATGAAATGGCTTTATCTGTTTATCGCAAGGAACCCTTACTGCGAAGATGTCTCGTAGCGTGTAGGGTAGAGTTTCGTTTCGCTTGCCAGATGCTGCCTAAGCTTTTCCAGGAAATCATCGCAAAAGATGACTACACAGTGTGTACACCTTGCAATCATCGAATACTTGACCTGACGTGTTATGAGCAAGGCAACCAGATGTTTGTCTTTATCTGCTTAATAATTTTCAAATGGAAAGTCTCTGAAAACCGTCAATCCAACTCCTATTCAAACCTCTCGCATAGTACATTATGCATAAAATCTCTAATATGAGGGAAAACACAAAATTATTATCTTGATAATTCAAAACATAAATAAATACATAAAGTAATTCCTTCCAAGTGTGAAAACAAACAATTTTAAATTTTCAGCGCATTTATCTAATAAACTTCAAAGTGTAGAATAAAAAACTTACAAGCTTAAAAAGATAACGTTTGTCCTCTTCATAGTATCCAAAACAAAAAACTGGTCTTGTGACATGAAAATCTTAACATTCTTAGCTTTCGCCAAAAAGTTGATAATGACGAGAAAAAGTCACAGCTTCGGTGAATCTCGCGTTAATTCAAGCGCACGTTAGAAAGCAATGCATATGATTGCGATCAGCTTCAGTATTATAAATGTTCTGAATAAATCAAATATATAGCTTCCAATTAGTGCACTGGACAAGCAGTTGAGAAAAAAAAAGTCAAGACCAGAGTAAAAAAGTTAAAGGAGACACTTCTTCGATTCTGCACAGTGTGTAAAAAGTGTGCAAAATATTGGCGAGTATTCTGCATTTAATTTTTTCAAGTACTGTTTCACTCGCCAAAAAGTTAATGAAAAGTTTGGTCAAGCGTTTGGGAGGGGCATACAAATACCACGCCGAACCAGGATACAAATACCACGCCGAACCAGGATACAAATACCACGCCGAACCAGGATACAAATACCACGCCGAACCAGGATACAAATACCACGCCGAACCAGGAAAAGGCAGGATCATCACAACATTGCTGTTTTCGGATATTTTTGGCTGATTTCTTGTGCTGGTTCTAGCTGGTTTCAGGTATTTTCATATTTTCTGGTTTCAACTGAGTCCGACTAATTATTAAGAGAAAAAAATACGACTGGCCACATGGACAAAAATATTACAAGCGTTTTTAATTTTAAATTTTCACCTATTTGATGTTGAAAAACTGTGCAAGATTTCAGGAACCTGCGTAAAACGTGCGTGTTTCTTTCTTTGCACTTTGGGCTGAACCATTTGCCAAAATTTGAATGTAAGGCTTGATTAAAAATTCAATATCTCTTTTGCTTGATCTGTATTTGGTGTTTTTTCATCTTGAGGACAGGTTGTAATGAATAATTATTCGCAATCAGTATGGTAGTCGAGACGGTAACAACCGAGACCGAGATTTGGTTAAAATTTTGTCAAAAAGTTCAAGACCGAGACTAACAATTTTTCGGCTTCGCTAAAATTTTTCATAGGTTTGTCAGAAAGAAGCAATCCACATTTCGAGACTTCAATTTCAATCATTTTTCCAATTTTTCAATACTTTTTGTTTGCTAAGGATTAAGTTAACAACAGACAGGTTGAATTTTTGGAGCATTTCAGAGACATTTGTTAAGGCAATCAAATTTTGTGATACAGGACTCGAGACAGAATCCTGAATCCTTCCAGATCGAGATTCACACAAATTGGTTTTGACACCGAGACCAAGTCTCCAGGGTCCACCACCCTTCCCACCAATAAAATTGTTTGGCCCAGATTGAAACAGCAGAATCATTTCGGTTCGGACTTTCGTATTTGAAAACGTACCTTATTTTGCCGATTGTATGCCGCAGGTTACATTGTTTAATTGTTTATTTTTCATCATTTCATGCGGCTTTCAAGCAAGGGCGTTTTACATTTTTTACTGACGTTTTATCTGATGCACTGACTTGCCTTTGGTACACTTTATCTGGCAAACTTTGTGACAGAATAAGTCAATATATCCAAGTGGGTTGTTAGATCGACTGTGCCTGCACGTGGGCACGACCGACGTAAATCTGTGCACAGTTTCATATTGTTTGCTGTTTGAGGATATCGCTGCAGCAGGATAATCACAGAGGCCAAGGCCATTTTCATGCATGATGCTGTCCGAACTCGACAGCATTAAAATCTAGAAATGTTATCTGTTGTGGGTACATTTAGTGAAACGTCTTTGAAACATTTGAATAACTATTTAGCATTTAACAAGCCCAAGCTGATATGGGGAGCTTTGAAAAAGAATAAAGCGTTTTTTTCTAAAAATTACAACCAAAAATATAGTATTCCTAACCATTTAAAAACCAGCAGATTAGAGTCAATATTGTCGAAACAAAAGCTCTTTATCAGTGATCTAAAAGGAGCACCGTGAAACTCAAACGCGAAGTGCCACTGCACACTTCAACTCATGAAAAACAACTGCACAAAACACGTGAAGTCGTTTGTGTCCAACGGATCAAACGCTTCAAAATATATTGTGTTTTTTACATGCAGAGGCAAGGCAATTGGCAAATTTGTCTATGGGAAAACAAAACTGACAGTAACTATTCACGCTTTTTGTGCGAATATTAGTTGTAATGATGTTTTATCAAGACCAGTAAAAACGTTTTGCAGTTACATTTTCCCGTACAAGTTGTTTTGGCACCGACAACGGTTCTTCTACTTCAAGCTTCAATTGTACTCAAGACTAATTCGGTGGTGGAGCTGGTCAGTTGCGCTGTTCACGAGTTGCTTTGTGCTGGTAGGCATCTCTATTACTGCTTTTATTTGAATAGTAAAGATTCGTAGTTTAAACCTTGAGAATTTTTCCTTTGACTAAAAAAATATGTAATCAGTGAGTCACCGTTGCATCAGTTGATTTACAGGGACTTCGTCATATGCAATTTTCTAAAATTATTGGCTGGAACCCTAACATCCAGTTTTTGTCACGTTTATACTAACGTCGGGTGTGCATGACCTGGTTTTCAAAAAAAAAAAATATATACTTTCTTTCAACTGCAGTTTATCACAAAAACTACACTGAAAATATAAGCCTCACTGAGCAGTTTGAGCATTAACAAAGTTACTTTACTCAAATATCATACGATTTTTGATGAAAAGTAAGCAGGCTAAATGTAGCGAAGGTGTCATATATGCCTGAATTGAATTACTCATAAAAAAAAAATTATGGGCGTGAACAACTTCTTTTGAATGCTGCTAACAAGACCGTAGAAGCATGCGCTGAGTGAGTTTCAGCCACCTGGCGCTCTACCCCCATAAACCATGTTCTGCGAGTTCTGCGAGACAGTAAATCCTCATCTATTATGAGCAAAAGACATCGAGCCTGATCTAGACCCTCTCTTCATCTCCAAACAGTGGGGGAGGATATACTTTCTGTGAGATTCGCATGAAAATCTTTGGCAGGCCGTAGTTTGCTCTGTTCTACAGCCTTTAAAATAGCCATGCAGAAAAACAAACATGTAGATTACGACTTGCATGTTTCCTAACCTAGCTTTTTTTCACGAATTTTATATTTTCTTTATTGATTTGATTTTAATTGATTCACATCTGTTTCCTATTTCGCAGTTTCAAACAATGATATACATGCCAACATGGAGGTATGGGATCCAAAACTTTCCTGGAAAGCAGGGCTGTATTCTTCAGTCTTACAATCACTCCTTCAACGTGACTTTGACGGAATGGTATTTGCCATACAAGTTCGGCTTGGTTGGAGCAATCATCTTGTTAGCATTTAGCCTTGGACTTTACGCTGTCCTCTTGTACAGAAGTCTAATAGCTCCCGGTAGGAAGACTGCTACCGCTTTGTATCTTGTAGGTGCGGACCGGAAAGTAAAAATAATCTGCAATTCGCGCGCAGGTGTTCGCGGAGGCAACGTGGCATACATTTGCTGCGTTTTCCAACTAGTTATTTTCTCTAACTTCAACAATAGTCTTTTTCCAATTCGGCGTCTTCTAGTATTGCAATGTATTATGGCGGTTAATGCTTTTACGTTTCGTGGTTCTGATTTTCTGGGATGATAAATAGAGCTGCTTCGTGTTAAAACAAACGTACTACAAATTATTTAAGCATGCTATTCATAGTCTGGCATTTCGAGAAATGCCGCAACAGGGAGGGCCACGTGAAGGCATCTGTCTTGCTCATCAAAATTGCTAATTGTTCCAGAACAGTGGCTCTTAACGTTTTTAAGCCTGAGTTCCCTAATCAGGTCGAACAAAATGTTTGACAATACACGACACAGCTGAAAAATTTGGGCCCAACTTGGGCATGCTTATCTAATTTGGGGCTTCACCGCAGGAAATTATTTCTGTTTCGCGATGGCGCTCTTGAACCCTGACGATCGCGTTATAATGAAGTTTCACTGTAAAGCACATCTCTTATTCTGAAATGAAATGCTCAATATTCCCAAAATCTACAACCTGAGGGGTATTGAGGCAAACTACAAGATCCCCTCTAGAATGTCGTGAAATTCCAATCATCATCACTAAAAATCCGAATTTTTTTCAAAATAACTTCTTGCATACATGTACTACAACCGCCAATACGTGTTTGATGTCCAAAGGCAATTAAATCCAAAATGTCATGAATACACTGAGACGAGTGCCGTTGACAGAGCCCTTGTTTTGATTCGTGCAATGATAAACAACCCAATAAAAACCAGTACATAACTAGAGTGTGACCATCTTGTGCAAAACGTTGAAAGCTATTTGACCGAAACACTGGATGGGTTTCTTCACTCAAAAGTTGTCAATACTGATACTTCTTGGGGGTTGCATGTTGTACGTACTTCATACTTCGCAAAATTGATCGTCTGCTAAGACAATGCCCGTAAATATGCTCACAGGAACAAGCAAAGTCAAAAAATGCACTTTTTCAGTTAAAAAGTTACCGATTGTTTTCTGCATTCCTGAGAAGTGATTCATCCACCAGACTTGTCATATAAGCAGATAAGTAGGGGTGTAGTGGGGCGGCAACGAGTGGGAACAGCATTCCCACACTTGTTTTAGGTGTGGGAACGCGTACTAACCTGATTTGAAGATATGTATTTTTAGTTTACTCAGATATCCTGTGTGTAGCTCCAGGCGTCGTATAAATAATCAATGACGGGCTATCTCTTGTGTAACACCATGACCAGCTGTGAGTATTTTTTTTGTTGAGCAATGAAAGTGCATACTTCATTAAATACTGATTTAAAAATGAGTTTAAAGTGCTGTTGAAAATGGCTAGCTTTTTGGGTGTGTTGCCACACTTCTTTTTTAGCACAACACCACTGCATATAAGCAGGCAGTTGGGGAAGGGGGTAAAGGTGGTTATATAATACTTATCTAGTGGTGTGTGTCATAGGGTGAGAAAGCAAATAAGGTGAAAATTTGCTAAAAAGGGGTTATTCAACGGGTGCAAGGGTCGTTTTCGGGGGAAAACTGACCGAATTTATTCTTGGATATGTAACTGCTCTCCAGCATTTTGCATGAACTGTGACAGATTTCATTGGTTTGTTGTTGTATATGACTGACTTCTTCAAAGTCCCCGATTCCTAGCAATTCTGGCTGCAAAATGTTTTCGAGTGTTTGCAAACTTGGCGTTCGTTTCTGTAGACTCTAACATGAAGGAAGTACTAGAGGATAACGAGCATCTCAAATATCAACTGATTCGCACATCTGCTGGAGCACTTTTGAGTTATATTACTCCAACTGTAGTTCCCATTTTTTACTGGAAAATTCTTGAAGGAGGTTGCCCTTCTGTGTTGGCCAGCCAAGTCCAAGACCTTGGTTTTTTGTTACAGGTACGATATGTCCTAAATTTGAATACATGAGCGGAATTGATTCTGCTCTTGTCATTTTGGCATCAGATAAACTGTTTAACCGTTGTATCGTCGATGCTAGCAGTTGTTCTTTAACTACATCTGAAATGAAAACCTAAACTGAAATAAGACAGTTGTACTGAAAGTATGCGCTCAAGGAAAGCGAAACATCCTATGTGCTTGACGGTAAGTCACTAAAAATCAAACCAACTGCAGATGGAAACGATATTCCAGAAAATGTCACGAATTTTACATGAGAAAACCACATGACCAATCTTTTTTGTCACCTAACCCAAAACTTTACGAAGTGGTTCGTATGACACACGCAACGCTGAATCACTGGTAAGCGTCGTTGAAATATTGATTGTCTGCACCCTAATGTTCTCGTCTTTCGACGTGGATAACACCAAGCCAGGTTCAAAAGCTTAGCTTCACTTTTTATCTGTATTATCGGCGAGCTCATAACCATAATCAAACATCGACGTATACGATGGGCTGGTCATGTGTGCCGGATGGAGGACAACCGCATGTCAAAGGGACTGTTTATCATGAGATTCGAGTCTTCCCTATTTCATTTTTTCTTGACCTTTCTTTTGACGAAATGCAACTATTTTACACGTATTTCAGCAATAAGTCTCAACAAGAGCGACGCAGTCCATTTAAATCGTAAGTGGTTTTCCTAGGAAATGGAAATCGTTTTCACGTAATTCACGCAGTTTCAGTTCTGTAGGCTAAATTGCAAGCAAAAGCTTACGGACGCAATGATGGAAAACTAAAGCAAGATTTAGAGGAAGCACGCGAACTGTATTTTCAAACACACGTTGTGACCATGATACTGGTCTCACCGAAGCTGCAAACAAAACTAACTTCCAGTAACGCGGCTTTGAGTCAAGCGAACATCTTTTCGGCGCTGTGACCTGCTCAGCGAGAACTGCTAGCCACAGCTACTGGGCTGTGAATTATGTAGCCTGCTTTATTTTTCAAGCGTTTCTCTTGCTCAACCAGTTTGTTCAGTTTTCATCTTGGTGCAGCACATTTCAAACATTTCCGGAAAACTACTGCATCGTTAGGCCCTAATCAATTTCAGCACATTTCAACGCAGGTGCCACCCCTAGTGATTTTTCAGTAGATCTAGTGATCTTTGGGCCGACCTAGTGATCTAGTTATTTTTCATTGCAATCTAGTGCTTTTTTCAAAGGTATGGGTTTGAAGAAAATCGGATGTTTTGGTTCTAACTTTTCAGTCCGTTTTTTTTTCAGAAAGACAACCGATTACGTGAATCCTTGTGTGAATATTTGCACCAATAGAAAAAACAAGTTTTTCTAATCTCAGTTCCTTATTGTTTTCACTTCCGCACTGTTAATTTCTGTAATGTTGCTTATGACCTATCTTCGTTTCTTTGCAGGATCAGTGCAGTAGAAATATACTTATTAAACATTAGGTTGATTGATCTAAAATACTTCGTTAGTGTTTTCGCCAGCTCGTGAAAGAAACCTGATGGTTTCCGCAGAACCGTCGTCAGGAAGTCTTCACTAGGGGAGCGTTAAGTTCGTGTGGGGGGCTTTGCGTTTGTGCCGGGGAGGCTTGATATTGAAAATTTGATAAAATCTCCAATGATTTATAGTGTTTCATATTTCGATTTAGGGGAACTTGGTACTTTGTTTGGGGGGCTAAGCCCACCAAAGCCCCCCGTGGCGACGGGACTGGGTTTCCGACTTAAGATGTTCTATCAGNATGATCTATTTCAACAAACTTGCAAATTATGTTATTGTTTTTGGCGAAGAAGTACACAAAAAATTATTTCAAGCAAAACTGTTCACTTCAACACAGAGACTTCAAATCTAGTGATTTTGTTTCAGATCTATTGAATTTTTTGTGGATCTAAAGATTTTTGCAAAAAAGACTGTGGCAGCGCTGCATTACAAATATTTCTGGAAAGCTATATTTAATCAATTGGCATGTGTAACTCGTATTGCTTTTGTGTTTCTCCACTGCGTAGAGGTACAATAAAAAAGAATCAAGCTGTTTTATTGTTTGGTATGAATATGCTATTGGTATACTTTTCATTCCACTGGAAAATCAAATCTAGAATTTGGCTTATACTTTGTTAGATATTAACCCAAATTCTATCAACACTGAGTACCTATAGCCTAGTCTTCTTTTGTAACATGTTTCCACTCCATGCTCCTTTTTTTGTTTAAATTATGAGGAAAGAGCACAGTTATCAGGCCCCCTGTTTTTTTCGATGATTTCTTTGCCACCAAGTATCACAGCACTGTTGCGGAGTAAAAGCTTGCTCATACAATAATCTGGCTTATTTGCAAACACGTTAAAATAGTCTGGCAAGTTTGTGAACATGTTTAACCAGGGCCGGATTAAATGAACGCGAGGCCCCGGGCAAAGTCTTGATCACGAGGCCCCTTAACGCTTAGCGCAACTGCGTAGCGTTTCACATGCCCTCGTTTCAACTTGAAAAAGCACCGGTCAAAAACGTCAAAACTGATAGAAAACCTGAAGTTAGCAGCTATGTTCCGATTAATTAATTTAATTGTTGCAATGACACTTTATTTGCCGGCATGACACTGACACTGCACAAGAACCAGGTTCACTGTTGTGGTGTCATGCAATGATGAGATTGCAATTCGCTCTTGTCCACGCCTTTGTCTGCAGAGGCAGGTTGCGAAACTTGCTAGCGGATTGTTGTACTGTTGGTCTTTATTGCGTAACAATAACACGGCAATAAATCTTGAATCGGTCGCTTCAAGTTATGTAGTCGGTGTTTTTCCGCGTGTGACCAAGGCTCCCTTTGCCGGATTTTTCCACCCAGAACAGATTTTTTTAGTCGACCTGCGTGTCTAGGTTTAATTATGAAAAATCGTGTTAAATCTGTTTGTTTGAAGTGATAGTTTCATCAGCAACTCCAATGCGTTCAATAATATAAAAATAACTTCGTACATGTTTGCATGCGCACATCAGGTGAGAAAGTAAGCATATCGGATGAAGCAGAACGTGTTCAAACAGTTTCATATCCTCATATAAGATCATTGTTGGGGATATATACAATATTATTATCTCCAATGCCAATTGAAGAAACTGGTGAAACAAGGGTTAGGACTGACTGTTTGAATTTCGATGTTGCCCTGCGCATAGAAATTAAAAAACAAATTTCAATTAGAGGAAGAAAGCATTGGGATTATATTTTTGTGGGATTTTAGATCCCGCTGCAGTTCAAGATTGCATAACATCTTCTCATTTAATAGCGTATGTACGCGTACAATTAGTGAATGATATCATCAATTCAACGGAGTATGTTACCACCGTTATGAAAAATGTCTTGAACAACAAAAAGGTCGTCGAAACGTTAAGGTTTGCCCTGCAGAAGAAAATTTGGAAGAGAGACTATAAATCAGTATTCGATTATCGTTTGAAATCAAATAAGCACACTCATATGTTTTTGTTCGTAACACAAGCAGTTTTGGGTTTTTCTTGTACGAATATTATTTTTTTTGGTTGGAAATCTAGGTTTATTTGAAATCACTGAATGGGAAACCATAAAGCGTGATGCTGTTTGGTTCAATTCTTTAAGTCGCTCAAGATCGATAAATGCCAAAGTTGTAAGTCTCCTGAACTTATAGACAAAACGCAGTCATCAAAAAGCTCTACAATTTTGACGCACGTTGAACAGCCTAAAAACATGAAACACCAGAAAAACAAGTGTTTGATATTCAAGCGCGAGGCCCCGGGCATTTGCCCGGTTTGCCAAATGGTTAATCCGGCCCTGCGTTTAATACAGGGCCAAAGCAACTAAGTGTAAATACGATTAAGTACGTTTACAAAATTGTTAGGAGACATCTGTTACTTTTTACAACTGCAGTGCTTTGCCATTCGCATGTGAAATTCCATCGTGATTTTATGGTGAACAGCAGCCTAGTCTCATGATGACCAAACCGAGCACCTCACCGCGTTAGTTGGTGGTGTAAACGAGTGGTCTGCGGCGCCAATTTCCGCTTGCTTGCGCCGTGAACCACGCGGCTGTTTTCGCAGTGAATGCTGCACTGGTAACGAGTCAACGGCAGCACCGCGCGTGGAATTGATCTCTTGCAAGCTACCCAAAACGCCAGGCACGAGGTTAGACAGGTTGCAAGTATCGTTTTTCAAGTCTTCGGTATGGCCCTGCTGGGAATCGAACTCAGCCTAATATTGTTTTGATGCTCCTATCTCTAGCCTTATATCTTTTACCTCTACGGTTGCCCACCTCGGGTCTGTTCACTACAGACCTGTTTAAAACAGACCACTTTCACTCATAACAGACCCTGTGGCGTAACTGGAGGTTTGAGTCAGGGGGTCAAAGCTTAGTTGAAGGGGGCCCAATGGTCACCGTAGGGGGCCCAGTAGCCAAAGCTCAGATAAAAGTTAAGAAATGATAGTGAATGTTTGGATGTCGTGAATGTGTATACTCGCTAAAAACGCACAAAACAACAACCTAAAGAATACTAAATATCAAAATGTCAACTAAAGGGGGCCCATTTCATTTAGCTTGCCAGGGGGTCGGCTCGTCCCCTTCCCCC
>JGI24022J15233_10008667_pt1 | contig 11385 bp, 7 predicted proteins | sample Ectturendosymbi2_FD_15233 | JGI IMG/M metagenome (IMG submission 15233)
TCACCTATCACGTCCTGCAACAGAAAAGACATTCGTTAAAAAATGGGTTTTTTATCGAACAAAATATGGGTACGCATCTTTTTGGGTCACCCTGTACTTTGGCTGCAACTTCCGTTGGAAGCAGTTTTGAGCAATGTTTTACATGTTTGTTCAGGCTCATGGTCCGTACCAAATGTTTTACTAAAAGAACACAAGTAAGAATGCCTAATCATAACATATCATGGAGGTAGGAGTAGAGAAGCAACCAGGGTTATTGGGAACGCGCACACTAAACTGAAACGACACGCAGTAACACTGAAACAATGCGGAGGCACCACTGAGAGAAGAAATACCTGGTGCTGCAGAATGTTTTTACTTTATCGGAGGAAAAATCTCCACCGACTGGTCTCGCTGCAGCTAAGCATAGTTTTATGCTCAGCAACATAATCACAGTAAATATTCAGGTGTTGAAGATCACTATGGCTGGGACCAAACACATAAATGCATCATCAGCTAACATTAGGTAATTCACAACGAAGTTCCCCGTACTGCCTCCCTCTGGTTGAGCCCAGCTAAGCTGAGAGTTTATCAAGGTAAGCAGCAAACAGCAATGAACCCGAATTTCCTCTTGCCTTACCCGTTCGTTGCAGTAAAGCAATCTGAATTTAAGCGAAATGACAAGCTTGTTTAAAAGGGGAGATCATCCAATTCCTGGCTTTTAGCCGTAGATTCTCCGATAAACGAATGATTAGGATGTTTTCACAACAATTTGAATGAACAAAACATTTTTTTCTGTAAAAGTAGCAACAAGTGCCACAAACTACCAGCAGAGTTGTCTGTTTAGCATAAGTAATTGAAAAGGTATAAATTGAGTAATGTTAATCACCAAACACCATTGATCAACAGTTGAAATAACCGTTAGCATGTCCACAAAACTAATAAAAACCGCAACACCATCTCCTTCATCTGGTTTACATACATTTAATAGAAGTATCTTGGCTGAGAGCAAGAAAAGTTTCTTTTTAGTAAGTACCATGACACCTGACTTCTTCATGTAGAAAAAAAATATATTTAAGTTTACCATATTGGTTCGTCGGCCATATTTAAGTTTACCAAATCTATTACGCTGTGGCAAAAATGGTCGACAATCCTGGTAAAAGTTTTCAATATTCGCTTGCATTGCACAAAATTATATTTTCCAGTTAAGATACCAAAGCCTAATAATGCTTTGAGCACATAAATTTAACAATTCGATAGGTGTTTGCTGGAGAGGTTTGTAACGACACTGGGGTTATTTTTAATGTTGTGAACGACATAGCTTCTGTTTGTGTTTACTTGTTGCTTGCTCGAAAGCGAAATCATCTTTTTCACAGCCAAGGAGAAACCTTACGTAGGCCTGAAATTGGACCCATATCACTTAAGCTTTCTTTTTTGCAGATACGCTCCTTCTACCTGACAAAGATTGTTTACGATGTTGGTCTTACTTCACGTAACAGGTGGTTTTGACGTAAGGAGTTAACCCTATACAACTCTTGTAATTCAGTTTTGTACAATTTTGAAACATAGAAAAGCTCAGGTTAAACGATACGTCATGCATTTCCTCAACATCAAAAATTCAACCTCAGATTTTTTTCCTTTCTTGCGAGTTAACCTCAGCGTTGCTGAACTGCTCCTCCTACAGTGGCTCTCGATAAACCAGAGGATAAAATCGGGGCAGACTAAAGAAGCCGTCAAAAAACTGTTAATGTTTATTTCGAGGCTTTGATGATCAGGTGAATGATGATAAACAATTTTGTAACAACAGCAGATACACATAATAAACGCATAAACTCAACTTACGCTTTTCCATGAATCATGTCGTGAGCATGATCATACATGCCAATAATGGCTTTTCTATCATCTATCCTTGACACAAGTACCATCAAAGACACGAAACGGCTAAGTAGCTCCAGAAAACCAGCAGTCAGATCATAGTTCACTGTCTATACAAACCAAAATAGAAAAAAATATTAGCAAAAATTAAGTAACGAACACTGCTGTATTAATATAATCAGCAAAACCCATTTCCAATTACCCAAACCACTCTTAGAACTACCACTACTGATGTAGCAATGCTTATGGAACCAGGCACCATTGGCCAAAGAGAGAAATGGGCCAATTGACATTTTTCAAATAGAAGAATCTTGGCTGAGTTTTCAAATAGGAGTATCTGACTACCGACTCTATCGGAGGTAAAATAGGATTTTCGGTAGACGCAGGCTATCTGAATATCCCTTCTGTATAGTGGTATTTCAAAATTTGCGATCGATCTGTCGTATCTCTTTGTCGCTTCATGGAAATCTTGAGTTTAACGTTCTCATCCAATTGTGAGGTGTAACGGGAACATCAATATGAACTTTGGTTGGCTAAACTTGAGTAACAGAAATGGCCCATCTAACACGGCGATAAATGTATTACGGATAAAAATAATCAATCGTGGCGTCACAAAAACCTTGCCACCAACAGTGTCAATTAAACCTCAATAATAATAACAATACAATTAATCAGTTCAATTCCTTATTGTTAATGTCGCAACAATGCAAGTTCGGCATTATAAAAGAAAACATAAAGTCAAAAATGTGGTGGTGCTTTCAGTGGAACAACTCTGAAACGACGAAGGAACAGCCTATCTGCACCCGCCCCATCGCAGCTAAAAAGGCAATGTCGCTGAAAACTGGACAGAGCAATGGCGTCACTACTAAATTTGCGTCGGGTTTATTTGCTCAAGATGCCCACGCCCGTGCGAGTAGTTATCTTTATTGTAATAATTAGCAAAGATAGCTACGAAGTGTGTCGACATAAAGGCGGCAAACGCTGTGTTTCCGATGCTTTACAGGAGGCACATTTTATGCCTGCCAAGACCGTGACGTATGAGCGGTATATGTTTAACATCTGCTTACAAGAAGTCAACGGGACGATATGCAAACAACTGCGGGATCTAATTACTTTGTGCTAGTTTTGTTCATTGTGATTTTAGGTGGTCTGGCCGTGTTGGAACCAAAAAAAGCGAATCAGGGAAATTGCTCAGCAAGCGCGAGCTCACTTTAACCAACGATGTAATGTAACAATATGTCGTAACTGTGAACAAGCGCATTGAAGAGATTGCATTCATCGGATGGAGGTGGAACCAAATGTCAACCGCAATGGAAGATGAAGAAAGCAAAGGGATTTGCAATCAGCCATACATAATTTGACAAAAAAACAGCCAGCAAACAGGTCAAGGACTGTTAAGTACTGTGACCGCTCTCATGTCTCTGATAGAAACCAACATCCAGCATACGAGGTTTGCAAAGTCAACTCCGCACGCACTTCAACCAGACAAGAAATCGAAGAATGTTGTGTATGACGTGCAGCTGGCTGAGCCGGACAAAATACACTGCGCGTCGCGAACTTTTCTAAACTAATGGGAAGTGAGAGAGTTTCTATAAAGAAAAGTCGTGTTAAGCTGAAGATATACAAGACAACAGTGATTTCGCTCATGCAAAGCTGTATCTCCTGTAAATACAGAGGTAAAAGCTTTCTTCTTTAAATTTAAAATTTTGAAAGATTTTAAGTCCTTGATATCTACCGGTGCGTGTCTACAACTGGGACTGATGACGTTGCATGCCGGTTGCCGGTGAACTGTGAGAAGTGTGTTTGAAGTCGTGTGCGAAACCTTGGGAAGCTTATTCGAAAAACATCGCATCACATCGATCGATGAGCAACATGCGCCACGGAAAGTTCCGGTTGCGCTGAAGGGAGGGTTAGAGGAACTTACTGCCAAAGTTATCACCGTCCCAGTTGATAATGCAACCGATTGTGTCAGCCGCATGGTGGTGGTCATAAACGGTAAGAGTGTTTTAACTAAGCGTGTGTTTAGATCCCAAAGACTTACAAAACGCGATTCGCAGACCAAACCACCCTATTCATAGCATGGACGATGCTTTACCTGACTTAGCGAAAGCCTAACGTTTTTTTTTTCAGTATTAGATATCAAAGATGGGTGGGGCAAGTGGAATTCGACGATTCACGCAGCTTTTTTAAACTCCGTTATGACATCGTTTTCTCCGAATGGCGTTTGGCACCTCACCTGCTCCCGGGGAATACCAAGGTTGCCAGCACGAATTGATACAAGGTTTGAGTGATGTCCAAAGTGCTGCAGATGACTTGTTTGCTCGGCTGTGGGGACACTTATGATGTACAGCAGAAAATCACAGTAAAAGGAAAATGCACCTGACATAAGCTCCATACACTATATATGACAATTATTAAGTAACAAAGAGTTTAATCCAGATCCTCTTGCAAGTGTTGTTTATGCATCGGCCCATGAACGTGCACGACGCGAAGCGATTTGAAGGATTTTTTAATTACCTTTCGAGACATTAACTATAGCTGGTGAACTGTCTTTAAAAAGCGGCTTCATATCACACGACAGTGGAAGAAACTGTCTATCGAAAGGAAATCTTTCCCAGCAAAGTATCAGATACTAAGATCTTACAGAGTATATATTTCGCCTACAAGGTAGGCATCATCAGCTCTTATTCAAATAGGATCTGGAAGAAACTGTGCTGATCATGCAGCCGATTTTTGTAAGGAAATCATAAAAAATACCTCCTGAGCACTTCAGATAAATGGAGGCAGATCAAACAATCTGTTGCACAGAACGTTCTTTTGCAAACGTTCATGCAGTTTGTGATGAAAAGTTGGCCTCGATGGAAAGGTCAGTGTCCACAAAGTGTACGCGACACTTATCGTTTCAAAGGCCAAAAGGTATTATTACCAGTTAATGAAATGGCAAAGTCGAGCGCTTGCCATGATCGTGGAAGCACAGCGCTTCTGGAAACGTCACCAGGTACTTGGGTTCGTGTGGAAACGCGAAGTAAGGCCCTGGTGTCTGGTGCAATGCATCAAGAATGTGGCACCACGATCTTTCTTCCTCAAGTTCGTGTTATTCGACGTGATCGTGAATGTTTGTGAGAGACACGACATTTCTTGCTGCTACGATTTAGACCTAGAGTTGGCCGTACCTCATAACGCCCTGCTGAAGATTTGCCTAATAAGCTTTACAGAGGTAGCGCAGAGTTATAAGACCATGTGGTCGCTATTCACCGTCATTTGTTTTAACTGCGTAGTTGAATCGACAGCATGAAGCTTTACTTTGCTTGATTAGAGTAAGTTAGCGACTAAGTGCAGCGCCTAGTTCCATTGAATTACATTCCGTCCTTGCCGCATTCTTCATGCTTCTCAACGACTAGGTTTATTTAAGCAACATGTTCCTTTTGTGTTCAGTTCTTTATTGTTATCGTCACAACACTAATGATGTCCATTAACAACACAGATATAGCAATTAAAACCCAACAAAAAAACAAGCATGCTACATAAATCTACTTACATACCGAACCACTAATTAATTAAAAGCTGAAGGCAGATGTTGTTAAAGACGACAGTTTGGTACAGCCGGTAAAAACGACAGTTTGGCACGTGGCAATAAGGCTACAGAAACGTTTTAACTTACAATGTCCAAATGCACAGACATGCTTTCAAACAATCCAAGAAGATCAAGGCAGTGGTCCTGAAAAAAAAATCAGCTGATGAGATTTCTCCATCATTCAGCACAGAGGAAACTAAATACAAGCCACACAAAAGAGAATCCAATTACCTGCATAGTACCATGAGATGCTTAATCCAGCCTCTTAAATATATGTGATTGTACAATGGTCACAGTATTTAGCCTCAAGAAATGGAGAGCTGCAAACTTATGCAAGTGCACCAAATCATCTACTGAGTTTTATACTGCAATATTGCTGCTAATGCCAATGGTGTCTTTTACAAAACCTCAAGGTGTAGAATACTAACTGACAGTTGAAAATATAAAAGTCAAAGAGAAACGAGTTTTATTAACAACACACTTTTTCCAATAAATTGGTTTCCCATATTTTGTACAAAACATCTATTTTGAAACTTTTTGAATGCCCCAAAAGTTTGGCCAGTGAACAGGCAAACTGGCTCTTTACAGCCATTTCTCACAACTTCTTGATGAATCAAGATCAGTCGCAGAATATAAAGTTCGTAAGTACTTTTCTGCTAATACATCTTCAAATAAATTTTTTGTATAGAAGCATAAGGAGTAGAAAAAGAAATCTACAGACAATCCAATGCCATCACATGCTTTTGCAACTCTTTCAATGGAACCTTAAATTTGTACAATTATGTTTGCTCCTGCAACCTTTTTATTTGATAGATTTGTAAAATTTACCAAATGAAATAACAAGTTTTATCAGTGGGTGGGCCTCCTTACACATGTTTTTTAGAATCAGCTAAACATGTTTATGTGGCTATGTATTTGCCAATTCAACTGGTAATCAGACATTTTACACCTTATTCACATGAATGCCGAGTGCTGATACGCATATTCAGGTGAAAATCCATACTTGTACAAATATAACTTAACCTGGTTAAAAACAAACATGGATGCATGCTGTGGAATTAAAACCACCAATCTTAAATCAAACATGCATCAGAAAAATATGATTGCTTTCCGATAGTCAGATCATGAAAAACGTTGCTTGTTTAATTTAGCATGATATAGCTACAAAGTGCAATGACCTTATTATATCTATTCAAATATAGACGATACATAAAAGTTAAAATTTACCTCAACACAAAGATGCAATAAGTTTCTGAGTCACTGATATTTCATCCAGGGTTTTTAAGGTGTTTTAGGGAACCGATTCAAATCCCTAGAATCAAAGAAAATCGGGTCCCTAGAATCAGAGAAATCGGGTCCCTACTGGGTATCTAACATTTTCCTTTAAAACAACTGTTTAATTTCAAAAATACTTTTTGGTAGGAATCATAAGCTGTAATAGAAATGGCTACAAACTAACGACACAAAGTTTTTGACATGATCTTGACCAGTCATTCCCCATTGATTGATGTTTAAGGGGTGGAAGCTAAGAATGATCTGTATTGGTGGTTTTTAGTGGCTGGTAAAAATGTCTTCAGAGAAAAAATCAACATTTTGTTACAAAAAGATAACAGAAAAAAATTCACATTGAACTTTAGTCTTTAAATTTGGGTTAGAGAAGCAATACTCAAATTGAGCCACTTGACTCACTATGGAATGAGTTTAAAATCCTTGAGGAAATTTCTCAAGAATTAAGGGAATAATTTGAAGCTTAAGGTACAATTGCAGATGTTTTCTCTGCAAGGTCTTATTGTTTGAACAATTTTTGCACTTATTCTAGCTAAGAATAATTCCATTCTACTTTTGGCTTTAGCAGCACGCACAAATTTTTTCTTGAATCTAGCTTTAAGTGTTAGCTTGGAGTTCTAATCACAGGCAATGAACAACTGTGATGAAAAATAGCTGCTGTACAGCAATAAAGAATGTGGACTTGTTGCTGTGGCAAGCTTTTCATTGCTTATTTATTTCAGTCACTATCTAACCTTGGCAGCTCAGTGTTACAGATAATTATATTGGCAAAATATTATAACATCATGTCATTGGATGATATTCCATTTGAGACAGGTAGATGAAACTTTTGATGTAAGTATTTTTGCTGATAGTTTGTTATGTTAACGAAGATAAATAAACTTAAGCCCTGGTCAGTTTAACACTTTCATTACTGGTTGTTTTCCCTGTGGCAACATCCACAGTCACCAGGTGGCTTTGGCAGGAAAGGACCCTAATTTTAACCCCTTTCCAGGCAAAAAACATTATAACCAGTGTTTCCAAATCGATTTTTGGTAAAAACGTATATTAACACCAGCCAAGAACTGCTCCTTAGAATCCTCCCTACATAGTTCTACATGCATCAAGCAGGAAGATGTTAATTTCTGATTTGGTTTCTTAACACAAAGCTCAGAGTTATCCTTAAAGCTCCATAAAAATATTATTAAATGCATGGTTAATTTGTTTTTAAGAATGTTTAAACTTTTAGGAGAAACTTGGGCATGGAATAGGTAAGAGAAGAACATGGAAAAAAGTGAAAGCCAACTGTGTTAGAATTTAACATGTTTTCCTGCAACTTTACCACTTGGATATACTTTTGTGCAGTCTGTGTGACCACAAGAAAATTTTGTTTCTAAAAGATTTTAGAAGTCACAGTAATAATTCTTAAACAATTTAAAAAAACAAATTATTTTAACAAATTAAGTTTTAGAAGTCACACTAATTAATCTGCTAACTGCAGTATACATTCAGTACTTGAGGTGAAGATGTGTACATTACATGCATGATCTCTTTGAAATAGTTACATGTCTTTGTTAGCTGTAGGAAAGCAGTATGTTTTATTTGTATATGGATTGGTATTCAGTGCCAAAAACTCCCAGAAAACCAAAACTGGTTATTCAGTATAAAAGACTTTGCAAGAAAATTATTGACTTTGCAAGAAAATTATTGTTACCAATCCTATCTTTATATTCAGCTGAGTGTGGTTTTAGTGCTGTAAATAATTTGCTGCTGAAGAACAGAAATCAACTGGATGTGACTATAAGCAGAGACTTGAGAATAAACTGACTAACTTGGTGGCTTTTATAAAATCTCTCTGCACCAGGAATGAACCACAAGGATCACACTAACCATCATTATTCTTCACATCTCCAGTTGAGCTCAAACAGTCCAGTTGAACTCAAATAGTGTAATGCCATGTCCATGGCAAAGAAATGTTCAAAAAGTAGCTGTGTGGCTGACGGCACAAGCAAGCGGAGATGGTTGCCACAGACCACTTGTGACACTCCCAAAAGAAGTGCAAAATCCGAGTATAAATGAAACTAAACTGAACATTTCAGGTATTTATTTAGTTTTGAACATTTGTTTGCCATACAAATGGCACAAATCAACTGATATCACAATTTTCTATTTTCTCCTCTCTTTGTTGAATACTCTTGTTTAGAATTTGTCTGAGTATTATTTCACATGATTTTTTTAGAACTTCCTAATACTATTTTCCTTAGTACTTAGATTGACCTTTAACTTTTTCTGTTTCATGTTGTCATTTCCTTGGAGCCTTGGTAGACCAAGGAAATGACATTATAGACTTCCTCCACGTAAATATGAAATTCCTCTTTTAAAGTAATGAAATTTTATGACATAAATGGGCATCACAATTGTGGAGATGACTATGTGGGACATAACCAAAAAAAGTTGGAAACAGACATAAAAGACAGAGACGCAACAAACTGTGAATAAGAATATCATAATTACCATCTAGATGCATTTGGAAAAGAAGGAACTTAAGCTGATAACTTTTGGAACACAACTTCTAAAAGTAAGAGATACTACATTCTTTACATAACTGCACTTGATCACTACCGCAGCTTCTAACCATATTTTTTCAATCAAGACTCTGAACAAATAATTTTAACAAATCCTGCAAATGTCCCATTGATGCATAGGCAGTTCATAATTGACCACATAAATGGAACAATATTTAAAGTGTCTTACCTTAAACTCCATAACATCAACAAATGTGTTGTAGTAGAGAGCTAATCCCTTGAGGATATCATTTTTGGCATTGTTGACACCAGCCAATTGATTCTGCAAACAATCATTGAACATTAAACCACAAGTTTAGACCATGAGAATGATTTTCATGAATCAGTAAAAGCTTTATTACTTGCATATCCCATCTCCTTTTATTTCACTAAATGTATAGGTTATATCAGTTTAAGAAAATAAGGTTGATGACTGTTATCCTTAATGATTAAACCTTACAAATGACAATATGAAAGTATTAACACCAGGGCTATGGGGTCGGAAGTCGGAGTTGCAAGGAGTCAGAGGTCTTCGGGTACAGTTGGATTCCTAACACTAGGAGTCCAACTGAATCATTTTTTTACGTTGCACTCCTAAGGTAAGAATCCTAACTTGTGCCTGTTGAAATGGTACAATTTCATTCGAAATTTAGTGAAACTAGTAATCCTTGCTATGTACCATGATTTCCATTGATTGCTAGCTGCTATGAAATTGTTGACAGCCAAACTTCATTCACGTTATGCTAAGGAGTCGGAGTTGGAAAGGTCAGAAAGTTTGGAAAGGTTGGACATTTTACATCCAACTATGCAACCCTGATTTTTACCCAAAATCATGTTTTTGGGCACTAACGTTTTTCGCTTGGAAAAGGCTTAAAATCATGGTCCTAAACTGAGTTTAACAAATAATAGGTCTTGGAAGGAGATTCCAAAGTTGCTGTTGTTCAGAGGCTGTTTGAAAGGATTGTTCTTTTGAGTTGGTCCACCTAAGGATGAACTGGATTCTGCAGCAGTGACCCGACTTTAAAGTGCTGCCAAATGCTAGGAAAGCAGGAAAAATTATATTGCAAACTTTTATGCAAATTCATATGAGCATGTTGATAAAGTTTAATTGTCTAATGCTAGCAGTAGCTGCTTTTATGTTGTCAAAAACGCTTCAAATGAAGTAACATTTTCGTTAACTAGATGGCGGCGGTAGCATGTAGCCTAAACTATTTTGGAAATTATTTGATATGTTAGCAATTGATTAGTGTATAAGCCAGGGGTGGGGAACTTGCGGCCCATGTGAACATTTAATATGGCCCGTACAAAAATTTCTTTACCAAGTTAGAGTACAACATCACATCAAAACGAAGCTCCATGATAAGCAGGTACTTCGATATTATGCCAAGAGAATCCCTCACAATTAGATAAAGGTTGAATTTTTGGAACAAATAAATTGATTGTGGCCTGGCAGTGAGTATGCATCATTTGTGCAGTTCGTGATAGGGAATAAGTTCCCTACCCCTGGTATAGGCAATAAAATGTGTAGCATGTTTACCCATTTAGCCTAGAGGTGGAGAACGCCTAGCAGTAACCACCTTCTGGTGATTTGAATTTCCCACCAAAACCACCTGGCAACAGTAGATATTGCCACGGGAATCCACCTGGTTACAAACGTGTTCAAATGTTCTCTAATCGTATTTTCTCTATGAAAGAAAACTAACTGATTAACTCTTAAAAAAACTAATTGAGCAAGCTTTGCTCTATTTCTGTTTCCTACTTTTCATTGTTGTGGGCCAAGAAGTCCCAATCAGATTTCCTTTTAACACATGGAACTTCATGAAATACAACCTCATTCATAATATGCAGCACCTCACTATATCGCAATGCTCAGTTGTTGCAACTCACATAGGTGCAAGCCAAAATTATTGGTCTTAAAACACATTTTTAATCGTAGCTAGAGATCGACCGATATACCAGCTGATATTTGGGTTTTAACGATATATCGGTATCAGCCAAAACAGCTGATTTTATCAGCCTCAGTAGGAGTTGACAAAACACTATTAACACTTTGAGAGCCGGTCTACGATATATTCGTACTTCGATTTCGGCCTAAAAAACAGCAGTTTTCGGTTGCCTTACCAACGCCCT
>JGI24022J15233_10008668_pt1 | contig 11384 bp, 9 predicted proteins | sample Ectturendosymbi2_FD_15233 | JGI IMG/M metagenome (IMG submission 15233)
CCTCGCCTGGAAAAAATCCTCCCGACGCCCTTGCAAGTGTAGATTGTCCGTGGACGCGGTTGCTGCGCGGCGCGGACGCGGTTGCTGCGCGGCTCACCTACGGTAGCGCTTGACGTTCGGTCTTCGCACTTGGCTTGGTCGAAAGCTACTTCGTCGATTGCAATGTCGCCGAGGTACGTGTTCGGCTGCATGATCACGGCTTCAAACGCGAACTGAAAAAAGGCATAGTCGCACATTTCAGCAACAGGCTGCTGTCAACTAAGGACTAAGCACTTATCCAACATTTAAGGGGCAACGACTCGTTCACCCTCCGTTTTTTTCGGTGCCCTGGCGTTGTCGCAATTGCAGTGATTTCTTTTTCGTGCTATAAATTTCCAACTGTCGCCAAATAAACTCAACTCAACTAATATAAAAAATGGCTCGTGAGCTTGTCTTTCAACGCGCGACTTTGCATCGCAACTGCGTCATCTAGCGACTGTGTTTTATGGCAGTGGTTGTGTTTGAATTAAAACAACTACTAGCTTGTGCGCCATTGCGTGGCTTGATTACGCTAAATTCGTTTACAAACATGTTTTTATTTGATAGATGAAAGTAAGTATCCTCCGTTTTGTGTTTTTATAAAATAAGCAAAAATGTATGAAAGTAATGCCGCTTCCGGCTGCTTGAATATTTGTATTTTCAACGACCATTTGTTTTTCATCACCAAACCAACCACAAATAGTAAGAACAGGCCTGTAGCTAGATTTTGAGGTTTGGGAGGGTAAAACAAATTTTTAGGGGAGCAATATTTTATTTTGTTTTATGTTTAAAGCAATTTTTTTGGGAACAACAAAATTTCGGGTGGCACTAAAAAGTTTACCAGGGCACTACCCCCGAATGCCCCCTGTGGCTCCGCGCTTGGGTAAGAATAGAGCAAAGTTCTACTGTAGATCAAGCAAAATTGACACCAAGTTAAATCGTTTTAAGCAGGTTCTTTTGTTTTGATTAAAGCTCGCGATGCCGGGCGCGGCTACTCGTCAGCGGGTTGGCTTTGCCAGAGCGCTCTTGCCAAAGTGCAAAACAATTGTTGATCGTAGTTGCATAATGCATAGTACCTGGTACGAACCAGTGACAGGAATTGAAATTCTTCTGCTATCGATCCAATCATCCCCCTGCTCCCCGCTTCTCCGCCATAGCTCCGTCTCTTCAGATGTTTCTGCTGGTAACTGCAACAAGCGTAGAATGCCTGCAATAGACGTAAGTGCGGGGTGGTTTGTGGCAATATGTGGCAATACAAAATACAGAACCTTGTGTCGGTCGTTAGACCGTGGGGGTAACAGCCGGAGGCCTGGGGTTATCTTTACTCCCAAAACTATTGGAAACTGTTCAGTACGTTGGTAAAAAACTTGAGGTTTGTTGGATAAATTTCACAAAGTCAGATGAAACCAGGACGAATTAAATGCGAGATGGGTTCCGATAAAATATAATCTTAACATTTTGGAAAACCAGAGTATGATTTTTGAGCGTTGGCACTTTAGCGTAAACAAACAGTAATTTAATTTTATCAAATAGTGTCAATTTTAGCAAAATTACCTCAATATCTGAGATAAATTATAATTGGCAGCTGATCAACGGTCTTACGTTGGTAAAAAAAACAGTTTTCTTGTCTAAACAACGTGCTTCTCCCATAAACATTGGGTGCTGCACGTGTGTACGTTTGACGTCATGGGTAGACAAGTATTCTGTGGTTTTACCGATGAAGTTCGGTTCACAGTGTTTCTGAGTTATTTTGGTATATTCAGGACTATTTCAGATGATGTTGCCCTCTTGATTTCGAACACATCACAGTATATGAAAAAGCTCCCAGTTCTCAGCTGCAAAAATTCTAAAAAACCGCAATTTGTTGCGTTTGCATTAGCAAATATTAGGAGCGTTGAAGACTGCAGCACCTTATATAACTTAACTATGTGCAGTTGTTAGAAGGTAGCTAGACACAGGACCACTTCATCCAATAACCTACTAAAGTTTTACCGATATGTCGGCCTTTCATGTGGTAGTAAAATCGAAGGCAATTCGATGCAGAATCGGAATAAGAAAACATGGGGCTGATCAATCTTGCTCTGCTCCCGTTCGGCCTATCGGAGGATTCGATATACATGTATCCATCTGGCAACAAAAGGCATTAGAAAACATTCGTTTCAGGTAACTGGCCTGAGATGTGTTTTGCAGGGACATCAGGCTTTCGAAAATATGCGGCAAAAAAACTCTGCTGACCGTTCTTTTCTCCAGTGGTGCGGCCTGCGCTGGGCCCTGTTCCCTCTGTCCGTTTTGAGTGATTGTCAGGTGAGTAGAGCAGCCAGTCAAAATCGTCGTCTGTGGCCTGAGTGAACCTGCACAGGTTGGTGTCGTCGAAAGGGCAGTAGAAAGGATTGCCTGATGAAGAATACCACCAACTGTCTGCGAAATGCTCATCACGTTAAACGATACCCCTCACTTCTTCAGGCCACTGCCACACTGTGCGATTCTTTTTCTTATCAGGTAAAAGCAACCAACCAAGGGCCTAGTATGCCGGAAATTGTTTGTCACCATGTTCACTCAACTGAAGTACGACCTTTTTGTAAAATTGGCAAATTGGGAGGAAAATTATGGAAATGATATAATTTTTAAATCAACGAAAACACAATTGTGTGTGTCCCCCTTTGTCCATAAGTTTTATGTCCCCTCCGCGCCCTTGAAACCCGGTCCCTGAATGTTAGCTATAGCTTGCGTAAAACATTCAGGGTGACGATGACTCTGGTGTATCTTGTGAACAGCTTCGTGACTGTTTGCGTAATTGTAAGCATCTTTGCAACTGGTTTCTTCATAATTGAAACAAGCTCTTGCGCTACGTTTTGCCTATTTGAAATCTTGGTGTGTGATAACCACAAATTAAGAAATAAGACAATTTACCAATGGTTTACGTTCGGTACCAATAAGGAGCTTCATAGCTTCATTACGGACAGCGAAGAAAAATGGAAAATTAATATCCTTTCTGTGGAATTTACGTATTTATTCCAAAATTCCAATAAAACGACGTGGCGCAAAAATGAATCAATAGCTTCCGTGTTCAACGCTTTTGAATCCTGTATACATGCAGCTGCACATATTGCAATATTGCAATCCAGTTTTTTCCGAATGTATCAAGTGGTTAGAGTAGTTCGACCTTCAGACGAAAGCAATAATTTAAAGGATTGTGACTCTTGCTTATTATGGCCTATAACCCGGTCCAGCGTTACCTGCAGGATAAGTATATGGTTCCTCTCCGTTCACAGCTCCTGCAATCAAAAATAGTCTGGCGTTATTTGGCCTGTTGTGCGTATTTGCACACTGGTGTTGCACGATATTTTTCTCGTAAAAAAAATTTACTAATTGTTGTTTTACACATCTGCCGCTATAAACCAAAAACAGCAAGACATAATTTAGGACTAAAACATTTGCAAAACATTGCCCTTTTACTGTTAATTGAGCAGTGAACAAAATTTCTCACCGAACTAAAATATGTTGCCATGCACGTTACAACAAATATTTATTAAATTTGTAACGTAATAATTCTTGTGGAAGATCCCGAAACAAGCATTCTTGCAAGTTGCTCAATGTGACAATAATGTAATGTGATTTTGGTAGGTCAAAATGCGGAAAAGTATTTTACTAAAACGAATACTTAGCCTTGCCTTTGAAATGCGAATCATTTAAATTAAATTACTTACTAATACTTGATTGAATTATATTTCAATTTCTATATGAATAAGATCTGTGTACCCAATGTGTTCTTTTCTGAGAAGAATTATATCTGGTTCTACACATAAAACTTGGTAAAAAATTTTATGCGCATGTTCATCAAGCATGTAAGGGTTTATTGAAGTTGTTGGACACCGTAAACTAAACAGAGAGCTTATCTAGAGAAGCCTTTGATGCACATCTAAAAATGAAAAACTTTTCTACACACCAAAGCGTCGGAACGTACGAAAGCAGCGGATATATGATATCATATGTGCTGCAAATGAAGTGAACAGGGGCGTTGCCAGAGGGAGGGCAGTGGTATCGGAAAGTTGCATTTGGCGCTTTTCCAGCCAGTAATGGGTGATTGCATTTTACAATTTTGTACTGAATGATGTCTACACTTTGTTTTCTTGGCACTTCAATAAAATAAACCTTGCGGCTTGCTTGAGTCTTAAAAAGAAGTCAAGTTAACCCCAATACAATCAACGTAAAAGCATACCTGATATAAGTGCAAGTTTCAGTAGCCTGTGTGAAAATGGCCGAATAAGTAGAAGTTGAAAGCAATTTCAACTGCACAAGAAACAGTGGTGTCATGCAAGTCCGTTGAGTGAAAAAATGTTCCAGGGACAAACGAAGTGCCCAGTTCCCTGCTGCAAGGCTACAGTACGTCTTGGCTAGGTGATCATACACAGGTCACAAAAGTTGGCAACATGCCAATTTTTAGTCAGGTGTCTAGTTTGCTTTTAAGATCAGTGCATATGCCATCGAGCATGGCGTGACTGAAACATGAGCTGCAGCCCACCTGGTGCTAGAGGTGGGTCATTACTTCATATCACTAAAGAACCCATGAACTTTTAAGAGTGAAGACAGGTGTATCACAAACACCAAAGCGGTTGCAAGAATTCTCAAGCAACGCTTTGCCAGACCCCAGCTAACCTCAGCTTCAATTTACCCATCGATGGCCCACATCCTAAAAGTGACTTTGAGAAGTTTCAACAATTACTTTTGTACAAAATTTTTTGCTGATTTATGGATTTTAAAACTTTTTTATTGGAGAAAAGACAAAAGGTATTTCAAAACAAGATATTTTACGCAAAAACACAAGGTCTGAGCTCAAATAAAGCTGACGCCTTGTCTGGATTGCGGTTTGGATTAGCTATGTTTTATTTACGTTTAAACATCGAAGTGTGCGGAGTCCGCAACAATCTTAAATTAATTAGAAGTGGCTTCGGTTTCTTCTACCAAACGTATACACAGCACGTATTACGTTGTTGTCGACTTACACATCCGCCTTTCCCAGGGCGGCACTAGGGCGTCCTTAAGAGCTCAAACCTCCAAGACGACTCGTGGGGAATTCTCAATCACGAAGTAATTCAAAAACAGAAGAATTTGCAAGGCACCTCTCATGTCAATTTCTCGCCAGATCTTTTCAAAAGGCATTTCTAACATTTGCATAACGAGCTCAGCGACGCCAGAAGAGTATAGATTTAAGGCAAATGACTTCTTGCACCCAGCGCGTCTCCGGCCCTAGTTGTGTACTGTACTTTCCATTATGCTGGCACAATAATTCGAGGCATAACGACAACAGAGCATTAATCCTCACCAGGGCGGGCCCTAGCAGATGCGGGGCCCGATGCAATGCAAGACCTGAGCGCGGGGCCCAATGCAAGACCTAAGCGCGGGGCCCCTCTGAGCAGTGATTTTATGACGTCATCGTGTTCACTCAACCGTGTTACCATCGTGGTAGAGCGCAAATATGCAGTGCAGCGATAACACGAGAATTGAGCACGTTTGTTAACATTCGAGAAGAAATTTGCTGGTTCTGACGAGAGCGTTCTTTGTTAACAATGAAATTTATACGGCGCTTCTACTGAATTCTCAAGCGCAAGATGTATCTGGCAAAATGAATAATCTACCCAAATACCATGGCGCGGGGCCCCAGAGGCGCGGGGCCCAATGCAGCTGCATCGGTTGCATTGGCTTAAAAGCCGGCCCTGATCCTCACGTTGTGTGGATGAACCGATCACGTATGGAGAAATGCTCTGCGCAAGTAGGGAAAGCACGAAAATATAATTGTGCTGCTACAGTGCTTAGGTGGTCGTTTGTCTGGTTTAGCGCCTGTTTTCGCGGTATTCTTTTCTTAGTGTTTTTTTTTTCAGTTTCATTTTTCAAATCTCGCCACATATTATTTGTAGGATGAGCTATAATCGTCAATTTTTACTTTCAACAACAAACAAGTAACTTTTAGTTTGCCATGTTGCTTATGGCTCGGGCAACCACTGATGCTGTGAAAATGTTTATGTGTAACGATGCTGATTCATTTGCAACGGCTTAACTTGGTTGTTTTCTGACAAGCGGAAGCTCGTATCATTCTGCTGTGTTGCACGAGATTGACAAAAAAATGTTCCTACTGGCTATTAATCTACTTTTACAACATTAGATGTGCAGCTTTACTAATGAGGTTCAGAAACCTGTTATGTGATGTAGAGCGAACCTGAAGTATGATTCTATTGTCCATGTCTACTATTTCATTGTATTATTGCTTCATCAAGGTGATGTAGTGAATACTGAATGAATAGCGAAATGTTATTTCATCGATTGTCAGTCATAGCAAATCAAATAGAAATCAACCAGCGTGGAAAATTATGCAAAAGTATTGACAGAAATATATAGCAGTATGATGTAATGAAGATAGATACAAATGTTTGAACTCGTGGTAGATGTAGATTATTGCGCTAATTTTGAAAGCTTGAGTGAGGGAATACGGATTAGATTGGTAGGTGCAGACGTCCCAAGCAAAAATTTTATACAACTTATTTATAACTCAATGCCTCTTTTTATTAAACATCTGTTTATTCATTTGTTTTCTATGCTGGCAAAATTTTCTGGTGCCTGCATTGCATTCTTATCTTCTCGCCAGGGTCGGTACCGGAGAAACAGATTCCATGGGACAAAGTTCGAGAAGTGAAGACCCAATGCCCCTTAAACCCTAACGACTCAGGGTTCCACACGGCACATTTAAACTCTGTCACGTGACAGAGTAGAGAATTGGAGGTTTTAGACGGTCCCCAAATGAAGATCCTCAATCCGACCTCGCGTCTTTACATTAACTTTGTATCGAAAAGTGTTTGGCAGTAATGTTTTGTTAACGTTTTGCTAAAGCCGTATTCTGTTGCAGTGGCGTAGCCAGCCCAAAAGTTTTAGAGAGAAAAATTGGGGGTCAAAATGTTTGATTTTAGGCGAATAACACTATTTGGTTTGGGATACCGCCTCTCAAAGCACAAAATTACTGTCTATACTAAAGATTATGGGGGCATGTTTCCCTAGCCCCTCTGGCTACGCCTATGGGATGTTGCTATCTATTGGGGATCTCCGGATTGGATGCCTGAATGTGGGTGGTTACCTCTCTTTTCAACAGAAAAAATTGACAAACATGGGCTTTGTAATGAAGGCATGACTTTCTTTATTAAAGTTCAGAGATTTGCTCATGTTGCATAGACGGAACATATAGCATTTACTGGTTACATTTTCGCAACAAGCAGAAGGAATTTTGTAATTTTAAACCACAACATGCATGTTTGTTTGCAATCCATGTTAAGAATAATTTGGTTGCATTTATCAACTGTTGTTAAGATGCTTGTAACTTGGAATGTTATAACAGATTTATAAGTTGTTATCGCTCCACCTCTTTTCCATGACATCAAAAAGCTTGCAATGCTAATCACGACTGAAATGCAATTTACAAGTTGTTTTTCACATCTTGTCGAAAAATTTGAGAAATATCTAGTCTTTATCAAAACCAGTAAGTACTTACTGCGCGAACGAACATCAATAATTCGCCGACCGAAGTCACCGTAACCGAAAATAGTCACTGGCGTCACTTCCACTTCGTATCTTCCTCCAGCCAGCGTTTCCAGTCGACAGCTGATGACGTCGCCATATTTGATCGGAACTGAAGCATAAAGACAACGGGTGAATGGTGAGAGTGATCCCGCAATTTCTGNTTCGCATTCAAGTGTGATGCTGAAAGCACTAAAATTCATCGTACTCCAGCGGCAAATTTGCAAGTATCACATAGTTCCAGTCAAGCAAGTATCATAAACCTGAAAACAGTATCTACTGCTGAACGTTGTCTTCTCAGGCAACTTGGCAACTTCAAACGAAAAATTTTAACAAAACAAAAAAACGTTTGATTCGGAGTCCACAGCAGGGGTAAAGTGTCCGCCTCTCAATAGGAAGGTTGGGAGTTCGCTCCACGGCCACTCAGTGAGTCGCCTTAGCGTTCGTTGGGCAAGAGCGTTCACCTCAACCTCCCCGGTAGGAAGCAATTTTCATGGTTCTGCCTACTGCTAATTGCCGTGGCCAAAAGTTTAAAAAAGGCATGCCTCGGATCGAGCGGGTATACTCGTAAGACCCTAGCTGATAGGTGCTGTTCATGAATTGAACCTTTTTCCAACACGGCAGATTCTACTCGGAGAAATGGAATACATGTTGAAGCTGAAGTTGATAGATTATTCCCTGTGTTTGAGACAAGTATATGGCCCAAACGCAAGTGCACAGTGCCATGTCGTCGTGAAGGAAAGTAGTGATGCCTTGCGAAAGACTGATGCTAAAGAATCCATGATGCTTTTGTCCGACATCAATACACAAGTTGGAAAAGACCCCATGGGTATATGGGTAGCGGAACAAATGGGGTCAGGGGTACGAAATACAAGGGAAAACAACTGTTTTACTGCATTTTTAGTGTTTGCGTTTTTCGTTTTTTGTGTTTTTCGTTGTGAAGTGCATCATCTTCAAACGTTTTGCTGATTGCTTGATATTGTGCATAGTGAAAGATTATTTTCATCTTAACCATGTTGTGTCGGTATACCGCACATGCGTCTCTTGGTCTTTCACTGATGGCCTACTACAATACAATACCAGGGGCGTACCGATGTCAGATGGCGCAGGGTCAAGAAACAAGTTTGGCGCCCCATGGTCGAACCTAAGGTGTTTCGGGAGAAAATGTACTGTATTGAAGAAATCACTTGCCACTTGGGACGACTTTTTTGCGCTTCCCAGTTATTTAGCTCCCGAAGATTTTTGCCCCTTGCCCCCCTCAGTACACTGCACAAAACGTCTCTGTGACAAATTGGTGAAACGTCTTTTTGCAGTAAAGAAACTAGGAAAGTTTGCTTGATAGTGAACCGTGCATTTTGTGTAGCTCGTCGTACTGACAACATACGAAACACCTGCGTTAAAATACATATGACAGCGAGTGTGGATGGGTTTTCACTTTTCATGTGAGAAAAAAGGGCATTCCAAGGCTAACTGATAACCGATGATGTCACACAAGCAATCAAACATGATGTAGGTCATACGCTCAGATCGGACGCATGACCCCTGATATATTCGTTGCAACGGCGTGACTGGGCAGCATGGTGATGCTTACCTAAATGATAAAAAAGCTCCTCCTGCGGTGTAATGAAAACAAGACCAAAGAAAAAGATGTGAACGACGTTTTGTAGACGTTTCTGTAACTCCTGGTGCCATTATCAGTACATAGCNAAGTACTTTCCTTCCGTTGTGCTGTAAATATGTACTTTGCATCATGCACACCTTTTTCCAGAACGGCAGTCTGCACAAGTGCGCCTGGCACAAAATGTTGTTGGACCAACGGTGACTGATTGATTTCTGCGTCGTTTTATCTCATCTGTTCCAGTCAGTGCTGGACCTTCGTGTCCACAAGCATGCAGAATCGTCGAACAGTTAGCACCTGATTGTCTGCAAGTTTTGTGAGGGAACACCAGGAGGCGCTACATGAAAGTACAGGCAAAGAGGCCTTATAGTAAACCGAATGAAATGGAAGGCACTGCTGGACAGGGATGTGAGAAAGACCTTGCAGACAGTGTATCACCCTTGTCCTGAGTGCTTCCGGAATGTATAGCGGACGTAGAAGAGCAATTCAAAGCAGTTGTCATTTTATGAGCTGCTCGGGCATGTGGACAGAATAAACTCCATATAGCCACAGATTGCAATAAAGTAATCCTCGCGGGAACCACAAAGTGAGCTATTCGAGCAAAGAACATAGTATACAAGGCATGGATTTAAGCCAAAGACGAACCTTCGTTACACTCACGACGTACTGAGGCGGTGAAGTTCGCAGCATAGGCATAAAGTGGTCCCACATGCAATGTTGGGGTAATCTCTGGTATAAACTACCCTATATTCCAAGTACTGGCAAGCCAACGCGGTTTTCTGGCAAAACATTCAAATTTTCCTTGCCAGATGGAGAGAGCAGTTCAAAGATCGTTTGAACCCATCCACTCTTATACAACCAGAGAAACAGGAGGTTCATCTTATGGGGAAAATACCATTGCTTCGAAGGAAAACCACCTATCTCTTCAGAAACTGAGAGCACATGAGGCTGCAAGCTGTGATAAAATCCGACTTCAAATGCTGAAAACGATGAACATAGAAATACCCCTCTGCATCATTTGTGTATGTCATGCGGCCGGACGATCTAGAAGGGCAACTGAGGATTGGCAAACTGGGATGATCACCCCATACACAAGAAGGGAGATAGGAGGGAAGGGAAACCTAAATACCGAAGCATTCTCTTCTCAGCCTCCTTAGGAAACAGATGGCAAGAGCTTTGAAAAAAGATTCCGCAAGATATGTGAATATAGTTGGAAAATATCCAATGCGATTATCGTCCTGGCCGTTGCACCACAAACCAAAATTTACCTTCCACAAATTCGATAAATCTTAGAAATATTGCAAAGATGTCCAAGCTTGTTTTGTCGACTTCAATATACATACAGCTAGGGCCATAGAGAAAAGCTTTGGGGAGTTTTATAGAGTACGGTGTTGACGGCCACCAAATGCGGCCAATTAAGTCAATGTATTCCAGGTCAAACGTTTGTGGTCGTACTCAGAGCATTAAGTCAAGCTGTTCGCCGTGGGCGTTGGATTCTCTCGATGTATATTGTCATTAGTGCTCTTCATAGTCCGTATTGATTAGATAGACAGTCACAGCCGAGTCGAAGAGGTTGTCACTGCTGGAAGCTGCAGGATCAATCATTTTCTCTTTGCAGGCAATTTGATATTGCTTGCATTTTTTAACAGAACGTCCTTGATGCTCTTCATTGGTTTGTAGCCGCGTGCAATTAAGCTAGGATGAAAGTTAGCACTGAAAAAGCCGAGGTGTTACTCCCCACTACAATCCAATCAGTTTAATCCGCAGAGATTGACGCAATGATGAGTAAAACAAATGCACAATCGTGTGATCGTGTACGTTCCTAGATCACAAAACGAGAACTTTCGACACAGCGAAGCTCTCACTTTTCAAATCGGTCTTTGTTGCGACCCTCACTTATGGTCATGAATCTTGGGCGGCTGACTGAAAGAATGTCATCAGCACAAATACACGGCAGAGATGGAGGTTCCCGAAAAGCTCATGACGTAACGCTGGGTGAGAAAGGGCGCAGCTGCAAATTTCTGAAGCCCTGAATGGTCGATCAAATCATCCGGACAGAAAGATTCCTGCTACGATTATTTGGCCTCGAAAACAAAATGCCCAAAGAAGAGTGGGCGAAGTGGGTCCTGCCAACTACCACACCCATGAGACGACCCCTCAAAAAACGACCAAGGGCCAGGTAGAGTGG
>JGI24022J15233_10008670_pt1 | contig 11382 bp, 8 predicted proteins | sample Ectturendosymbi2_FD_15233 | JGI IMG/M metagenome (IMG submission 15233)
CTGAAGATGCATGGTTGAAACCTTACATCGAGTTGAACACGAAGCTTCGAACAGAAGCTTCCAGCGAGTTTGAGAAAGATTTCTTCAAACTCATGAATCATTCAGTGTTTGGCAAAACCATGGAGAACATCCGAAACAGGGTGGATATCCGACTCCAAACGGATGATAAATCAGGTGAAAAGTTTGTTTCGAAACCGAATTATTAACGAACGACTATCTTCAGTGAAGATCTTGTTGCAGTGCACATGAAAAAAACGGAACTTGTTTTCAACAATCCAGTTTTTCTTGGGATGTCAATCCTCGATATCCCAAAAACTCTGATGTATGATTTTCATTATAACTACATCAAGAAAAAGTATGGACCAAAAGCGAAATTGCTCATGACTGATACGGATTCTTTGATATATGAAATACACACAGAAGATTTCTTCGAAGATATCCGAGAAGACATCAAAGAAAAGTTTGATACCTCCAACTTTGAGAATTCAAAACTTCCGAGACTTAACAAATAAGTCCCCGGGATGTTTAAGGACGAGGCTGGTGGGAAGATCCTATCTGAATTTTTCGGACTGCGCGCCAAATCATATGCCTTTGATATGGACAGTGATGAATTCAAAAAATGTAAAGATATGAAAAAATATGTTGTAAACAAAAAAATAATATTAAACGAATATAAAAATTGTTTATTTTCAGGAAGACAACAGCTGAGACCTATGAATGTGATTCGGAGTCATCATCATGCAATCTTCACAGAATAAGTGAACAACTCGACCTTTCTTCTGATGATGACAAACGAATTATTATCCTTACAAATCAGAATAATACTTTAGCTCACGGATTGCGAGGATGAGGACAGGAGGACAAACAGAGGTGCTTGGAAACACAGAGGGACCCTGGGGAAGAAAAGGGGCCCTGGGGGTAGGGAATTCCTATGCTATTTTTAGAAATTTTTGGTGACTTTTTGGGCATCGTTGAGAAGTTGATATAATAAACAAACAAAGAAAAGAGCAGGACCCTTCAATCCCCAGTTCCCTACTTCTTTTATTAACAATAAATTTCAAACTCCTGAAACCATTCAAAAATCCTAACAGTTGTAGAATATGTTACGGTCTTCATAGGTTTCGAAACGATTTACACAAACCTGTCATCTTTTATGAGAGGTCCAATTAGTTCCTTTGAGAAAAATGTCAGCACATTGTTTTGCTACAGATTAGAATTTTAAACTAACTCGAACGCAATGCATTAGTGCACAGTTGCTCCTAGAACGCCCATTATCACATTGTCGAAAACAAGCAAGAGCAGCAAAGGACTTGTCCTTTATCAGCTGAAAGAAGTCTCAGATTTACCAAATTATATTTTCTTATCGTTCTGCTCACAACAAGAGAAACAAACAGGCATATTCTAAAAGTTTTCAGTGATAACTTGCTGTTGTACCACACTTTAAATATATTAATTATAGTAGAGGTGACCAAGGTTTTGCACACCATACGCAAGCACTGATGAATACTGCAATCGCCTCTTTCTTGCAACAGTAATACTTCACATCATTAGTAATTTGCCAGGTGATATTGCTAAATGCAAACAGAATATGTGGCAAGTAGCAAAGTAGCAAATAAAGTTTAAATGTAGTTTTTTTTAAGAGTCCTTTGCGTATGCATTGACTTCACCAGTCTTTCAATGTTTTGAGTCCGGTGCATCACATTCGCACAAATATTGAACGCGTATTGACACGTTAACTAAGCAAGTTCAAGCCGGTTCGCACATCGTTGTTTCGGATTGTGTGTAGCCCTGTGGTCCTCAAACGGGTGACACTTCGCTCATCAAATAAAGAATTTTTAATTCCTGGGAAGAAATTTTCTCCAGGAAGGAATTGGGGAGAAAAAGCTATGGATAAAAAACCTTTAGTATTTATTATTTGTTCATTCAACACACAAAAGTGCACAATGAATTCAGTTTAAATGCGAAAGTCTGCAGTACACAATGACAAGCTGCTTTAAATGCAGTGACTGTTGTTTGATTCATAAATAATCGCCTATTGTTTTTTCACATCAGGTATTGTGAAACTTTTGCCAATATCTGTTTTAAGATGTTTGTGGGAGGAATTGATAATATTTAGGTTTGTAACGTGGTAATATGAAAAAAACGTTGAGAACCATTGGCACAGGCAATGAAAACTCACCACATCCACATTAGTACAATCACCATTACGAAGCTGAGATGAGCTTTTCACGAGCATTGCAAACGCCACCCGTAGATGACCTATACGTGCGTGGCGCTCCAACAATTGCGTTATGATAAATTGCAACGCCATGATAACATTTAACATTCAATAAGAATTGGTGTGAAAGAAGATGAAATCATTAGATGGCTACTTGTTAAGGAGTTGTAAAGTTGTATCGTACAAAAACTTGATAATAACATTGGAAACGTCTACCACCTTAGTGTATTTATTTACGATCACAAGGATGCCACACTTCACTTCTAATCATCCAATGCGCTAAATTTATCACATGCACCATGCTTTGGCCACCTTTGGATTAAGGTAACCATACCTTTGAGTACAAAAACTGAAAATTATAATAAGCCCCCCTTACTTGCTGCATCTCTTTGCCGCTTTGTTTTCATTCCCGTTATTCAAAAGCTTTTTTTCGGATTTTCAAGAGTGCACTACGCCCATAAAGATCATAGGAAAATTGCTGGTATGAAAGAAACATGCAAAGTTGTTGATGACGGAAATGACATGATTTTATCCCAATTCTGCAAATGTGACTAAACTGATTCCAAAAGTACAGAATGGGTGGATAAGTTGCAAATAAATTTCGTTTGTTGTTGATCGTTTACAACTGCAGTGTTTCACACAAAGCTAGAACTTTCCTTCTGAATCAAAACATGACGTGCGCAAGCCATGGTATTTATGTCGCAACTTACTTGATATGCTGTGAACAGCAGTTTGGCCAAAATACCAACAAAATTTTCGTGAGGTGTTCAGTGCACCACGTTTTTCCTCATTTGTTTATTGCTCCTATATGACCGTGACCAACTGACGTAGTTGTTGATGTGTTGTACCAGTGTGGGCGTCCTATCAGTGGTGTTTTTACATAACACGAAAAACTTCGGTGGGCTGCTTTAAAATTTAGGAATTTTAATTGGTTGTCTCAAAATTTAGGAAAATTATTTGGCTGTTCATCTCAAAACAAATTGCGTCGCAAAGCCTTTGCGGCCTTGATCGGAACAGTTTTCACGCCTCTGCGTGGCAATGTGCACCCCCATCTGAATGATCTTCGACTTTTTTTATTTTTATCAGTTAGCTTTTTATCTCAAAGTTTTGATGGTAAATTCCTTCATTTCTCTCTCACCACATGACTGGATGTCTGGATCCCTGTATTATGATGGGTGTATGACGCTACAGTGGGAGTGCTGTAAAATGTTTTTTCTCCTATGAGTGTGATCGTGTGCAAACACCTATTCTGTGATGTGACATGGCTAACCATTTTTTGTGCTACAGCGTTTTTTGATTGTTTCTTGGACCACGTGTCCGAAATAAAGTTGTTGTTCTTATTATTTTTAATATCTAAAGCAAACCGGATAGCAAAACTGACAATGATCAAATGGCTATATCTTAGCACTATTCAGTGTTCCATGCGGCATAGTGAATAAACCACCTTTGCACGAATCGTCCATTGGGATATTTGTCGAACGACCAGGTTTTCATTCTGTAAACATCAGCGAATATAAATGGATTGACAACTCGTCAAACTTGTTGGCTAACAAGTTGACCAACTTGGATATTTAGCGCATGATCCTCTCCTACGTGAAATAACTTTACTATGTTCTTTCACGTGGCAAGATATTCTTCACCGAGCGGTGTGCTAGCATTGCCCTGTTCCCCCATGACAGCATTTAAATGGCCCACTCAACAAATTCGTTACCATCGTAAAGACGGCAAACTCACGCATGAATTCTTCCAATGTTCTTACTCATAACGGCGTGTTTTTTCAGTCATTAAGTCTGTTGAGGTGTTCGATCATGGGCTTCGGTTAGTTTCGATCTCCCATGGAAACCAGTTATTCCGGAAAGACTTATTATCAAGTTTATATTTGTCACAACTAGTATTCTGATTTATTCATTTTAGTCTTGAGCGCGAGTGTAGAAGCAGGCAATTTTGGGGGTTGCGAAGGATTTTGCCCGAATTATCCCAAACTTGCCCTAAATGTTTTTTTGCGAATTTTACTTGCAAATTGTCTCCCACAAAGATCGTGAAGACTTTTTTTTGGATGATTTTTTGGTGTGTGACTTTTTTCTGCAAACGTTGAACGCCATTTTAGGATAAAACAACTTTGGGCACCATTTTGCCCGGATTGTTAGAGATTTTGCTCAAATTCTCAAAGATTTTTCTCAGATTTTCAGGGATTTTTTCCCGGATTTTCGACAATTCAAAACGTTTGGGGTTGTGCTTTCACCACCTGCATCCACGCCTCCTACACTCCACCCCTTAAATGCTTTCTGTGCTCTCACTTTAGCTTTTTACCGTTTCGCCTGTGAGCTTTGTTGGGGTTGAAGTATTACGAAATGTGCTGATCGATTCTAGTTTTGCAATCTTGTGGAGAGTACTTACACGAGCCCAAATGTAGCTTCATTGATTTTTAGGGATCACCGGGGAATTACCTGATTAATTTGAATTTTGGCCGTAACTTTTTATCATTAAACGCTAGAAGATCGATCAAATCCTCTAAAGCAGTGTTCACCCAACTGGGGGCAAATAACCCACATGGGATAACATGCGACTTCTCGAGGGGTACAGTGGAACCAAAACCGCAATGTTCGTCTGTATTATGGCCGGTCACTGCGAAATATTGTGGATAATAAGACGTAAACCCTTCCTTGATTCGGGTAACAGTTCGAAGAAGTTTGGGAAACACTGCTCTGAAGGCTCGAATAAAGCCTCGTTGCCAATAAAAGCTCGAATAAAAATGGCTCTTGGCGACCAGGGCTTTATGACGACATTCAAATATGCATAAACCTGACCCCCTTATGACATCATCAACAAAAAAACAAAATCCAAAGCTTAACAACTTTTTCGTATCGAAACTGCAAGACTTTACACACTTTAGAGTGTTTGAACAGCTCTCTTGCTTAATCAGATGGCGATGGATGGCCTTGTAAGCAAAATGGACAAGGTTTTTATTTGCGGGACGTGATTTCCTAACCAAATTGGGGTTTTTGAGCCATACGTTTGGAACCAGAAACGCTGGAAGGCCAAAAAAGGGCTCTAAATTCGGAAAATAACCAATCTAAAAAAAAGTGAGACAAAAATATCTCTTTGGGTTGGCGCCCAGGACCAGGTGACTGTGGCCAAAATCTGGGAAAAACTGTCCCCATTATGACGTCACCCACAAAATACAAATATTTCCAAATTTTTTAAGTCTAAACTATACAAGACTTCCGGAATCCGTAGACGGTTTGAACAGCTCTCTAGCTTAACCGGCTGGCGAATTTTGGTGTTGCAAAGTCCAGCAAAAAAAGTGGCACAAGCAGGTGTTTTGTCAGAGCAGTATTGTGAATTGTACTACATTTCTTTTACAGTAGCGAAACTGCAATGAAACTAGACTACCACTTATTACTGAAATAAACCACCCCCTAAACCTCCCGTGCTGAATACCGCTAGTTTCAAATCGAGACAAATAATAGCCTTAAAACGCTTTTGGTGAGAACATAAAGTCGATAATGATATAACAAAAAAATTGCTTTCATGTCGATCTGATGCCGACAGTACAAAAGTCAGAAAATTATATAGATATTCTGTACAAGCACCAACATGTCGATATTCAGTATCTCTACCTGCATGGATCAAGTGGGGGGCAGAAAATTGAAAGAGAAAACAACATTATGTTTAAAACGTTTTCATTTCTTGCACATTCAAACTAAGTTTGGAAAACACCAACCGTAGCCGAATTACGAAAATTGAATATTGCTTTGTTTTGCAGGTGGGTGAGGAGAACTTTCCGCAAAGTTAGAAAGGTTGTCCATTTAGCAAAAAAAAGCGTATAAAGCATACAAATGAGGCAAAAACATCGCCTGTCTAGCAAGAGCAATTGCTTTTTTTGGTGGCAATAAGATTGATGAAGCAAACCTACAAGAAATAAGTATTATGAGAAACGAGGTAAATATTTTTAGTGTTGAGAAACAACTAATTTTCCGCGTACTGCATCTGGTATTCAAAACAGAAAAACAGTGATTTAATCCGAAAGACTTTCATTCTTGTGAAACCAAGTTTGATCACAAATTCAAAACAAACATTATGCATAATTTACAGCTTGACATTTTTGCATCTTGTTTTAACAGAATTTAGAAGAAATAAACCAGAAAATTTCATTCAAACTTTCCCATGCCACCAAACTTGCAAAATATGGATGAAGTACTTGATAAAAAATATAGTGCTTGCCACAAATTTTGTTTCACTGCAAACGAATTGCTGAAACAGGGCAAGGCGCCAAATCCACACTGTTTTGAAAATAAATATTATATTTCTTCAAACAACAAACCTGATGAACTTTGCGCTTGAGTAGATATCCGCGCGAATGTATTTGAATGTCAATTTGCCAAACTGCAAATTATGCACTTCACACTCGATTACCGTGCTTACTTGGGCAAGTCAAACATTTGCGGGAGAAACGGAACCGTCTGAATGCCACTGTTATTGAACGAGCTGTTTGATCACAATTTGAAGCCATTCAGCTTTGCATTAGACATGAGTCTTTGAGAAACAAACTCACCAAAATAATTTCATCTCACAAGGACATCCACTACTACCAAGCGGGAATGCTTGCAATGGCGGAAGAACCGACAAAGTCCATGTCCGATTAAGAAGCTGAGGAAACGCTACTACGCTTCGATGCCTTGGTTCGAAGAGGTGAGTGGTCAACAACTGATATTGATGACCATAATCCTGGCTGTACACATGGTAGTGAATCAATATTTTCTCATCCACAAGTAAATGATGCACAGTAGGATAAAATGCGCATGAATATTTTTTAATAAAGGAGAAAATTAGAAGAAATTACTAGATGAATGAGACAAATAATCAAATAAACATTGAGGTAGTAAAGTGTTCCGTAACGTAACGAAGATGTTTTTGTGCGAAGAAGTACTGCTAAAACAGCCATGAAATTTTTTGCTGGGCATCTTCCATGCATTAAACGTTCTTTTTCGCTAAAAGCATTTGCTTAGTCAATAGTTTGTTATTTTTATACCGACACATGTCACTCAGCACAAAATGTTAAAATAGTTTAAATGCGCATTTTCTTCGCTAATATCCGAAATTTTCCTTCAGAAACATCAAACGAAATTCAAGATGAATTTCAGCAGCAACAGAAAGCAGAAGGTAGACTAAAATGACGTCGATGTATGAAAATTTGAAAACTTTTTTTCCTTAAAAACGTTTACCAAAAGGCATGAGCGTACAAAACCACGCCAGTTTTGTTGAGAAAAAGGAAATTATTGCTTATGGACTTACCAATGTTTCTTTATTTTACAATTTTATTCACATACAAAAAAACAAGGTAAAACAACAATCCTTCCTTAAGACGTTAACGGCAAGTAAATTGAATAGTTTCACTTCGATTTTGAGTTACATTTCTCTTTTTCAATAAAGCTCAAAGTTTCATTTTCAAAGCTTTTATCCAGCAGATAAATCGAGTAATGACAATGTGATATACCCAGTATTTGGGGCCAAAGCGGTATCTCAATAAATTGGGTATTTTATAAAATTTGCGCGAAAGCTTTTGATGCATTACCATATTTGTTTACGTTCTAGCAAATTTAACATTAAAATGTATGTAATATTTCAGCCAGATGCATGGAATGTAGTAAGCGTGCTTATGCAGTGCTGCGTATTAAAACATGAGGCTGATTTCCCAGCAAACTGTGTGTGTTGCTTGATTTGTCTGCCTGACATTTATTAAGACGTAACGCCTCGTGCTTGTCTGTTGATATTTTCTATAAAGTTTGTAAGTATGTTCAAGACAGGCAAAAACTGATGTTGTACATTTAATCTTGCCATGCGACCTCAACCAATCTTCCTTCTCTGCACATGTGAACTCCGACACTTGTTTTTTTTTTATAAAGATGACAATCACAGTTTGTTGATATCTTTGGAGGAGGAGCCGGTTAATAATTACGAAGAGTGAATCAAGCAACCACTTGTCCGTCAATCTCACTAAGATATTTCATTAGCCTCTCCGCCAGTATCAAACATCGTTGATATTAATAAACATTTATCGTATTGTTGTCAAATGTTTTTATCTTGGCACTCTTAACAGAGTAGAATACAATCCGTTCGTTGAGGTTCAACTTTTCATTTCCTTCGTTTCCTCCATCTGCAAGCATCATTTTTATTCCCTGACGCGCATGAAAAATCTTTGCAAACTGCTTCCAGCTTCGCTGTTTTTTGCAGCGAGAGAAACCGATAGTTTTGTCGCACGTCCCGAAGCAAATGCGCACGAGTCGAGAGTTTGCCGTCAAAGTGTTACACTCAGACAAATCGAGGCGCGTGTTTGTAAATTGTCAGGCAAAGGAAAATTACTGTCCGGGAAATGTAATAAAAAGCAGAAGAGAAGCAGTACAAACAGTAGTTGAAGAGAATGATTTTTTAATGTAAATGTTTGGATGAGTGTAAAGATTGTTCAGATTTTTCACAAACGTAAAGGTTAAAATTATTGTAAAGGTTGTAAAGGTTGAAATTACAAATTTAAAGGCTGAAATTACATGTGTATTAATGATGGTTTCACGTGCCGAAAAATCGAATGACTTTTTTTCTGCTCTTCACATTGGTTTCCAGAAAACGAATGGTTTGTTCAGATTTTTTACAAACGTTCTCTACAAAAGGTCGAAAAATAAATTGGGGCAGTACATAACTTTTAGATGAAATAGTTTCACTCCCTTTCTTCTGCAAAAACACTTGCCTTTACTCCTAACTACTGAATTGACTTTCAGTTTCTTTTTTACGCACTGTACATGCGACGTTAATTCACACTTACCCTGGTTTTTCTATATTATTGTCTTAAAATCTCCTTGTCCAAAATTGTAATGCCAAGCGCTGTACGAAAGCCTTTATGTAGCAACTAGGGTCGTGTTGGTTTGTTTGTTTTTGGTATTAATGCTGAATTTATGTTTTTTACAGTTCCAACTTTAAAATAGCTGATAATTTTAGGAAATGAGTGCAGCTTATGTTTACCTGGTTTGTACATCCCACAAGCACAAAATACATGGTAGGCTAGGTGTTTCATTAAATTTTGCCAGAATTGGACAAACCGTAAACGGTACATTACTTCGTGTAATCTTGTACTAAAAGATTCAAAATTTTCTGACTTTTGTTTACTGTTTTATTAACTGTTCTCTAATTAAGACCCTCTTCAGCTCAAATGCACTTACCACTAAGGAACAACTGACCCTAAGTACACTCAATAAAATGACATAAATACACGTCACACTAAATAGCCCCAAACCCATGTATGTCAATGACCTCAGTAATTTGAACGTGACCACATGAATGTCCTACCGTAGTCCATTTGGATCCACTCATTCAATTTTCTTAAATGAAAATGAATTCATTGAGCAACCAATGACAACTTGAATTCTTATATTTGATATAATGGAATAGAATCTCATACGTGTGCTAGTTCTGGAAGGTAGGAATGAAATGTTTCTTTGGCACGGCGACAGCACTTCATAGGTAGAGAAAGCAACAAAAAAACAAGACCTTTTTCAGACACTCACCTAGCTGATATGCAGGAAACCCCCAATAACTCGGAAACAAATTGCCATTGATTGATCTGAGAGTTATTTGGAAGAGAACATTAAACTACGGGCGCTGGAAGTAAAATATCCAAACTATTAGGATAAGTCTGAAATATATTTTTTCTAATTTTTTCATTTTTCAAGTATGTTTAAATTGGAAAAAGGACGTCTTCTGAGAAGTATGTGTCGATATCTTCACACAAGTTCATAATACGCTTGCGGCGAGCCTCTCGTTCAAACTGCCATGATAGCTCAGGCAGCATGCAGCCCTCGAGAGCTTTCTCAATCGCAGAAAACGCTGCGAAAACTTCACTTCGGATAATCAATTTATCGTTGCAAAATTTTCTAGAAACTACAACGTAACCTATACAAAGAAATGGAATAGAGTTTTTCGGTCTGCGGAAAGTTCATGTTGATCACTTTGGCCTTTGGTGTTTTCTGAGTTGTGCAGGCCTGCTCTATTGAATAGCTGTAACTTTCGCTCATTACAAGAGAACGAAATCGTGATTCATAACAAAACAACCAATTTCTGACTTGTACTGGCGATTGAATCACCAATCCCTGGATTAACTTATCGTTCAATTCAGAAGTCAAAAGATTTCTTAACATCGTTTCATCTTAATTTTGAAGCTTATTTTGTTGCGTTATGATTCAGACGCGAACCAAATCACTAACTCATTGCTCTGCTGAAAAATGATAAACGACAACCATCGTTTCATATATTTTTTTTTGTTTTAGTTAGTCACTGAAAAAAACACCAGCGACAAATGTATTCGGGCTACCTCATACACCAGCTCAAAATACCACACGGTACATAAACATGCAGATGATTAAATATAGTATAACGTCTGATTTAGCCATTCATGGAGAGCAGAAACTTTATATTAGCTGTTTTGCTGTGAAAAAGAGACTGCTTATCTTTAAAAAAGAAATAGCCATGATTTTACATAAACCATTGGTATAAAACATTCGTGAGCAACTTGCAGGCAGAGATGAACAAAGTAAAAAAAAATTCATTTTGTGTGAACGGAGTTTCATCTTTCTCAAAAACATGGATATATGTTTCTGCAGCGATTAGAATTTTCTGGTGGCAAGGCAATGCTACGTGCGAGATTTTCGAAATTGTTGGAAGTGACAGGCCACTTCACTTATTTATTAAGACATATTGAAAGCCACCACAGACTAATTGCAGATGCATGACAAAAATTCCCTGAGTTGGAGCAGATGGAAGAGAAAAAATCATATTTTGTGACTGCAAACCAGAGTTGTAAGTGGACCTCATTTTTAAACCCGAACCGAAGCCCCAGCCCAGTGCCAGCCCGACATTTACTTCTGAAGCACGATTGCGGTTCAAAAGTCAAATTTACCGAGTGCGACTGCACAACTGTGGGTTAACAAAAAACGTAGCGTGCGCGTATAGCTGCATGTGCACGGTTTCATCACACCCAAAATACCAACCACCTTGAGCCAACATTTCGCGCAAACAAGCATAAATGTAGCTTGTTAGTCACCATATTACTGTTGACCGTAATGTTTCTCAAAAAAGAGACCATCACGAAACTACCAACGATGGCGCTATAGTCACAA
>JGI24022J15233_10008671_pt1 | contig 11382 bp, 9 predicted proteins | sample Ectturendosymbi2_FD_15233 | JGI IMG/M metagenome (IMG submission 15233)
AAACAACCCGTAAACACGACCAAGGTTGGTCAAGGATGGGCTGAAAAGCATCGATCGACTGCAACTTCAACCAATTTTCAGTGAATTCCAGCTGCGTGTTTCATGCCGCGAACATCAGCAAACATTGTCGCTGTACCAGTGAATGTTTGGCAAGGACCACAAGTAGCTAACTGTAGCTGAGCTATGCATCAAACAGCTTCTTTTCTTGCACAGCCGTGATATTGTTTGATCAGGTACGCGCACTGGATCGTGACCACTTCGCAACAACATGGCCATGACGTATACCTGAAGCCACTGATGAACGAGCTGCTGAAAAGAATCCTGGACTCCAACAAGCGAGTGCAGGAAGCCGCGTGCAGGTTCGCCTAGGGTGCATTTCACGCACTTCTGAAAATTTTTTTACGGTAACTTCTTTCTAAAAGCGAACGCATTGTGTATAAACGTGTAATTTAGTAATAGATTATCTCGAGCATTGTTAAATCAATCGTGGAGCTCAAATGCGGGTGCTCTTGTTGGCATGTTGTGCCGGTTACCGGGATAACGCAAATTGGTAGACTTCTTGCATTTGGCGTTGATGATAATCAAAGCACTCCTGACTGCTTTGACAACTGTTTTCGCTTTTGACGTTGGTATTCCGCGCGTAAGCACTGTCACTATTTTGATTCTACAATTTACTGTATATAAATCGTGTATAGGGCTGTGTCGTGCCCTGCAAAGTTGTTTCCATCGAGACAGTGATGCTCAATTCTTAAAAGTCGTGCTGATTCGTTTTTATTCTGTTAAATCAGTTCGCTGTTCGAGCGACTTGTGGCTGATGCATGTGAAACGTGCGTTTTATGCCGCTAGTATCTAACCAGTCATTACAACAGGTGTTTTCACTGAATCCCGTTCGTCTTTGCGGTCATAAGCCATGCATTTTTTGCTTTCTAACCTTCCACCACGTGCTGTTTGTTGTGACCTTCATCTAAAGGTTCGTTAATTCGAACATATTTCACGTTTCAGTGCGTTTGCAACTCTGGAAGAAGAGGCGTGCACAGAACTTGTTCCTTATCTTTCTTTTATTCTGCAAACGTTGGTTTATGCCTTCAACAAATACCAGCACAAAAATCTTCTCATTCTCTATGATGCGATCGGTAGGATGTGGTTGTGTGCGGTCGAACCAATGTCGTGTTACTGCTGAGTTTTGCCAGACTAGTTTGCCGCTACCGAGGAAATGTACAGGATCATTTTCATAACAATTCACTGTTATGAAAAACAAGACTTGCGCAACATCTTGTGCAAGCTTCGCGAGACGATGTTTAATGCCGATCAGGTTTCTGGACTTCATTTAGAATTGCATGTGATGGAATTCCTGTGACGAAGCCATGGATATTTTTAACACAGCAAAATTTGTAATCTTGATAGATAAAAATCGAGTACCTCACATAATATCAAGCTCCTCCAAATTCAATCAAGTTGCAAATTGAATAACGTCTTAATGTGTTCGTTCGTTGATGTTTTTTAAACTTCAGGCTAGACATTAGCTTGTTGCATCATATGCCTGTATTTGTGTCAGTCTTGTCTCTTTCCCTTTCATACCATCACTAATCGCTACGGTTTTCGAAGTGCGCGATTTGAAAAATAATTACAGACTTCTGATTTTGGCTCAATGCTTCAGGTACCCTGGCTGATTCGGTTGGAAATCATTTAAATCAGCCGGAGTTCATACAGATGTTGATGCCACCGCTCATCGCCAAGTGGAACAGTCTCCGGGACGAGGATAAAGATTTGTTTCCTTTGCTAGAGGTGAGTTAAAGCGATAATTTTCGTCTAGAACTATTCAACACTGTGAGCTGCACGTGTTCTTGAGTATTGTTTTTATATTAAGTTTTAGACACCAAACCGGCGATGAATTTATCTTGACTACAGCCTTACCACCCTCTCATAGTAGATATCTGTGATAATACTCAGCAAAACTTTGTAGAGTTTTCATTTACCAACGTTTTTAAGCTATGAGCTGTAGGTATTTAGCACTTGAGCACGTTGAAAACGTGCCGCTGAAAAGTCGGTAAACTCTGCAGTTGTATTGCAGTAGAGTTAGGAATGAGTCTGGTAGAAATGAATCGCCCATAAAACGCTATGCAATGGTGCCTGAAGTTTGATGCTCGGTAGGTTGCTTCTCCAGTAATATAACTTCTCAAAATGTGTCTTCCCATTCGCGGCGAAAGCAACTGATACCGGCCCCCGGCGCATTCACAACGTTTCACGTATAACAGCAGCTGGTGTGACGTAACAATGCCATTTCTGTTGTCATATTGATTGTGACGATAGATGTGGCCTTTGCCGTGGCAACGCTCGTGAAATCAATTACAGATTGTCTTTGGTGCTGATTTTACTGTCGTTCGACCTTTGATTCTAGGACTGTGGAAATAAATTCTTGCTCTTGCCTTCTGTCGCACGTAAGGTTTATTGAAAAACTCGTCTCCGCCTTGAAACATCTAATCCCGTCTCGGGGAGGCTTAAAGACTATCTCCAGAATTTTTTTTGGTGTCACAGGTGTTGTGTGTTGTGATGGAAACAAAAAATTGTAATAATGTAGCTTGAATGGACATGGTGGTCTTCAACAAAGAGAAAAGCACCGTGTTGAGAACAGGGTTTTCCAGCGGACCTGTATTTCACCGCAGAAGTTCCATTTATATTTAATTTGTGTTTGAGTGATATCGTTGCGGTTTTCTTAAATGTTATTGATGCTGAAACTCATGGTGCAGTATAAAAAGTATGCTAACTTTTATGATTGATTTCCTGTTGTTGACGTCATTACATGTTTCCAATAGCTTTTAATCTGATAATGACGATGAGACTCTCGAATTTTAAAAGGCACAATATTGAAACAAGTTTGGAGAGCCTTTGTTTATGACAAGATAGACAGTTTAAGAATCATGTCATCGTATTTTTTGCAGTCGCCTGTGAGCAACACCGCTCTGGCTTTTATGTCACATTGTGTGTTCCATTTCTTCGCTCGGAGAGTAGTAGAAAAAAGTATGCATATCGTGTCGCGTGTGGTATTCTTAGAAGCTCGCAGTGCATTGACTATAACGACTTGCAAGCAAGCAGAATCAGGTGACTGAAATGAAACGTGAACGAGTTGTTTTGTGTTGGCATCCATACTCGCTTGAGTTTGCACCATCTAATCACAGACAAGGTCCCGCTAATATCAAGCGCTGTGACTATGTCTCGTGCTTTGCCTATTGTCGATGTATTAATTTCGGTTGACCGGTTTGAATAGTAGCAGCGCCTGCTGTTTGGGGCATTTGTTTTGAAAGCAATTCAAATTATTTTCAGTGCCTGTCGTCAGTGGCAACCGCGCTGCAAAATGGTTTTCTGCCTTACTGCGAACCTGTTTTCCACCGCTGCGTCAATCTCGTGCAAAGCACGTTGGAGCAAAGCATGGTACGTATAGCAAACGCTGTGATATTCCATTGTTGCTGGTAGAATTGGGTGTTGTTTCAGTCGCACTGTCTTCCGTTTCCTTGTACACATAATAGCGACCAGTTCCCTGCTGTGATGTGAGTCCTGTTGAACTGTGGTTTACTTTTCGATTACCGATACTAAATCTTGCAACACCCTTTACTGTGAAGATTCGCCGGGTAAATACTGCTGCGATAGTCCTTCCAATATTTACCTATTGCGTATGACCTTCGATTTCACAGAGTATAGCTTTTAATCCTGATCACGTTGTTGTGATTGTGGTTCATCGTAGTCTACTTAAGCCTGGGCTCTCTTTGCTGCGATCAATACATTAACGCCTAGTAAGCTTAGACTTCAAAAAATTGTCTTTTTCACAAAATTAGACGAAGAACTGGGTGAAGCATTTCTGAACCGCGCATTCGCACTGTCGTGTAGTCAAGATCAAAGCACATTTTTCTCGCGATCGGTCACGTAGGTCGTAAAGTGAGAATTTTATAAAACTATCAGCTATCTCAGTACGTGGGTGAGGTTCCAAGAGGCCGCAAAGGCAAAAACATATCGGTGATACGACAGACCGTTGTGCAATCTTCCGGGGCTTGTGTGTACTGTGGAAGAGATTCGTGAGTCAAGCAATAGTCTGAATGTTCGCCTTGTTTTTCTTTGACCGCGTGGCTTTCATCAACGTTCGATCTGTCCGGCAGACTTACATGCAAAATCAAGAGCAATTCGAAGCTCCGGACAAAGATTTCATGATAGTCGCTCTGGACCTGCTCAGTGGCTTGGCTGAAGGGCTCGGAGCTGGCATTGAACGATTGATCAGCGAGAGCAACGTCCTGCAGCTGATGTTCAGTTGCATGCAGGTGACTTTGCAGGGCTACTTTTTTAATATTCATGTGGAACAACTCTGCGTCGGACGATTTTTTTTGAGTTGAAGCCGATGAGCAAACTGCTTTTGGCGCGCAGTTGAGGTATTCACAGTAGGTTTCGATTGGACGCAGAATCGCTATCATCACAAAATCGATTTTCTTATGCTTTTAAGTCAACAAATTTGTTAAGCAATTCTATGAAAAGCGATCAAAGAAGATGGGCTACGACAAAAGTAGGGAAAAATCTGTAACTGTTCTCATGCTTCTGAAGACAGGTGATTGTGTCATTGCGAGTACATTTCAAAGTGCTTTATTATTTGCTCAGGATCCGATGGCGGAAGTGCGTCAGAGTTCTTTTGCGTTGCTTGGCGACTTGACGAAAGCTTGTTTCCAGCACGTCAAGCCTCACATCGCCGAGTTTATGCCGATTCTGGCCCGAAATCTTAACCCCGAGTTAATATCAGTTTGCAACAACGCTACTTGGGCAATCGGCGAAATCTCGATTCAGCTCGGTGAGTAGCTGAGTTTTGATTTTCCAGTATACAGGTTCTGCGCTGTTCCAAAGTTTGTTTGTGACATCTACAGAATAGATGCCTGGTAAAGCGCTTGATCAGAAAAAACAGAAGCTTTTTGGAACAAATGTTTACACCGAGAAAGCAGCCGTGTGGTTTTCAGGAACGTGGTCGCATTGCAACATCTCACATTCTTCAAACTGAAATTAGTCTTTCGGAAACATGGTCTCGATGTGCACTATCTATGGAAAAAAATCCGTTCACAGCCAAGAATCAAACCGTATGACAGTGGTGCTCAAACCTTGGCCCGCGGGCCACATGTGGCCCGCAAGGCCCTCTGGAGTGGTCCGCGAAGCAATTTTCATTGGAAAGAAAACTTAACACTTCAATCATTTAAGATAATTTTTGTTGAGATTATTAATTCTTGTGGCCCGCAAAGGGTTTCTGAAAGACAAATGTGGCCCACGAGCCAAAAAGTTCGAGCACCACTGCCGTGTGATCTTAATTGAGTGCATCTTTCGCCTACACCTTCAGCTCTTATTCAAATAGAATCCCACCTCTTGCCTTGGTGGAATCATTTTTCCGGTTGTTGACGTAAAACAACGAAGTTGCAATGTCAGTGCAAGACTCATTCCATTATTGCAGGAGCCGAAATGCGACCCTTCGTACAGATGATGGTTGGTCCGCTGGTGATGATAATTAACCAACAGGGCACCCCGAAGACCTTACTTGAGAACACCGGTGAGTAACGCGCATTGCCGGACGGCTTTGGTGCGAATCGCCGATTTGGAGTTGAGATAATTCTGGCGGATCAATACATGTGTTTGAATAAATGTAATTCCTCTTTGTTTACGTGCGAACGTCAAGTCACTGACAAGTCTTGAACAACAGTTGCTTGCGAAAAAATCCATGAAACTATGTATTTATTTCGAAGACGCGCCTCAATTCGTCATAGCGTTGTTGTCCCGCAGTATCTTTGTACAGCAAGAACCGAACGCTGTCAGGATTTTCAGACTCTTACGTCGAAGGCAGTAAATCCACATCAGAATGACACCACAAACTCAATCGCCACTCCTTGCTGATCTCTGTAACGAGGTCTGCAATAGTTCAGTTCAGTTTATTCGGGAAACTCACAAAGAAAGCTAACTAGGATAAACACGATAAAAGAAACAAAACGTAAGCGCATAATCACAATAACGGAAAGATTTCCAAGTTAAAAATTATTGTATTATACCAAACCTGGTTCACTCACACAATAACATCACAATCAATGGTAGATTAACTTATGCCAATCACATTGACACCACGTTTTCGACTCTCCCAGGGTACCTAATATCAGCAGGTGTAATCTAGTGATGTCCCCCACTAGGCTTTTGGTGAGAGGATTTTATTAATGAGGAATAAATAAGGTAGCACATATTTTATGCTAATATGAACAGTTCGAGAAGAGTTCCTAATAGTTTACGAGGCACAATTTGTGTTTTTTTTGAAGTATAAAAAGGCTGTACTTTTAAATTTGTATCCAAGACTCCCAAATCTTAATCCCAATATAAGCAGGAGATTTTTGTCTGGTAACCAATCCTTTCCTGGAAACTATATATTCATGAAGGTTTTTGTGTAGCATTATATGAATGCATATTGTCCAACTTTGTCAATAGTTATTAATTAAAGGCTGATGGTGGACAGCTATGCTTGAATGGATGCATTATTTTAGCTGCTTGCAACTTGTAAATGTCATTGAAATGTAAAACTTTAAGCTGTGCATACAGTTTTTCAGCATTTGCTCTACATGAACTAAATGTAATTTATCTTATACTTTTACTTTGTATTGTTTTTATTTGTTGAAGTAGGTGTGGTGAAGTTGTAACCCAACTAATTATTGCACACTGAAGATGAGAGTAGACAAAAATATACAGCCATTAAGTTATTGCTCATACGAATGAACGGTGTGTCTGTTCGTATTTTTGTATCGTTTTTATTTTTGTTCGAATCTTCTTTTGTGAAACATCAGTAACACACTCATGTCGGAAAACGCACTTTAAAATTTCTGTTTTTAACTACTGGTAATTGTATATTTGTAGTGTTTGTATATTTTTTATAGTGTTTCTATAATTTTTCTTTATAGTGTTGTACATTCTTTAAAGTGTTTCTTCCTGCACTTGAAACTTTTCTCGATCGATTTTTAACCGCTGACAAGCGATGCCATATTTCTCCGTTTTTTTCACTTCAACATCTTTATAGATTCAAACTTTGATAAAACAAAATCTAAATTAAATAAGTTCGTGTAGCTAAGACGTTTTTGCTTTTTCAATGTTGAGTCTTGGGAGTTCAAGGCTTCGTGGTTATACTGGGTAAGCTTGCGAATCGTGTGTGTAAATGTTTCGCGTCGTCAGCAACTTCTTCGTCGCATGAATAAAATTGCCGAAGATCGGCGCTGAGATCAACAGACTGACCCAAGAAGTTAGCAACGTTTAACTCCACCAATTTACTCTGCTGAATCTCAAACCTGCTGATAATTGGTCAGAGAAGTTGTTCATGTCCGAATTGTTTCTTACAGCAATCACGGTCGGCCGTCTTGGTTTCGTTTGTCCCGCCGAAGTTTCTCCATTCCTACCGCAGTTCGCGCGACCATGGTAAGATTGATTCCACTGAGTAGGAGCGCTTGAATCCGTCACATCGATTGCTGAAGCGGCATTGCTCACTAATCGCTGTGTATATCATCGGGCGCTTGTGCAGAGGAAGTACCTGCTTGTGGTGATCATCGACGCGTCGTTTGCTTTGTTGAGACCCGTGCGTTCGCGCCACTGTTTCTGTCAAGCACTTCGGTGGACATCTCGGGTTTGGCCGGATTTTAATCAATTTTAAATGACGTGATCAAAAGATTATGAATTTTCAAATCTAATGATGTTGTACGTGAACACATGAGTTTCCAGAAACTATTGAGCGGTTGCGCGAATCTGCTTTTGAGCACTAAGGGGCGTCCCAGTTATATAAGAGAACAAACAGATTTGCTGTCGCCGGTGTTGGTGATGGTTGGAAAGGTGGCATTTGGTGATTTGCAACTACCGTGACCTGAAAGTATTTGCTTTTTTTACTGAAAGCCTGTTGTTTTATCGATAATGTTGGTCGCTTGCTCATGACGCTCAACATGTTCTACGGAAATTCGTTCTGTCAATACAAATTTGTTTGAAGCTATACAATAGAATTGATGATTGTTGTTCCATGAACGGAATGAGAAATTCCGCGGATTGAATAAATGAACAAGAACGTTCTTCCGTCTGCCGACAAACGTCAATTCCAGATTTACGAATGTCATGATTTCCTAGACTTTTGCGCAGCTTTTTTATCTCAACACAATGTTTCGGACAATAGCGATGACGCCCGGAAGTTGAGCGTGCTTGCTTACGACAAACCTGGCAGTGGAACTGCACAAAAGCAAATTCCTGTACCATTATGGTCTGATCGCCTTACTACTGCAGGTGATTGCATGGACGCGAAGTATCACAATCACACCGTTGCGCTTTCAGATGAAAGAAACTGAGAAAATGAGGTCGTAAAGTTAATATTCAGTTATCTTGTCACGCAGGTGCACATCACTGCGTAACATTCGCGACAACGAGGAGAAGGACTCGGCCTTTCGTGGAATCTGTGCCATGATTGGCGTCAACCCTGGTGGCATTGTACAGGTGAGCGCGGCTGATCATCATCCCTGACTTCTGTGTACACAAGGTTTGTATGCCCGTCTTCGGTGCCTTTACCTCAGAACATTTCTTCTTGCAGGACTTCATTTTCTTTTGCGATGCTGTTGCGTCATGGGCGCAGCCTAAAGCGGATCTCAAAGAAATGTTCTACAAGGTTGGTTTTCGCAAGTATCTGTTTCCTTGCCTGTTCATGTGTGCTGTGAACATTCAGTTGCATTGGAGGCACAAAATTACAGAAAAGTTCTGGCTCACCATTGCGCTATAGTGTTTCCTTTACACCAGCGGTTCTTAACCGGGGTGGGGCTCCCCCCTAGAGGGGCATCAATAAATTTTCAGGGGGGCGCGAGCCCTTAAGCGCTGTACAACATTGAAAGTTTTTTTTTTTATAACTTACAAAGGACAAGTACTAAAGGGAGGCGTGGTAAAGAAAAGGTTAAGAACCACTGCTTTAAACCAACGTGTTGCTGAATTTAGGTTAATGATTAGTTATAGCTGTTATAGAACTATACCGGGTTTATGTAGATCTAGCGTGGTGTACGGCTTCTTTTGGTGCTGCAAATTATTGCGTAAGTTTAGCGGATTTCCTTTTTACCCAATACATTTTTATCGAACTGGCAGAGGATCACACTGTCCACACTTGGCCTGCCTTTCTGGTTTTATGAAGAAAATATTAATTGACTTATTTTTCTGCCACCGACTTCCTAATATTGCTTCAAAAGGTTGTCCCAAGCCAAGCTGTGTTTGTCAAACTTAGCCCCTGACCTTTTTTATTTTGATAGTCGATCTTGCATAAAATTCGATCTCTGAGAAAAGCCAGGTTTGAAAATTCAAGAAACGGTTGCGCCTTGATTTTGTAAACTTTGAGAGCGTGTGAGTACCAGAAAAAGAATCTAGTTTCTTCGTTGAAAAGGTTTTAGCGAGACAGGTGAGTAAGTACAACTTACTGCATCAAATCGTTCTTTAATGGTTTGTTACGTTCCGGGTTTTCTGGTGTTTTTGCGGAGTTCTCGATTTTCAACTTAGGGGAAAACACGCGTCAAATAGAGCAGCCGCCGTATGTGGGATATTGTTTTATTCGTGCTCCTCCCATCGCAGATCTTGCACGGGTTCAAAGAACAAGTTGGCGACGAGACGTGGAACAGATTCCGCGAACAGTTTCCGCAGCCTTTGAAAGAGCGTCTGAATGCCAACTATGGGGTGTAAAGCAATGATAACCCATGTGGGGCTAACCAGGGTCACCTAGGGTAAGTTACTACGTAGGGATTTTTTATACCAGAATGAAAAAAACGTACGTTGTCCGCGTAGAGTTTTTTGTACCAGAAAGTTCACTGACGTCAGGGCGATTAAACTGTTCTGCATTTTTTCCAGTAACTTGCATTCAGTGTCAACTCGGGATAGTCGCAAAGGCTCGAGCTTTGAAAAAAATGCGAATAACGGAAACCAACGTGTCTAGTGTTCTGCTCCAGTGAACCTGGCTTCTATTTCACTCGTGCTTTCTGTCAAACCAGTGCCGGATTTCGATGTGTGGAGGCCTGTGTGCACAAAGCCATCTGGAGGGCCCTGATGTACCACGTCAATTAACTTTGAAATAACAAGATGACTTAAAATTACACACACACACTTGGAGTGAATCACCTAATTTTCAAAGGAAACCTAGAAATTTACGAGCTTTGACGTTGGCAAAGTCATTGATGTCATCGTCGAAGTTAATCTGTCGCCAGATGTCATGTTCAATGCTCGTTGGTGTCAGACCATTCAGGTGTTCTTAGGTCATCATTGCCTCGCGCAACTTGTAGTTGTTAAATGACCTTTTTCTGCTGCAGTTGCTGATCATGAGCACTTGATATAATTGCAGAGTCGTCTCTACGTTGGGAAAAGTGTCATGTACAACTAACTTTGTCTATTATCCACTTGTACAAAAATTGCTCGTGAAAAATGTCCTCCGGTTTATTATTCTTGAACAGTTTCGTAAATGCTGAAAATTGGACGGATTCATTACCAAGAAACCAATGTAAATTGACATCATTGGATAGCTCTTGATAATGTCATTGCTGTTGGGATGATGACTAGTCATTCAAGGAATACTGACACAACAGACCTCTACTCTGAGCCGTATCAGCCGCACTCCATACCCCCCATTGGGTGGGGGGCACGCTGTCACAGGGGTCCCAAAATTCAGTCCCGTCACTGCTTAGCCCCCAAGAGGAAACTTCGATCCCCCAAGTTGAAATAAGAAGCACTAGAAATCAGTGAAGTTAGGAGGCTCTTTGAAAGAAAAGTGCTTATGATTTACAGTTACTTTGGGCCCCTTTGAAAGCAAGGTATTTACACATTTCAACTGCTGTTGGGGGCCCCTTTGAAAGCAAAGTTCCCTACTTATACATTACAGTTGCTGTTGGGGTCCTTTGAAAGGAAGGTACTTTACACATTTCAGTTGCAAAGGGGGGGCCCGAGGCAAGTGCCTCACTTGCCTTCCCTTAAACAGGCCACTGTATATAACCCTGACAGTGATCTTGTATGAGAATATGAAACCGATTGAACACGTTCTGCTTCATCCGATATGCGTACTTTCTCAAGTGATGTGCCCATGTAAACACCAATGTAAAGTTATCTTTATATTATTGAACACATTGAAGTTGCTGATGAGTTTATCACTTCAAAAAACACAGATTTCACTCGATTTTTCATTATTAACCTAGACACACAGGTCGACTAAAAAATAGATCTGGTGGAAAAAAACAGTGGGAGCCTTGGTCACAAGCGCCTACTGCTGTAAGTTGAAGAGAACGTTTGAGGATTTATTGCTGTGTTATTGTTACTCAATAAAGACCAGGAGTACAACAATCCGCTAGCAAG
>JGI24022J15233_10008675_pt1 | contig 11379 bp, 10 predicted proteins | sample Ectturendosymbi2_FD_15233 | JGI IMG/M metagenome (IMG submission 15233)
CTATTTAATGGAAATCGATTTCGCCATACGGCATCTTCAGTCCAAGTAAATTAAAAGTAAAAACGAGTGGAAGTACGCAAAGCAGTGATTATTACGATACGAAGACAAAGGTCGCGTGAATAACATATTGAGCTAACGTTGACAGTACCGTACTGTAAATAAGCATTTAGACTAAGCACAAAAAAGTAGCAAAAGACACTAGGTGTGATAACTAGTAACAATAAGTTAAAATACACTGCGGAAGGAAAGAGCAATGAATGAGAGAAGAAAAAATGGTGCGCCAAAAGAAAAGTGATGACAAGAGCAACATTTAAGCAAGGGCAAGTCTACCATTTAATGCGAGGCAAAATAATTCTGTGCTTGTTGATGCTAGCGATGATTTTGTTGAGCCACTTACCTTCACAAATATAATTCGTAATAATCGCTGCTTTGTCACATAATCACCGCATTCGCAATAATCACCGCATTCGCAATAATCACTGCTGTACGTACCTCCATTCGTTTTTACTTTTAATTTACTTGGACTGAAGATGCCGTATGGCGAAATCGATTTCCATTAAATAGCATCAATGCGTGCTGATTTTTGTTGTGCACAGACAGTGCTTAAGTTGAAGATATGGTTAGACAAGAATTGCCGCAGTTAATAGAAAGGAAGACACAGGTTGATACTGATGCTCAAGAAACAAGTAGAGCCTCCAAGTATTTTCCAACATATTGACTGCGCATTTCACAAGAGAGGCTTTCCGTATAGCAGGAATTAGATATCCATAGAAGATCGAAATTCACATTAAAGAATCCAATAACATTCTTTCTGTTTCATGCGAAGAGGATCTGCAAATGAAACGTATTGGAAATCATTTTATTATCAATACATCCTGAAGAAGAACTTCCACATGCGAGGTTGTAGGCGTTTGGCCTATAAAGAAAATCTGATAATTAAAATATTTTGCAAGACTTCTACAAATATTTGAATAAAAAAAACATAAAAAAATCTTCTTATTTTGGCAAAACAAATATTTAGTTCGTTTGGAAGCATTTAAATACTGTTCTTGAGCAAATGTTCTCTCTGTGTTGAACTTTCAATGAAAACAAACAATGTTTTTCGGTTGCCTACGAACAATTGGATTATATTCTAAGAAATATCAAATTGTAGGAGCGCTCCAGATTATTTTGAGGTTGTTGCCAACGAACGATGTCATGTTTCTCATTAAATTCAATTGTTTTGAATTGCATTTCGTGGTGGTTTGTTGCTTATCGCAGTAAGTTATGTTTCTTCGGTACCTTGAGATCCACAAGTCGCAATGTTGGCATGCGGTCTGCAGTAGATAGCATTTGCGTGGTGTGGTCCTTTCACTGATTTGAGTTTTTCAGGTCTGGGTTTTCGCAAAAACCCAAGTCGTTGCGATGAGCCTTTTGTAATTGCCAACGAAACGCACGTTTCACGCTGGGTTCAATGTGAAACGAAGCGTATAAGAGATACGAATTGCCAGCTACTTGTAGGCGGGCATGACAACAGGCAAATCGGACGAAATTAAACTTTGACAATAGCATTCTATTTCCTCAAGAGCAAATTGAAGCTAAGCTTTGCTTAAACTCGTTTCGAGAAAGGTCTTTCACGTTTCTAAATGCTTCTGTTTCGTCGAAAAGTGTGTAATCCTTTTCGAAAAACTTTGCATAGTCCCTTCCAAAGTGCAATTGAAAGTAACTGGCTTTTGTGTGCAGGGCGGCCGGCTGATCGCGGGTTTCTCAAAAACCCAGTCTTTCCCGTACAATCTAAACATCGAGCTTAAAGGCACACATTCAACGCAGGCGGATGGACCTGATGGTGAGGGATCCATGTTTTGTAAAACAACGCATTTGAAGACAAAGTGGTGCTCGCTGAAGTTTGTTGCGCGTTGCTGTTTGAAATGTCGGCAGCATTGTCAATTTCTTGTTGGTGAATGATAAAATTGAGCTTCGAATTTCATAAACTTTGAAAAAGAGCTCGCTTGCCCGCTCTTAGAAATAATCGCAATTGTTCATCACAAGGCGATCGTCGTTGAGCTATGTCTTAGTGGACGCCACGCTAGATGCGACCGGATATTGATTTAATGATGAAGGTTTTTCTGTAGATTTGCGGGCACTGGAAGAAACGCATCGGACTTTTTCTTCTATATTTTATGTGATTTGTAGCTGTAGACCTCGGCACCAAGGCGTTGGGTTGTTTCGGGGGCTGCGACTTTCACGGAATTCCCCACGATGTGGTATGGACGCATCTCGAAACTACTGCGGATAGCGGATCGACAACAATTGTGCTTCAAGACGCGGTTGATTGGTCCGATGGTGACGAGATTGTGATAACCACTACCGGTTACAGGTTTGCAAGCCAGGCTGCAAAATTTTTTTTGTTAGACCAACTGAAATTTTGCTCCCAAGCAACTTTGTTTTATTTTTCAAGACTTCGTTAGCACAGGCTGTTGAAGCCACGCTGTTGCGTCTAGGTGTTCTTACTGATGTAACCCGTGGTTAGGATAGCTATTTAGTTGAAATTGACTGAAGCCAGTAAGAATTTTGCACGTGGTATACTCGAGTGTGAAATAAAGAACCAGTGAGTTTGGAATAGCGTTGGGGTAAACACTGGCTGTTGGTATGAGATGGTGGTTTTGATCTTTCGGGACTTGCTGAGACTAAAGGTAATTAATAGAAACTGGTCTACGAAGAATAAGGTGTCGTAACAGAACCCTGAAGTAAAACCTTAAACCACCGTAATATGTTTCTTAACTTTTTGTATCACCTGATTTATTATCTGTGTAATTGGCGTCGTTCAATGCCGGCGTGAATTTCGGTTTTCAATAGGTTTCAAACAACTGCAAACGAACTTTTGAACAAGGCTGCTTATGAATAGTACTGGATGTCTTCAAGTGTGTGTAGACATGCTTCAAAAACTTGGCGTTCAAAGGTGTACAGCGCAGATATCGCAATCCCAGTCAAAAGGAAACATAAAAAGTTGTCAGTGACTTTATCAGATTTTCAACAACCTTCCGGAGGGCGAGTTTTTTTGTCGGCAAATACTGGTAAAATTTTTTTCATTGTTTTGGATAAAAATAACTTCAGGAAAGATTTCTTATTCCAAAACAAGTTGAAACGTACATTAACAAATAGTATATCAACATTATAACGATCGTTTTAAAGTAATGCGTCACTCTGCAGAATATATTTTTCCCGGAATATTTTGAAAAGGCATATTTTTAAATGTATTGTAGAACAGACCCAGGGGAAGAAACAGATTTTTGAGAAAATTTGTCGTCCGTTCGATTACCGCTATTAACAGCGCTTAGGAAACTTATGGGTACAGAAAACAACTTTTGAAGGTAACGCGAAAATATAAACAGTTAAAGCCATAGGTGAAACTACACTTCTTTGATTGTTTTCCTTTTCACCCTCGAAACAATTTACCGGTGGTGTCCACGGAGTTTTGAGGACCAAAGGATAAGATGCTGTTGTGAGATTGCAGCTTCAATTTTTTGGAAATTGCAAGCTGGCAAAGTAATGATGGCGAAAAAGAACGTTTAAAATTATGAAGTTCAAATCACCTGAAGTCGACTTTTTCAAATACGCGGATAGTTCCTACTTTCGCACCAGGAATAGTAAGTTTATCTAAAAAATTGCATTACTTTGTCTTGAAAGAAAAAAGGTCTGTTGTGACTAAGTAATCCGATATTTCCGAGCAAAATAAGCAACTATTATCACCGTGCCGTGTGATGTTGATCTTAGTGTTTGACATTTGGTTATTACGTGTTTTCAAAACTATGAAAAAGAAAGTTTAGTGTATTCTTGAAAAGTGAGTAAGAAGCCAGTCCGTGGGTTACAAGATAAAAGCTTCATTTTGATTTGGTGTTGAGATTAGGTTTTGTAACTCGACATTAACAGGAGCTTTCTACGACGTTGTTCACTTCAGATCTCAAGAAACAGAAAAAAATGTCATTGACTCAATCGACGAAGACAAGAAAACTATACATTTGGTCAGTGCTCTGGTTTACCGCCATCTCGGAGAAACAGTGACAGTGGATGACTGGAGTTATGACATGAGGGCCGAAGTGGGGCTTCTCACAAGAAATATAAAAATCAAAGGTGGGCACTTTAGCGTATTGGTGCAAGTGCAGTGAGTTTTATGCAAAGGTTTTGCGACTGTTGAAATCAAGAAAAAAAAGGGATCATTTCATATGAAACCGAAGGGAGACAGGGCGCTGGCTCTGCAGTTCGAAGTTTTATAAGGCTCATGTTGACGTAATTTAAAAAAGAGTCAGAACGTCTGAAATAATCAGAAATGGTGTTTCTGATGATAGGCTTTGGTGCTGGATTTACCTTGATTGACGGTGTGCCTGAACACAATGATGTAAACCTAGATTATCCACTACTCAATGCGTCTGGAATCTTTTGCCGATCATGACTTTTTATGAGCCAGTGCCAATTGCAATAACATTAATAGCGGTCAGTTTTATGAAGCTTATGACAGTTTGTTGAAGACTAAACTGATTTAACATATTTGGTGCAGGCGCAAATTACACCAACATAAATTCTGAAGCCTTTGGAGCGCGTGTCTTGGTCTCGTATTCTCAAATCGGAGCGAAGACCGTTTTCGGCAAGTTTTCTTTTCATATGTTATTTATTGTAATTATCATTATAATTGTTTACTTTTAATTTTTTTATTGTAATTTTTTTATTGCAATTATTTATTGTAATTTTTTATTGCATTTTTTTATTGTCATTTTTTATTTTTCGTCTTTCATAAGTGCTATCAAATCAGAACATGCGAAGCACCCCTGCTCCTAATATACACGTTGCATATCATCGCACTAGCAAACAGTTTTTTGCACTGAATTCGGTGCGTTTACTGCCGTTTCTGCATTTATCTTATTCGCTTTGCACTCATATACCTTTGTGTTATTTCAGCAACACAAATTTAATTCGCAAAAAAACGCGTTATGTCAAATGCGAATTTAAACTTTTCGAAAATATTGAAAGATCTTGCCACATATATTCATCATCAAAAATAGCTGAAGTCCGACTTTACTGTATATTTCAAAGCTCGGAAAATTTCTATAAAATACAGGCTGGGCTCGCTTCAGCAACGTAGAGTTCTTCCAAACCGGCCAGGAAGGGTGGACGGAAAGATGGGATCCCCGCTTCTCCCTCGCCTGGTTGAAAACCGGGCCGTCAGTGCTCATAAGACCATCATTCGTCTCCAGTTGCGCGTTCCACAACGGTTATTCAACCGCAATTGGCATATTCGGCGCATCGAGAATCGAGGTCACTGACAACGTCGTCCATCGGACTATTCACGACGGTGAGCGGAGTACTGCGAGAACAGTGTAGTACACAAGGCCAAGGAAATCATAAGCGCAGTTCAAACAACTTTTAGCAATGCCGAAGGAAACAACCTTTTCGCGAAGGCATACAACTCCAGCTGAACTGCTTGGTCTGCTGCGCTTAGTGACTTTAGCAAGAACTCGTCTAGCGCAAAATGTATTTATGTTGGGATAAAAAGTGAGTTTAAAATGCCTCTTAACAAGGAAGCCATTTTTAGTGACTACAGCATTCGGAAGCGACGTTACGAGAAAGCATAACGTAAAACAGAAAGCGAAAAACACTGTTTTCTGCCGATTGCGTTGTATTTTTTTGGTAAATAGAATAGCTAAATGTTCCACAACATTGGACCATGATATATTGCAACTAGCTGTCTTTTTCACCTAATAGTTTCGTCACAAACAAAGTTGTGTTGATTTTCCATGGTTTCCACATCCTGTTGTAAAATGAGTGAAGAAAAAACGCCAACCTTTGCGGTGGAAGAGCCAACCTTTTGGCTCCTTAAGACTTAACTTCACGGCTGCTAAATCTTTTCAGGCATTCGTTTGACTGGCAGTGGGCATCGCCTCGAACGCAACCTGGTCACCGTTGCTTTGTTGCGGGCGACTTATGGCGACAGATACCAAGCCAACAAATACGAGGTGACGTATTTTTTCTATCGCCGCTTTATCTCCGAATTCAACAAGAGTGATTAAAGTGAGGTCAGAGCTTGTCAACACCGATATGCATCGAACTATCGTTAACAGTGTGACACGTTGAAACCTGTCGGAAAATACTCGCAAAACAACTGGAAATATTCGCAATACAGCTGAAAATATTCGATGCATAACTGAAAGAAACACCAATTTGGTGAAACGTGCTTTCTTAGAAAAAGAAAATATAACATATAATGAAATGAAAAGGTGAGCTTACTGGTGAGGATTTATGTGTTTAGTTCCTCAGTGATACATCAGAAAGTGTCAGAAAAGTTGTGTTTGGTGTTGAACAAAAACCGCAAGGAAACAGGCCGCTGCTGCAGCATCTCCGAAATTAATGTGAAATCTCTTTGAATATTAACATTCATTGATGCATTTATCTGGTTATATGCAGTTGGGGATCATGCTGCAAGAGAAAAGATACTTTATTCTCCAATTATATACTGTAAAAAAAAATTCAAATTGCTTGCTAGGAATGCATTGGCTTTTGATAGAGGCATATCATAACCACCAAGCTCAAATTAAAAATCAGTATAATCTGAATGTGTCTTTTAACCTTTATGTAAACACATCTCCTTTCAGCATAAAGATTGCCTGTTTCCTTGCAGGACTGGCAAGCAAACTTCGAAGTGTCGGAGGCCACCGATTTGGTCATGATAAACAACACCGCCGCAGGTGGTGAGCGTATTTGTTTCCATGTCGACGGCGAAGCCTGCGAACCTGACGTCAACAGCACGGCTTGGTCCGGTAAGCTCCGGTACCCGATTTCTCTGTTTGTTTGCAGCAAAAATATTCATACTGCGAGTGTGACTTCAGGCAATGTCGCTCACGGATGCCTGCACGGAGTACAGATATTTATCGAAGATGGCGTCGGCAATTGCTCTATGATACGAAACTTTGTCGTCTACAAAGCCTGGGATTACGGAATCTACCACCAGACGCAGACGAGCGTCATTGTACGCGATACTGTCATCGCCGATTCAACGGTAAGGCTATTTTCTATTGCTCAAAGCAAAAATAATTTTGAAGCCAAGTCAAAGAAAACATGTTGGTTGAGAAGTGAAAAATGCTTATGTTTCAAGTGTTTTATTTTTCAAGTTTTCTGGAATTGCGTTGGTTTCAAGGTTTTGTTTCAGTGTAACGTTGCAGATACGCAAGCTGATTTGGCAAATCATATCGCGGACAGGACTAACAGACACAACTACAAAACCGTTGAATATGGGCCAACAGGGCTAACAGATACAACTGCAACTACAAAAGTTGTAAATATAGGCCCGCAGGGCTAACAAACCCAACTACAACTACAAAAAGTGCGAACTACAAAACTTTTGAACTGCAACTACAATGCGTGTGAGCTACATAATTTGTGAACTCTTGTACAACTCCAAAACTTGTAACTGCAACTACAAAAGGTGTGAACTACAATACAAAACTTATGAATACGATCGCTTTTGTACTAGTGGCTCGGGTAGCCAGAAGTGAACTGTAATCAAAACTACTTTCAACTTTTTTATATTTTCAATGATCTATCATGTTGTTTTGTTCCAAACCAGTAGTTTTCCGGGTTACCGATAATTTCCGAGTACACTGTCTTTAACAGAAACTTTCTAAACAACTTTTCTTGCAACTTACGTACAAGAATGAAAATACATCTTACGCTTATGCAGGAATTGATTGAATCTACGTGTCCCGTATTTATGGTTTTAAACTTTGTCCGTGCGACTTATCGGCCGTAAAGATACGTCCGATTTTCATCCCAAAATTTACTATTTTCGACCATTTTTTGCATGACCGAGACACTTGTCCGTTGTCTGAAAAGTACTTTATTGGTTGGAGTGTTCTACTAGAAACGTTTCAGGCACGCTTTTGAAAGTTACTGTTTCTAAAACTGTGTCTTATTAACTTACAGAAAATGCAATCTCCAATCAAATTTGCATCGGTTTATTTAAAAGTTAGTGGACCTATTCGTCTGGTACTTTTGTGTTTCATTGTCGCAAAACAAACAGCGATTTGTGTGTTGTATTTGTTCAACTTTAAACAGAAGCCTCCAAACAGTCCGTTGATTAAAAATGCTCATTTTTTCAGATGCTCTTTGTTATGCGTCAATGACATAGGTGATTGTTGATTAGTAGATGCTTTGTTCACGAGGCAGTAAAAGCGAATGTCAACTTCAAAGTATGGTTTTTAGGTCGGTTACCTTCCTATGATCTATGGGCCACCAGCTCTGACACACAAGTACACTGACAAGTTTGCTAAAATGGACAAGGTGCTGTGCGTGGGAAGAAGCAGTTCCTTCAAACTTGCTAACGATTTTATGGATGAAGATAACGACAAAAACTTGCGTCACAGAAAAGCAGGGTAACTTTCGCTGATAAACTTCTAAAATGTGGTTTGGTGAACGAAACCTGTGCTTTGATTTTTCCTTGCTGTTTTCAGGAATGAGAAAAACAAAAAACTTTGCAGGCAACAGTATTTTCTGTTGTAATCCCATGTAAACTTCCTCTTTGATCTTTTTGTAAAGTTTTATTTTGTGAATATTTGTTAAATACCTCTGATGTCCTCCTACATAATTGCGTCCAACCTTCAAGTAGCCGACAACCGTTCCACACGTGGCGTTTTATTCTGCCGCTGAAAACAAGCGTTTGAACATTTTCTAAGCTTTTCATAGGTTGCAAATCGTTGCTAAACGCAAAATGCGCCATCAAAGTTACCGTTTGTATTTTCCACCATGGGAACATGTGTAGGAAATGCAACAGATTTTTGCGAAGCAGATACATAATGATAAATCAGTACAGTACAAGTCAGCTTTGAGCATAAAGCATCATATTGTTAGTGATGGAGCGACGTGAATCAGTCACGGGTCAATTTTCCGGATTGATAAAAACTAGCCTCGTTGCAGCCCCAATCGTCAAGCGCCAAGAACACCCTCGGGTGGAAAAACATGCGTCATGCTTCCGCTCTTCCAGAGCGGGCCTAACGGCGCTCCTTTCAAGCCGTTCAACAGTAACAAGAACTACCCTGCAATAAGAGGACTGCTGGACGTTTCAGGTATAGTGAGTTCAACTGAGTAAGGTTTAATTGATTGAACGAACGTTTGAGAGATTATTAGATTTCAACAAAATTTTAGCTTGCTGGGTTAATCATTTAAGCAGCTTTGAAGATGTAAGCAAGATTTAAATGGACTGATCACAACTTAACAGTAACCAGACACAATAGATTGATGAAAAAGATTATATGGAAAGATATCGCACGAAACTGCATATCGAGTAAATCTTAAAATTCCTGATGAGCCGTTGACAAAATGGTACCTCTTTACAAAATAGAAAAGAAGACAGCACCATTTTAGCAAAGTTTTCTCTACGGCTCATTTTTGCAGTTTTAAACCGGTATGAATTCTGCGTACTAAATTATCTTAAGTTTATTTTTTTCGGTTTTCAGCTGCAGGTACCAAACGTCCAAACACCATGGAAATGTAACGACGGTTTTTGGATGCGTTTAAATTTTCTTTTTTTGTTAGTGCCTTTTTGAGGAAACCCTTTGTTTATCTCAGCCTGGACGTCGCCTGCAGCAATCCAGTCGCCCCTGTTATTGTTTGACTTAAATCGTAAAATGTTGATCCAGGTAATAAAACGATATTTTGCGATGTCATTTATACAAGAATGTTGAGTATGATTCGCAAAGTTCTTATTGAAGCAAAGGGCGACTTAAAAGTTTAATGTAATCCGAAGCACCAAGTGTTGAAATTCATCTACGCAGACAGTTTTTTTACATGGTAAATATTAACGTTTTACAATATATTTGATCACAAATGCTTGTCCAAATAACGCAGTAATGCGAGGAGCGCAGTTTCTACGTGGCCTCCAACTCGACTCCAACATTTAAAGAGCGTACTGGAATTCGTTATTGAACTGCTCATGAAACGCATAAAAAATGTATGATCATATTTCTGCTAAACTTATAAAGACATTTTTTTTGTTCCGTTCGACTGCCAATGCGACAATTGTCTGTTTCGTGCACGTGATATAAGTGTTGAGCAAATCAGCGTTTACTTGCAGACCTGACTGCTTACAACTACGGGAACCACAGTGATGGAAGTCGCGATTTGGTTTTCTTCACAAATCCCGTCAACGAAGATGCGTTCCATCCGACGTACGTTCGAGGCACAAAGTTGATCAATGTCGACCCAGGAAACAAAGTCTTCATCGACCGTGCTAGTTTGGGGTGAGGAAAGTGGATGGAAGTATTCCTCTAAAAACTAAGGCGTTTAAAAACTATCAAAAAATGCTTGTCAGACAGCAATCGACTGTTTGTCTAACACGCATCAAAACGTACTTGGCAACGTCTGCCGATTCAAACTTTCATTTTCTTGTGAAAGCTGTTAAACACCAACCATGTCTGCTGGTATCACCCGAACCACGTTCCGACACAGACTTTAGCGTAGCGGTGCATGTTGCAAGCGCTTGTTGCAAAAACCGACTTAAGCCCGTTTTTGGTACTAGACGTCAAAAATATTTTCATTTCGGAATATGCACTGATGAGCTGAAGGCTCATGAAAACGGATATTCTTGATTTCAGCGCAATCAATCCGTCAGATTGCGTGGACATGGATTGTGATGCCAAAAAGAAAGTCTTGATTAAGGACTTTGATGGAGGATTGCTTGGCGCTCCGGGTGCTATTGTATCTCAGGTGCGTTGAGTAAAATATTTTTACAGCTGTTGGAGAAATGTGTGACTAGCGAAACGTTTCAAAGGAAATCAAAGGCAAAATAAACCTATGTGCTGTTTGGAAGAAATTCGCTGCACCCTCGCTTGACATTTGAATTTTTAGTTTTCACGCAGAAATTTTTGTCATTTTGTGTGTGTACCCTGCAACCTTTGCGTCCCGAAGACATTTTTTTGCGTTCCGAAGTCGATTTTTTTATTTCGTTTCTTGAAAACGATCTGACCCATAAAGCATCGAGAAGCCTCTTAAGCCTAGTTTTACCGTTCCTCTCTTCATGCCCGCAACCAGGGGGAAGCAGCCGGGCAGTTTCAGGCCCGTAATCAGGTTTTAAGGTTTGGGGCGCAAAATACATTTAGGAGTCAAGATTTTTGTTATCATTGTATGTTTGAAACAAATATTTTTGGGTACAACAAAATTTGGGGAATCACGAAATATTTGGGGAGCTCTTTCCCTGAATGTCCCCCCGTAGCTAAGGGCCTGGGCAATCGCATCCTACCACAGTTTTCAAAAACAACATGTCTAGGTATTAGGCATAACAACCACTTGCAAGCATTTCGTCCCCCCCCCCGAAAATTTCATTTGGTCGCATTCTTGCATGCCTCCCTTACGTACTCT
>JGI24022J15233_10008680_pt1 | contig 11376 bp, 7 predicted proteins | sample Ectturendosymbi2_FD_15233 | JGI IMG/M metagenome (IMG submission 15233)
GTTTTCTTAGTTTATAGCGGTAAAAAACAAATTTCACCATTTCTGCCCCCCCTAGACAAAATTTTGGAAAAATACACTAGTGCCCCACCTCTGGAAAAGTCCTTCCGACGCCCATGCACATAACAAGCATGTAAAATTACACCATTTTTGTAAAAAAATTTGTGGTATTACACTATATGGCAACATTGTTCAACAACACCAATGCGGTAAGCAAGCCATAGCAGGGTGACAGACTGTGCACGGCGTATTCTGCCAAACAATTACGAAAGATACCCTTGATAAATTATGAAGTACAGTTTATACAAACGCTGCATTTTAAAGTGAATATAAGGTGAAATGAATTACTACACCCAAGTTTTTGTGGCTCGTTTGTAACATCCCGAAGGTTTGCATATTACTCCCAGGGGTTAATTTACCCCAGTTTGGTAAACACTTTATACAGAGTCGGGGTCGATGTATGGAACTGCAGAATTCACAAGGCAGACATGCTAAAGCAACGGCAGCGATTTGCAAATAGGTTAGGCTGGACTGCACCGCTCAAGCCTTGATCAGTATTATGACGGGGGAAAAACGGGCACTTGTGGGGGCAAAACGGGAACTTGACCCCCTTGAAATTGGGACTAAGAACAAAAAATTCCTAGAAAACCTGAACTCAGCAGCTTAATTTCGATTAATTACCTCAATTCTTGCAACGACAGTTGTATTTTCCGGTATGACACTCACACTGCACAAGAGCCAGTTCACACTTCTGGTTTCATGCAAGGATGATCTTGCAGTTCACTCATGTCCACTCTTTTTTCTGCAGAGTCCGATTGCGAAACTTGCGAGCGGATTTTCAACTTTTGGTCGTTATTGTGTACAATTTATCGTGGCAACAAATCGTTAAAGATGCACGGTGCACTTCAAGTTGCGGTAGTAACACTCCCATCACCACGGGGGCGTTTGGTGGGCTTAGCCTCCCCAAACAAAGCTCCAAGCCCCCCAAATTAAAACGTGAAACACTATAAATCAGTTGATTTTTTGTCAATTTTTAGAATTTCAAGCCCCCCCGCACAAACACAAAGCCCCTCCACAGATCCGCAAAGCCCCCCTATTGAAAACTTTCTGGCGACGGTTCTGGGTAGTAAGCATTTAGCCGCATGTGACTGTTGAACGCAGTCATCTTGGCAGGTAATACGTCGAGACAGTGACTGCTGATAGGGGTAAGCCACGCAGTTTCATACTGTGTGAAAAGAAGCATGAGCGAATATGTAGAAATGCTTTCACAACTATGAAAAAGCATTCCTAGCGTGAGACTGCGACTGTGACCAATGTGCCTGAGTGAATAACTTAATCAAACTATGCCTATGCAGTTTTCTTTTCACACAGTAAAAAATTACGTGGCAAAAATTATTTGAATAAGCAGGCTTGTGGGAACACGTTACAATCGTTTAGGTTTAGTTCTGGTTTCTGAGTGAGTTCCCAGACGTTTGCAGCTCTTGTTTCGAAGTGACACTGGCAAGTCGTGCTAAGTAAATTAAAGTCAAAATTTGTGGTTTCGTTGAAGGCCACGGCAATGGTTCTTTGAAAAGATGTACCCTGCTTAGAAAATCTGCAGGTAGTGTTTTGTGTAAATTATTGCTGCCAAAGAAGCGCATGTTTTGTGACTGTTGCCGCGACATGGGCCATTTCCTTTGTGGTGTAGAAAGGGTTAGCGTTCTGTGAACATCCAATTGCATTACATCGTCAGCAACCTGAAAAGGATAAGCAAAATGTCGACGTTGCCCCCATGGAAAAATTTATGAGGACCTCCATAACATTGCGTGTGCCTCTACACCACGTGCGTCTACACCAGTGTGTCATAATCACCCCACAAGCATATTTTTCTGCTATACGGCGTGCTTGAGGGCCACGTAGGCTCTCGGCCCACGTGAGCGGCACAGAGCACCAATCAACAGCCTTGTCCGATGCGCAGTATCTCTAATAGTTTGCATTTCTTAAAGCCCTTCGAAAGAACATCGTGAAGTGAACGGATTAGTGTAAACATTCACAACTGAAGAATTAAGTTTCGACACACTTCAATCCATTATATATTGTGGCAACGCAAACATCACAATTTTAACAAGCTTTTATACTGGACAAAGATCTTTGAAAAACATGGAAGCTGGGAATAAATCTGTTACTTATTTTTTGAATNNATTCAGATTGAAGCGACAAAACATCACATGAAGGTTGGATGGCAGAAATCTATTCTTTGATTTTCATCTGCAAAAACAGTTCATTTGATGNAATCTGCAGAACAGTACAAGACATTTCACAACTTAGCAGATAACAGTGGAGGAATAGTTACGTTGATGAAGCGTTGATTTGTTTCAACAATCTCACTACAGCGCATCTTCGTTTTGATGAGTTGTTGGTGCATAGCTTCCAAGTGGCCTCATGGCAGTGACCTTCATAATTCAGAGAGGACTTTTGCAAAGTTCTGCTCTTTCACAAAAGCGCTATCCTAAACACTCAGAAGAAGTAAGGCCTTAGCAGACAGTTGGCCAAGTTTGTTTGCAGAAGCAGATGTTTGCTCCGGTCTATATTTGCTAAAATTGCTTGGAAATCATTTACCGCTTTCAGAGTCAACGCGTCAGCAGAAAGTAGAGCAAACGTCCTCTTTATCATTTTCCTTGTCGTGCAGTGAGTCTTGCAGGAATATTCAAAGAGAAACGAATTTGAATTATTAGCTACACTGGATGACATTTTCGGCTTTTGAATATCGGTAACGGACTTCACTGCAATTTGTAAAACCTGTATTGACTGTTGGTTAACAAGCTATAATTGCTTGAACAAAAAAATTAAATATTTTTGTCTCAAAACGTTTTAAATATCTGCAAAAATATTATCTCGGAATCATTGTTGACTCTCGTCATGCCACTTTTTCTGTTGTAGGTTTGTACTTACCGTCAGTCGCAAACACTTACTGAAGCAAAAAGGAACATGTCTTTTGACAAAGATTTTGTTAAGAGCAAGAATTAGCTTTTTATGTAGGTAGTGAGGGAGAGGAAAACAGTCCTCGGGCAGTGCTGAACTACAATGAGTAAAAAATCATTTGATTCTACAAAGCATTTTGCTTTACTGNAAGTGAAGTTGTTATTATTTTAAAACCCAAGGTTATTTCCTCCGTACTAATCAAAAATTAAAGGTCATCTTCAATCNTAGGGATTAATGTATTGAAAGCAAAGNTTTGTAAAGAGACTGGNACAGGCGCTTTTGTCCACGTCCATGTTAAATTGGTATACTTTCTACCTAATGTAGGGATCTGTGCTTTATAAGTCACATACTATCCTTAAAAACATTTGAAACCGCTATGCGAAGGTTTGCCCGGCTGTATCGTTCGTGGAAACTAAGAAAAAAGCTGCTTAATCTTGGAAATACCAACAAACCTAAGTTTTGTGCCCACTCATTAGCATCAAACTTTTGGTGCTTGTCATGAAACCGGGCAGCTGCTCTGAAATAAAGACGAGTGTAATAGAGCAATTAACTGAAACAGTTGAGTTACAGCAACTTTGAATACTTATTTCGAAATAGAGAAACAGCAGTTGTGTTTATTCAGCTCTTCGCTTCTGTCTTTTGCTTGTTCAGACCGTTCCTTTTCAAACAATGTTGCTTGCAGTATGCAAGCAGCAGAAAAGTTTCTTTATTCTTACATTCTGCGTCTACTGTCCACCTCGCCAAAAAAAGTTCTTCAGAGTTGAACTGTGGATGTGTGCAGAGATTTCTCAGGCCTGACTTTGGTTACCGCTTAGACATTTTAAGAGACCGCATATATTTCATCTGAATACCAAGATAGTCATAAAGTGAGGTTTTAGCTTATTTTGCTGCTGGTTATGCAGTGAAGTTCTACTGTATTTTGAGAGACCATTGGCAAAATTTGAGAGATGGTTTCGGTCTCTCAAAAATCTTAAAAAACACTCGATATGTGTTACTTTGAACAGTGCCAGTCAGCGCAATCTTCATTAAAAAAGTAAAAGTTCTTATGCATTCAAATTCATGTTTTGGAAATGGTAATGGCAACGAGGAACAAAGTGAATCGTAATTCATGAATACCTTTTCATCACCGTGAATTTACAAACAGATGGAATTTTGCTCGTGAACGAATCCTGACTGTACAAAGTTAATGTAAGCTGTATCTTTTACAGTTCATCTGATTTCGCGTCAGCCATCAAATCGAAAGATAAATTGGCTTCCATTATGCAAAGAAATTTGGTTCACGAGTTTGTTCACGAAAAAAACTCGAGCCAACAAGGATATAGAATACAGAAGAAGGCTANATGTCTCTCATACAAAATCAGAACACAAAGTAATGAAANTTAATGAAGAAGTAGACTGGCATCAATGAGTTACAAAGTTGTTGCAGGAGAAAGAAAACAGGAGCAACTTAGGTAGCGTTTGAACATAGGTTGTTTCGTAGTTTCCATTCAACCATTAATTAAATTGTCCAATATTTTAAATTAGGAAATGTCTGGGCCTGTAGCGATTATACCATGCCATAACAAAATCTCAAAGCGTCAGTCCGATTTGCAAGCTTTACCACCACTTCTNTTATTCTTTGTATTNGTGAAAAGAACTAGAAAAAAATCTGTGCTGTATCCACGTCAGTATGAAGCGCGCGCAGATCNTTGAACCACAAAAGTTTGCCATTGACGTCGTTGAAATTCCAAAAGCCCCCCCNGGTGGTTTGGTTGTCAAGGTAAGCAACAACTTGCGAAAGGATGCGGTGTAGAAATCTTAGTTTTGAGCCGTGTTACTTCATAAATAATAAAGATGAAATCTTTGAATTTTCCAAAGTCTTTGTTCTCTAAGGCTGGAATTTGTAGATTTGTTGCGTGTGGGAGTGAAGACGTTACACAATACAATACAAAATTGTTGTGAAAAAAAATTGTTGTTAAATGCTTATACCTTTTTCCTTGTACATCTTTTGTTCAAACTAAAAAAGTTAAATGAAACTCAAAGCATTAAGTTTGTAAGATTTCGCTAGCATTTTTGTGGTTTTTAGTAATGAATCGGTAGGTTTGGAATTCATATGCACTTAAGTATTGCGATTTGCAAACATGAAAATGGTAATACAAGTGCGACCGTTACATAGGTATTTTTTGATGATTCAGTCCCGACAAACCTATCATATAGTTCCATCGTGAGCATTGAGACTCCTTTGCAAACCTATGAGGTTATCTAGGGTCAAGCATTGAAATAAGCCTTATGTTTTCATCATCAGATGGCGTACAGCGGAATATGTCACTCTGACATGCACCAGTGGGAAGATGTTACCGATTATGGCGATCGCAAGGTTTTCTATTCTACAAACAAGTATTCGAAGTTGCCTAAAGTACCCGGGCATGAAATGTCCGGGACAGTGTATGAGCTGGGACCTGATCAGCCTTCAGGTGGCAACCGCTATATTTAAGAAATAATTTTTACACCTTTTCGCTTTGGTCCTTTGCGGTTGTTTGACGTAAAAGTATGTCGAAAACAAACGTCCTTCAGTGTTTACGATGCGTTGTATCATGGATAGTTTTTTAAAGTTAGGTCAACGTGCCAAAGTTTCGTGGGAGTGCATTATCGTTTTTTTTGATGGAACTGTGGTGCAATGTTTGTTAATTCCTCTTAGTGTGATGAGCACAAATGCCCACATTTCGGAGCGTGAAAGCTTGTTGGCTGCACTAGTCTAAGTTGGCTTTCTGAACTTAAAATGGTGAATTAGGTTCTCTGGCNGGGTCGCCCTTTTTTGTCCCAAACTTCACTGGATAACAACTCTAGGTCGTTTCTTGAGAAGGCAAGCATTGCACTGGCGAGTCCAATCGCTTATTTCTTGCTTCTCCGAGTGCCGAAATGTTAAGGATTCCCAGAAATCGAGATGGAAGTATTTCCAACATTGCTCCAGAAGTCAATATTGAAATATTTCCATTGGTTTCTGTAGATTCGGAGTGATTCACAACTCAGCCAAGATCTGACATGCACATTTACGTTCAATAACCAAATTTCGGGCTCCAACTTCAGATACGACTATTATCTCAGTAAAGTTAGGTGTTTAAGTATCAGTATCGCAACCAATATTTAAGGATGCGCGAAGTATATTTCTTAGATGGAGCAATCTAAACGACTGACGTTCAGAAAACTTGATATTCATTAACATAACAAACGCAAATAACTACTAAATGTATGATGCTTTGATTAGCTATTTCTACATTTGATTTTGCTGGTAATCTCAGGCTTAGCATGTATGTGCAACAATTCGCTGTAAATAATTTGCAAATAACGTTATTTTGCGAGATTTTTTCAAGTGTTCCTTGAGACAACAGAACTGAAAGTTTACTCCTAGGTCAGGAAATTCAAGACAATCTTTCAAGAGAGAGGAACTTCAAATGCTTCTCTACTTTCTGTTTCTAATCACTGTCATAAAATGAATGGTTTGTCTTAGTGGCAAACCACGCGCCTTCGTTTCATGTTATAACATGAAAAAATAGCACGTAAACTGATCCTGTTTCAGCCTGGCGGATGCTGTATGAGAGAACCATAGGAAAGAGATCGCCGAAAAAGCCCTGCTAAATCGTTTTTTAACAATTCTTTCATGTAAAATATTTCAAACTTTAGTCTTGACAGTGAAAAGGTGAAAGGCAGTGGTATTATATAACAAAATTTAAATTTCAAAACTGAAAAATCAGAAATTTTGATTGGCGGAAGGTAGTGAAAAGCAGCGTGCTTTGTGTTACATTCAACAAAATGCACTTTTCAGAGTGCAAATTCAATATGACAGAGTAACTATGACGTGCTTGGCTTCCTTCGCTTCCACATTTTAAGTAAGTTTGAAGAACCAACACTTGCCTTTTCTGTGTTTTTCGTTAAAGTGTTAACGTTGCTTTCAACAAAACTTTTCCAGCATCAATAATTTAATTTTACAGATGAGCTAAAAGTCGGCGACCGCGTGGCAGTTTTTCCCTGGCGAGGCTGCGGTAAATGCAATTATTGTACTGAAGTGGACACATCGCAGTGTGAACCCCGGCGCTACAACTACGGATTCGGATTACCGGGAGGGTAAGAAATGAGCAAGCTAATAGTAATTATGTCAATTCTCTCCAGATCGCATCAACATAAAAAGAGTAAAACTTATTTTTGGCATAATGTTTTTGTTTTACCACAACAAGAAATATTAGGGAATCTCGAAAAAGGGCTGAATGATTTGGCAAAAAATGGATTCTCAATAAACTTCGTCACAAAACTTGGTCATGGCATTCCACTTGGATACTTTTTCATTTTGCAAGAACGTTTATATTCTCGATTGCTTACTTTCAGGCCGGAAAGATCTCTTATTTGAAAGAGTTGAAACATTTCAAGAAAAGCACACACTTTCTAAAATATTTTGAAGTTTTCCACAAGTTTCTTCAGGCATCTATGCCTGAACAGCTTGCGGTACAAAAGGAAACAAGGGAGTCTACTAATTTCTTCGTACTAAATCTTAAGTGCCCATGTTTTCTTGGCTTTCCTTCCATAGTTATTGGTTTACTTTTCTTGGCATTTTTCACAGAGGTGATTACAGGCGAGCTCAGTGGAACATTTGCCTTTCAGCAAATACACCACTAGAAATACCAAACATTGATAGCAATATCGTAATAAGAGAAAGCTACTCCACGTGGTAAAGGTCTGGCAATGAGAAATGCTGTAGGCAAAGACCTTTTAAACGCTTGTTAAAACCATAATTTTTAGTTTTAAGGTTTTCATTGCAAAAAATGACAGCAACTTTGGCCAGCACGTTCCTAATGCTAAACCGAGACATGAATCTTTTGATTTCCTTTTTTCTTTATACCGTGTCTACGTTATCACCAAAAAAACTTGCTTTCATACAAATGTATTTCTGAAGGCAGAGAGAACTGGTGGACTGATTCGGAGCGACGTGGGCATTTAGATAACACCTGAAGCAGCAGCCCTTTGACAGCTTAGCTATTTGTTGAAGTATTTTTTGCTTGATTTGATTTTTTTAACAATGCGGGAAAAACAGTCTAGGCTGGAAAACTAAGAGAACTTAGTGAAATTATGTTTCCTTGATCTGTGCCAAATATAGCCTGATGCAGACCCGAAAGATCAGTGCTCGCAAGATTTTAAAAGATAGTGAACAAAAGGTCAGTTTTAGTCCAGTAGCATTTGAAAGGCAGCCACCAGTCCTTAAAGACATCTAATGCTACTATGGAAGCAAATGTGAGGCAGCTGAACTTGCGACTGAAGAAGCGGAGGTTATAAACGCGTTCTTAGAGCGGCTAAGCATTTTTTTGCAACTTCAAGAGGACTGCCAGACGACATAGCCTATGTGAAACCGACCGGATGGCCTCCTGCGACGTTCAGTGTAGGTGATCCCGTTTGAATTTGCACTTACTTTTGAACTTGGTCAAAGGTAAGTATTGCCATGGTACATCAAACGAAAAACCTTTTATCTCCATCCACTTAAGTCTATGCCTGTTCCTTACTAATCCCGTGGTGTTTATCGCAAAACAAATTTTCATCATCGCAGTAAACTAAGCTGAATCCACGTTGCCCAATTGTGGAGTGTTTGTTCTCGCCTACTTCATAATACCTTTGATCATTAAACCTCTTAAAACTTTTCACCAAGTCATTGATTGCGATCATACTGTTTGATTTCAATTCTAATTAAATTGAGGCTACCGTTGTGTGTAAACACCTAATATTTCATTGCTGACTTGACTTTTCATCACTGAAACTTAACACTGCTATTTTCTTCAGTTTTGCCAGTTTTGTCATGGTTCCTGAGAGTACTTTAGTCGTAAAAGTACCTGACTCTATTCCACTTGACGTTGCTTGCATGCTGCCTTGCTCTGGATTAACAACGTACAACGCAGTTACAACCGTCAAACCACATGTTGAGCTCGTAACGAAATTAGAAGGTAAGAACTACGACGTAACAAGAAAAGTCAGATTTTCAAAACTTGGTTTGACTTTGTTACTGAGAGCACTCGTCAGCAAGGTCAAATTTACAGAAAATTTTTTTATGGAAAGTGGGGTATCTCGATTAGAAATTACACAAAAATTCTGTGCATGTCGTGGCAGCACATCCTGCCATCGCCCTGTGACAGACAAAGTTCTTTCCGCTAATTGTTTAGATTTATCTGGTCAAGTTATTCAAAGCTTAGGCAAAATCTGGTCAAGTTATGGACCAGGTTTCAAGTTATCAAGTTATTTGACCAGGTAAATCTGGTCAAGTTATTCAAAGCTTACCAGGTTCATTTCACTGTTATGCAATAACTGTAAAAGATTCAATAATTTAAGCAAGATCAATAGTCTGTTAGCTTTGGAATTGGTCATGCTTACCTAAAATATGAAACAAGGTAAAACTGCAAAAAGTGATTTAATAACGCGCTTATACTCCTTGCGATGAAAATATCCTATGCAAGTAGCGATGGCATCATACTTTACGAATTAGTATTATCTGTGTAATAATTGCAATTGAAGCAGCAGTTTTCACCCGTGATTATTATTCTTACCTCAAACTCGTCTAGAAAAACTGCGCTCTCTTGATAAAGCACAGGTGTAGGAGCAGGCAATTTTGGGGTGCATGCAAAGAATATTTTGCTCGAATTTCCCCAAATTTGCCCGAAAAACTTTTATGCGACAAACGTTCTCCCTACAAATTTTCTTTAGTTGTTAGTACATTCTATTTCCCTCTACCATGTCGCTATAGACTTAAAAATAGAAGATTTTGTACCTGTAATTGGGTTATCAATAACCCAACTGAAAAAAGTACGCTAGGCTGTGCAAGAACATTGGCAGAAGCCAGCTGGCTCAGTACTCTGAGCGTCTGCTTCACAGTTCTGAGGTTTGGCGTTCCAGTCACATTCCAGCTGTTGCTGTCAGCAAGGAATCTCGCATCTAGCTGTAGACATACACACTGTATGGCAAAATGATTCCATCCCAACACTGTAATTAAAATTATAAATACAGCTTTCTGGACTTGCCTAGCATGAAATACGAAATAGGTTCCTTGGCATATTCCATTCCCACAGTGTGCAATTTAATAAAGCACGTGAATGAAATGCCTTTTTTATCCAAACTTTCAAGTGAGTCATCAGCTCTCACATACCAAAACACGAAGTTACTTGCACAAGTTTGTTGATTTTATTGTATACAGTATACATTTAATGTGTTTTTTTATAACATAATGAACTTTTTTTTGTACACTCAGTAACAAAGTAATATGATTTTGTTAGTTTGTTAAAAATTTCGATACCTCTTTGCCCAAAGTTTTTGAGATTTTGCCAAATTTTCGACAAATCAAAACTTGTGGAGGTACGCTTCCATATGGATGAAGTTCAAATTACCCAACAGGTTAACTGGTTTTACGATTACAAATGAGTTTTTTCAAGCATTTTATCATTTCATTAGTTTAACAACTTTTGTGAATCAGGAAAAGCAAATTTGTTAATTGTTGGAGCTGGAGGGCTTGGAATGTGGTGTCTTCAAAATGCAAAAGCTCTTCTTCCAAGCACAACGAAAGTAGTTGTAGCTGACATTGCGGTAAGAATTGTTAGCAAGTCTGCGCTTTTAATTGCAAAGTTTGTTCAGTTCAATTTACACGCTTTGTATTTCCCTTGGAATATCACGAGTATTCTGTGGCGCCCATTTCCACTTATACTGCGTGACGCGGCTACGTTCGTATTGATGGCGAGTCAGTGTTATCCGCGCTAATGAAACTTTCCTTTCTATCCTTCCATTTATGCCGAGCAAGAGGCTAGACAGGGACGGAAATGCTGTTTTTTAAGTCTTCGAAATGACCCGACCGAAAATTGAACCCGCCTCCCAGGTTCAGTGGCCCGTACTCAAGTCACTGTACCACTCAGCCAGAAGGTAATAAAGCCTGCAATCATTTTAATTGTTCTAAATGATATTTTATAATAACGATAAATAAACAAAAGTTTTATCAGCAAGCTGATCACATATATTTTGTTACGATTTTTCTAACTTATTACATTCCTTCAATAAAAGTGAGGGTCGAACTCGAACCACATAGTCGGCGAGGATTTGACCGACCAGAAAAGACTATTCAGAGGAATTGCTCCACAATTCGATCTAGTTTTATTTACTTTAGAATTTAAAAAAGCAGCCAGTCCAATTGGCGTAAAACTAACACTTTTCATTTGTCAATAGGTAAACACTTAGATCAGGCGTGGGCAATTAATTTGGGTCGGCTTCCACTTTGAGAAGGCCACGTTTAGCGGAGGGTTGTTCCTTCTAATTGAGATAGAAGCAGGCAATGGAAATGGAAGCAATTCTTGGTTCAAGTTAGTGATAAATTGAAGGAAATGTCAGACCTGAAGATTTTTCCTGAACGCTTCCGCGGTCCACTGA
>JGI24022J15233_10008682_pt1 | contig 11375 bp, 5 predicted proteins | sample Ectturendosymbi2_FD_15233 | JGI IMG/M metagenome (IMG submission 15233)
GAATTTTGAATTTGTTTTAAACAATGATTCCTGGCAATACTGCTTTCTTGCATGTATTGAAAAACGTCCAGGCTCTCACAAAAATCTGCCAAAAATTTTCTCGAAACCTGGACAGTGTTAATATGTCGACATATCAGGTAAGCGATGAGTCAGAAAAAGTTTTTATTCACACTAGCCTGTTGCAAGCTACAGTGCAAACTAATGGCTTGAAAGGAAAACATCAGTGAATATGAACGCAAACGGTTAGATGCCAGAGTGGAGCATATCCAATGATTTTAAAACTTCGTAGTATTTTAGAGAAAGAGTAGCTAGAAATGAGGTAAAACATTTATCATGAGGAAATAATTGAAAAAGATGTAGAAAGAAGGAGCTTTCCGTAAAAAACATGAAGCTTTTATACTGTTGACCATAAAGATTAGGAGCTGGCGTTTAAACACTGATGGATTTTGTTAGATCTGCTGTTTGAACGGCGCAATTTCATGAACAGCATTATTGGTGAGGAATTGATACGAATTTGAGAGTCTGCTGAGAGGCAGTGTTTCACCTAGTGAAACAACTTGGTCAACAGCACTGTAAACAAGACCAGTGTGCAAATGGCACCATGAAGTACTTTTATAGTGCAGTCTACGTCAACTGCACTATTAAAACACTGCATGGTGCCTTTTGCACACTGTTCCTGATAGCCGATAATGGTTATTCAGCCAGGCAGGCTGTAAAAGTAACTAACAATGCCTTGTTCAGTAAAGCTTTCGTTTACCGCATTGAAAATATATGAAACACATATTTCACTGCAGTGTGACTTCTAAGAGGCCATAGCTGACACGATTTATTGCCCTTTGCAGACGTTTGGAAATTTGCACATAATTCACCACCGAAAAATGCATACAAGTTGATCGTACATCAAAGGAGCATAGCGCCAGAAACGGAAGATGTGTTATGCGTGTTCTCTGAAGTATACTGCGAAGTTTCCTTTATTCATCTAAGGGACTTGAAACTCAATTTGGAAAAGACCAATTTTTGTGCCGAAACGATTTTCGATATATATGGCGTATACTTAATAACTTTTTGCTGATAAGAATAAAAGTACAAAGGCAATTGTTTAGCAACGTGAGCAACCGCGTTGGCCGCAAGTGTTGGGGGAGGAGCAAAAAGTCGATTAAAACTTGTAAACGCTATTTATCATGAATTTTCGGTTCCACAGCTATACTCTACTTTGGTTCAGTCGAAAAATAGACAATGCTTTTGGATATTGGATTTTCCGTTAATTCAAGTTAAAATTTCCTGTTTGTTCCTGTGCACACCATGAAAATGGACTTTAACTGAGGATATCGATTCTGGTGAATAAGAAAGAGAATATCATGCGTGATAAAAAGTTTGTCAGCGAAAAGCTATCCAGATATTTGCATCTAAGCATTATTCCCGCAGGGCGGTGAAGACATTATATTTGCATATAAGCATTACTTCAGCAAGGCGTTAAACAGAAATCCAGTAATCCATCGTTTGTGTGGCAGTTTAAGAAGAGCTTGGTGCTTTCGGAAGATGAAGCCTCCACACTCCTACACGTGTATGCTTCAGCTTAGATTAGTATAGTGGAAAGTAAAATCAGTCATCGTCAACTACTTTTTAATAAAGAAACCATTACTCAAGCGCCTTAGTGTGATATAGGCTGCAGTTGCAACAATAATCTGCTGCGCGTTTCATTTTTTTCTCCATTTATGCAGCGTAGTTGCGTTTGAAACAATATGCCTTCCTTGGATGAGCACACACCTGCCAACATTCTCTATAAATAATAATTTCAACGGGCAGAGTAACAACACAAGCAAAAACAAGTGTTTCGGCCATGCATCGCGGGCTTCGAAAATGTGAAAAAATGCAAATGTGCAAAGGTGAATTTTCTGTCTTTTTCATGCAAACTTGGTTGTTTTAAGGGTTTGGCGCATGCTTTTACATTTTAATGATTCAGATTTTATCTAAAAATGCGTCAGAACACAATAAACCGTCTTTCGCTGAAACGCTGCATAAAACCCACAAAATAATCACGTGATACTTCAAAACACCACCACTATCTTAACAGTTTTATTGAGATCATGTTTGAAAGATCATTAAAGTTGGAGTCTGATCGTCTCATGCAAAAGACATGGCAATCAACATGTTAAGCTTTTGCGCCATTTGCTGGCTGAATTATTAAACTGATGGACAATGCTTCACACAAACAGAAACAACACATTAGTGCAGTGAAATTTCGCACTTTCGTCAGAAATCTGTTTGCGACATGCTCGCTTGTTGGCATTTGCAAATTAGTGAATTCTTGAAACGTCACTCTGGCGCCCCAAGATACTTCAACAAGATAAGACTTTGTTTCGTGCGTTTACCTGATACGAAGAAGCCTGCATAGATCTGTTACCTAAGTGGGCCTAAAATTAGCATAAGCCAAACCACCTGATTTGTTTTTTGAAATGCAGAAAAAACTTTTTCATTTATTATATTTATATTCTACACAGTTACCTTAAAATGGAACGAATGTTCTTAACAGCAGCTTCACTTTCAGCAAGAGGACGCAAAAGAAGTTGTTCTCATTAAAAGTTTGTTCAACTCCGTCAAAGTCGGAAGCTTTGCACGTCACATACCAGGGCAAAATAATATTTCTTTTTACTGAGTTTTGGGTATTGTGTATCTTGTCGTAGCATATTGAGCACGAAATTCTTTCAGAAATTTGTTCCAAAGGAGAGTTTCCAAACCTTGTGGGGCCCAATGCAAGACCTGAGCGCGGGGCTCAGTGCAAGACCTAGGCGCGGGGTCCCTGAACAGTGATTTTATGACGTCATCGTGTTCAGCCAATCGTGTTACGATCGTGGTAGAGCGAAGATATGCAGTACAGCACTAACACGAGAATTGAGCTCGTTTGCTAACGTTCGAGAGGAAATTTGCTAGTTGTGACGAGAGCGTTCTTTCTTAACAACGAAATTTATATGGCGTTTCTACTGAATTCTCAAGCGCAAGGTGTATCTGTCAAAGATGAATAATCCACCCAAACACCCTGGCGCGGGGCCCCCAGTGGCGCGGGGCCCAATGCAGTTGTATCGGTTGCATTGGCTCAAGGCCGGCCCTGGCTGGGGTGATCGCGTCGCACTTGCAATACTAAAGGTTTCATGTATTATCACGATCACTTCATTTCTACGATTCTTTCCTTGATTGAAAGTTATTTAGCTTTGTCTTACGTGCTGTCATAGCCTATCGTTGCTGTAGCTTACTATAAAATCACACAACGGAAAAAGTCGATGTCGGGGGTAAAAATTGCAGAAGAGTTTACAGTATGAGTTTGTTACGTCACACTGGCACTTTCTGCGCTTGCATGCACGCCTACATCCCTGCAGGATTGCCAGATTGGCTTTCTTGACGCCAAATTTCACAAATTTGGCTTTTTTACAGGGTTGCAGAGTCGTAAGGAGTCGAAGGTTTTTAGGTGGAGTCGGAGTCCGATTTCCTAACAACACTGGGAGTTGAAGTCGGATTTTATCAAATATCTTGCTGAAAAGTGTCATTAGGCTTTTTTATACAGTGCTTGGTGTATTTTCTCTAACTTTATCTGACAACCCATATCTCCCGGAGACAGTATTCGTTAAGTTCAGTTCTTGTCATTGTCGTTGATGTTCAAACATGTTGCCTTGCCCTGATACATCATAAATTAATTAAATTCATTGTATGTCATGCTGAAAGTGGAAGAGCAGTTATGATAAATGACGAAGATACAATAGTAATTGGGAAAAGACATTTCTTATGGTTCACAAGATGCATATTGCAAGTTATGCCACACTACAATTATACCAAGGCACAGTAACTTGATGAATCATGAAAAAAACGAAAAACACAAGAAAAGAGTTCCACCAACAGGACAAACTGCTTTCAAAGTTGTTAAGACTTCAAGCAGCAAAAGTGATGCACTGAAACCGGCTGATTTTCAGATTGCCGTAAGCATAACCTGTCACAGTGCTGTTCGCCCAGTTGACCAACTTGGAGAAATCATGGTAACACATGGAAAAGGCCGCAATTTCATGTTATTTAACAATTTAGCTTTTTTTACCCGGTTTGTTTTTTTATAGACATGGTTTGTTTTTTTTATCTCAAAAGATGTCTGGCAATCTTACATCCCTGCATACAAGATGCTTCAGGACAACGTGATGCAGCTGAGCAAATTGCTGCTGACAGGCTACCAACTTTCCTGCGTAAGCATACTGATAGAATATGTGGTCGTGTTAGGCGGTGTTCGATTAGCAGTTTTTTAACAGCTGGACTGCGGTCGCGAGTTGCGGTCTGGATACCGAGGTGGTCGCGTCAGTGAAACAAAACGTGATGCATTAGCTAAGGGAAGACCGCGTTAAAGTAGCCGTGATAGCGGGATGGTCATCGACGGGGTGCCACTTTATATTAAAAACATTCCACCGGTGTTTTGTGAACATTTATCGATATGGTTTCAAGCCTGCAGCAAGAAATAAAGACTTTGAATCAATGAGTTTCGTTCATATTTTGAAGTCCATATTACTTGCCGATTCGTTTTTTTGCTCAAGCTTTTTTTCTTTCAATAATACAAATACTTCAGTTCGTTCATTATCTTTTCCCCATTAATGGCAGTTTTATATATATAGAAAGGGCCCCTTCCAAGTTTCAGCCAGGGGCCCCACACAACCTTAATCCGCCCCTGGCCCTACCAGTTAATAGCCGAGGAGACAATTGCGGATTTTCAAAATATTATAATTTTTTTGTTTATAATTTTTCTCATAATTAGTCACTGTGCTTAAATTGCATACGAAGTGTATCATCTAGATCCTTAGCAAAAAGTCTGTAACGACATTATGGTACCACTACTTTGAAGCGGAGCATAAGTGAAGTACCGTATTACAATACTTCTGTTTCAGCAAGCGCACGATTTAAATTATTTTGGTGTTTAATTTATTAGCCATTTCTTTATCTTCTTTTTAATTTTCTTTATTCGTGCGACCAGAAAATCAAAAAAGGGTAACTAATATTTCACTTCAAAGCAGCGTCCGGTTTTGCTGTAAAAAGGCCAAACCTGGAGGTTTTAGTTCTCAACGAAACGGAGACAGTGGCGTAACAAGGTTAGATGTGGCCCGGGGCAATAAGCAAGTTTGGCGCCCCCATGTTAGAACCTGAGCTCTTGTGCAAGCAAATTTATCGTATTGAAGATAGTACATGTGACATTTTTGGGACTTTCGGCGCCCCATTGTGATTCGGCGCCCGGAGAATTGTGCCCCTGTCAACCTCATTACGCTCCTGCACGGAGAGGCAATGCCTGCTAAAGCAGCTTTGGATAAGTGTTGAAATTGTACTGAATTCAGAGTTAAACTTAATTAATGGTAGATCCAGTGAACCGCTTAATCGTTCATTATTTCAACACTCTGGTCAAGAGGATACACGTTCTCTTACAGCTAGAGAAAATGAAGGTTGAAAGCTGCAGGCGTAACGCAAGTTGAGAAAATTATTCAATTGTTAAACCTGAATAGACTATTTAAGCGTTTACTGGCCTGGGAGGATATAGCCGTGTTTCTGCTGAGGAAAAAAATCATCTAAAGTTATTCTTATTTGCCGTGAAAAATATTCCCTAAGCATGAACAACTTTGGTACAAGTTGTCCAGAGTAAAATGCAATGTTGTACTGTATTTCAGAGGTCATTGTTTTTGTTGACCACATCTATCAACTATTGGGATGATCTACAATGTAAAGTAAAAAAGACATTCTTCTTTCCGACAGTGATAGGCAAACGTACTGTGTTGCACGTAGCTATAATTGCCTAAACACGTTGGAGACCATGTAAGTCTGTAGCGGACCTCGTCTCGGTCCGCAGCATAGTCATCGCGCTAATGATTTCTCGAATGCAACTCGCGCGGTGTCGCGACGGTAAAGGCATTCTTCGACCCGCGCGGGGCAGGATCAGCAAGCTTGATAGCGAGTGTGGGTAGGCCAAAGAGACTGTTGGTGTAGGACCTATATACTTTTGCGTGAGAGCCTGTGAGAAGAATGCCTGGATGAAGTCCAAAACCATGAAGTGATGGGCATACAGTGTGGACACCTGCAGCAGAATCGTTCAAAACATCGCGAACATGTCGGACCACAATGTAGAGAGGGAGGTTACGAGTCATGTAAACGAGAAGCCATCACGCACCACTTCGGACGCAAAAGATAGAGACAAAATACGAGACAAACTTCTAACTTGCATCGCTCCCCTGGATCCATATAGTCACCCCGCTGATTTGCTCGATGTTATTACCGGTCGGATTGCGCCTGAAACTGTGAACGCACATGACGAATGGGCGACTTGTGTCATTTGAAAAGAGATGACCGACGGATTTAATGTGCATTTACTCAAGTTGGTGGTGATCACGGCAGTGAAGAGAAATGTAATTAAGTTTGGGAACAATAATGTGTATGACACGAATCTCATCTACTCACGGGTACTAAGGTTGCAACAATCCCGAGACATTGATATGAAAAATGTTCTTACTCATGAGCATTCACCTGTGCCTACCTACTGTTTGACGATGAAGGCAAAATAATAAGCGTAACTACGAGATCCACGTTGAAGACGAAGCTGCAGTTGACTGTGTACCAGCGTTTGGTTAAAAAATCAGAGGTATAGATACTTAATGACTATGTCATCCTTTGACTGAATCAAGGAACGGTGGAAGATTTCGTCAACGGGTTCACGAGGTACGTGATGCAAAGGGTGGCAAGCCAGAGAACTTGTCAGACGATTGCCCCTCATTTAAATATTACAATGCGGGCAGATGTTTTTTCAAATTTTTTAACGGTGCACCACACCTTACGGCTGGAATGCGAGAGGTAGATGGAATTGACAGCTTCTTCCCATCGCTCCAGCTTCTTGTCGTCGAGCCGTCAAAGGAGTGGCGAGATGACTCTATCAGAATCAGACCCCGCTGAACACGGAAGAAGGAGTGATGAAAGGTCTCACACTTTTTGTTCCAACATGGCACATAACTCTTGGGACGGTCACGTGGAATGCATTGCTTAGCCGCAAAAAGCAGGCTCTTGCAAAACTCTTGGTATGCCTTCTTGATGTTTGTCGTGTCTGGAGGTGGCAATCTCTCAACGGATTTTCCTGTAAAAAGGCAAAAACGCTTCTAATCAGCCTGACGAAAGTTCCAACGCTTCACCGCATCGCTGTAGGCACTAGGCAATAACTCTGATCCTCGGTGGCGTTATGAGAGAGGGTCGGTGTCGTGACCGCGGAAACTTTCCTGGAACACATCTGTCCGCTGTCAAGCGAAATTGTTGACCTCTGCGAAATTTCTGACCTGTTATTGTTTTTCAGTTATTTTCCTTCTCAAAATAAAGAAATAAAGTCTGGAAATTACTTTTCTGATGTGTGTTGTGTAAATTAAAACATTTTGGATAGATGTCAGGTACACACAACAAGCTATAGCACGGGAATAACTTTAACCATTGAAAATTTCCGACTTAGTCGTTGACCTAAATTATTTTTCTTTTTCTCACCCTAACCCAAACCTTAACCCGTGACACATACCTAAACACGGATCCCTAAGCCCCAATAATCAGTTTTATCAGCGTATTTGGTATGTAGAATATTACTCTGTGCATGCGTACATGGTATGAAGTCAGAAATTTCGCTTGGCACCGGCAGTCGGTTGTCCTGGCCGAGACTCGCGAACTCCAGGTCCGGGTTGGAGCCGACTTTCCATCGATGAGAGGAGATACTGGCCACTCCATCTGGGTTATGCAGCAGCGCAAGGTTGTTGGCTGCTGCCCAGGTGTTCAGGCTCTCACCATCAGGAGATGTTTTGCTGTAGCCCAGTTGACACGCTGGCACTTGAAGTTGCCAGCATGCATACTAGGGTGTGGAAACGTAGGAATGGTCGTTAGTGTGAGCAATGACCTTGTAACGCATGACTGGAAACAAACGCGGCTAGTAGCTGTGATTGACCTTACAACTAGTCCATGGACCTCAACGTCACGGGTCGGTGAAGTACAATAAGCCGCAGACGTGGACTTTGCTGTGAAGATCAACGCAGTAAGCATGGTACGTGATTTGCGTGACTTTCGAAGTGAAAAACAGGCGTACGTGTGCGACGTGGCAAATGGTTTACTTGGACAATTATATCAGTTGTGAAGCTTATATGATTTAGCACAACGGTGCACAACCTGCGGCCTTCGATAATGAAATTTGCGGCCGTCTACATGTACTGTAAGTTAAAATATAAGATTTGGCGGCCGTGCTGGCGTATATTGAAGCAAAACAAACGCAAGGCAAGAAAATCAGTCGACATCAGGGTTGCCAGATTTTTTGAAGCTTATAGCCAAAATGGCTGATTTTTGAAAACGTTATGGCCAAAATCACAAAATATTTTAACTATGGTAATTTCCATATTCATAGGTGTCTCAAATTGTTCGGAGGCAGTATATTTTTTGCCGAAAAAATGTGGTTTTGCCAAAGAAGCAAGGTTTTACCCTAAAACAACAATTTTTGCCGAAAACTTAAAATTACCTGTTACAACTTGTCTTTATTTATCTTAATAAAACTTAGAGCCATATATTAAAAACAATTGCAGATACATGCTTCCATTCTGACCCATTTCTGGATTAAACAATTTGAAATTAACTTTCCAATTCAACGACAAGGCTAGAATTCTCTTGATCGTGTGCTCCAAATATATGAACAAAAGATTTAAGCCATGAACTGCATTAAGTTGATCATAATGAGTTAACCACATGCTCAAAACCATCAGTAAGTTCACATATGAACGAGAGGGCAGGAATACTTGAGAACAAACGTTGACTCATGATAGGTCCGACTGAAACACTTGCACAAAATCTACAAGATTTCAAGGGCGAAATAAATAATTATTACACACTTTGAACATTACATGGTTGAAGTTACTGCAGAGTGTTACTGTAAAAGTGATGAGAAACTTCTAAAAGTAATATCCTACTAAAATTCAAAATACTTCCATAACACTTTCAGTCATACAACCGAGTGCAGCAGTACGAGCGCAGCAGATACCAATGGTAACTAAGAGATTATCACTGACTGAAACATCTGTACAAAATCTACTGACTACAAGGGCTAAATCATTACTACACATTTCAAAGCAATAAAAGGTTGAAGTGCCACGGTGTTACTGTAACAATGAGTGATACGAAGACCATCGAAAAAATACAAAATATTTAATGAAAACTTAGTTTTACAGTGACAAACCGAAAAAATGGCCAAATGTGATTTTTCATGGCCAGCGCAGTTAAAAAATGGCCCAATTTTTCGAAATTGGCCATGAAATAACCAATCTGGCAACGCTGGTCGACACGATGCCTAACTATCTGGATGATGATGTAACAAAGAGTTATAGAACGAATACACATTTATGTTTGAATGTGTTCTGTATTGGTTGGCACTTGGCAGTAACCTATTCTTTAATGCAACGTATCTCATAAATTAAACTCGAACTCATTGGCGGCCGTACTTCATATAAATAAAAGTAATGCAGCCGGCAATAGCAAAAGGTTCTACACCCCTGATTTAGGATGCATGATTTTCACCAACTCAGGTGCAATCCAATAGAGTGCGTTCCCACTTTATTTAGCCTAGTACAGTACATCATGTGGCGGAAAACTCCGTTGTTAACCACTGCTTCTCATATAATGTGGTTAGGTTGCATTAATGTACAGCAAGTCAGAGTTAGTTACAGTATATGCGGTGGTGGCATTCAAAAGTGTTAAGAACAGGTTCTGTCAAAAACATATTTAAATCTGCAGTATGGTACGGATGCCATGAGCTGCAAGCCATTCATACGCTATATTTCTGTGGATATTTCCAGAGGATGACCCAGGAAAATTTTGTCAAGTTACACTCATTACAAGCCAGAAGTTTAGGTTTGCTGATAGCTAAAAATCTAATAGAAAGCTTTATCAAGGCATTTGAAATGTTTAAAAGCAGTAAGGAAACCTTTGAAAAAAATTATGGAAACTTTTGTTTCTGATGCATTTGAAGATGTTAAGTTTATTGGAAACCATAGATACTTTCTTTGCTAAAATGACAGCATGCAACACCACTATAAATTATAATTAGGAATTGCATTAGTAGTTTTTAATAGTGCTTGGTGAAACCAATAAGCACAATTGTAACGGCTTTTTCATGTCCATAAAAATATTCAGGTGAGTTACCATTTTTGTGCAATTACCGTGTTTTCGGGACCATAAGGCGCACAGTATTATAAGGCGCAGTATGAACAATTGAATGCTAGCTGTTTTTTTTTCATACATAAGGTGCACCGGATTATAAAGCGCATTAAATGAAGCAAAGCTTAGATTAGTTAAACTGTATTCAACTCTTTCACAATAACTCCAGAGTGCCCGAGTCGCCGAAGTCGTCCGAGTGAATGAGTCGTCACTGGAAGTTTAATCTGTCATTAGATACGAGGGAGTTTAATCTGTCACACATGCTTAATTCGCTAGACACAAATAGAATAAAATAAAAGTTGTGCGCATGTTTGATTCGATGTGCGGCAATGTTGTCTGGAGCCCCGCAGAGTAATATGATCTGTGGTACGTGCTAGCTACTCTCGGACGTTGCTCATTGCAATTGTTGTTGGTTTATTACGCAACACGATGGCCTGTTCACAAAAGGTCGTAACTAGCAATTAAATAAATAGCACCGTTTACCACATAAAATTCTTTTAAGATGAGGAAGCACAATCAGATTTGTTCATTAGGCGCACCGCATTAAATGAACAAATTAGAAATAAAAATATTCAAGCATTTCTTTTTTTACTATATCAGAAATTTAATAAATAAAAATGCACTATCCTAAAAGTGGCTCAGTAAGCACTAGAATCGATATATTTGAGTGCAACTTCACAAACTTATCTTGGGTCATGCTCTGGAAACATCCCAAGAAACATAGCCTATGAATGGCTTGCAGCTCATGTCATCCATACTATAGATTAAATTTTTTTTTGACAGAACCTGTTCTTAACACTTTTGAATGCCACCACCGCCTATACTGTAACTAACTCTAACTTATGACATTATGCCGAACTTACCTGCAGTACGTGCACAGGCCTTCACAAAGTCCCCATCTCATCTACCGCTTCATTGTACTTCACCAACCCGTGACGAGCAGTAGTTGCGGACTACTTGTCACGGTTCGTAAACGTTGTACAACAATGAAAAGCCGCGTAGTTGCTAATCATGTGTTATTATGTCATTGGTGTGAGTCCAGCTAGTGGAGGTTTGTAGACGTTAAGTATACGTAATTCCTGCAACATCTTCGCACGACTTCTCAGTCTCTGATTTCTCTGGAGTCTGATCAACCAGTGTCCATTCTAACA
>JGI24022J15233_10008688_pt1 | contig 11374 bp, 6 predicted proteins | sample Ectturendosymbi2_FD_15233 | JGI IMG/M metagenome (IMG submission 15233)
CAACCCCCTTCATGCTTTTTAAGCGCACCAAAGCAGATATCGTCTTCAGCAGTGCTGCACGCATTTTTAACTGACTGCGATTATCTACAGTTCAGCCGACCAACTACTTCATTGATTATCCAAAGCGATGAGTCAGCAGTTACTACGAGCCGCGCAAATCAACTTCTCCGAAGGTGATCATAGCGACGCGGACGGTATAACACAGCTCCCTCCTTTCTAACACTTTGGTGAGGTCTTCAACATCTTCAATTAATCGTGAAGTAAGCCCTTAACCTTCCAAAACCACAATCCGCTGCTGGCTAACACCAACATTCTCTGTTGATTCCCAGCAGCAGTAGTCGTCTGTGATTGTATTTCCCCAAGCGCCAGTGTGGCGGAAAATTTGACTTGGTCGTTCTTCACTGGGTAACCACCGTACGAGACAGCAAAGTCAATATTTAATATGTACCAAAGACGAGCAACGGACCAAAACAATGTGGTTTGGTGTAAACCAGTGGTTTTCAACCTTTTTCGTACGGCGACCATTATAGCAACCCACTATAACCCAACGACCCCATCTAAAACTCGAATAAAGCAAATGTAACGCAGCGGTGCACAAAAAAATATCTACTGGCGACCCTGTGTTGAAAACCACCGGTGCAAACAGTTGCTTAAAGCAATCGGCATCGAAATTTCGTGCAAGATCAGCTGAGGCCACGCTTTTCTGGCTTCCAGGGATTATAGTCAGTGTATGAAATCCGCCGGTCAGTGCACTGCGTTTTGGTCAGGGCTCTGTCGCGCAGAAACGCATCGAATACTCGACACGATGAAATTTTAGCTGTTTCAAGATGTTAACTTGCTGGAAAACGACATGCATTTATTGGATGCTTTCAAGACAAAACTAAGGCGAAGGTGTTGCAAGAGAATCGCATCCATACAACATGAACGCTGAGTAACGAAAGTAGGAAAAACAGAAATCTGTTTTGAAAACATCCTGCGGCACAATAACAGACTTGTGCATATGACGCAATGGAATCACTTTTACGAACATGAAAGCAGACCGCCGTCCTTCACAACAACACAATTTCCTTTTAAGACTGCGGCATCAAAATCAAAGCATCTCGATAAGCAAAAACAAAACTGCTTCGATAATTCATCCTGTCTAAGAACTGCTACATGTAAAATCACAACCGTTCCTTGATCATCTTGGATGCAACACCATCGACGAAGGAACAGACTCATATTAAAACCAACCAAAGAATTGCAGTAAACTTAATGCGATGGACTCGTGTTGGGTCCCTTCGAAAAAGTAAAGCTGGCCAACCGTAAGTTATTTACAAAGCACCAAGTCAATGGTAAATAGTAAAACCCCAAAAAGCAATGAGCGAAGTCCCACAGGTCGACGCTTGAGCGCGCAAGAAAAACGAGTGGCCAGTGAACTGCCCGCGGTTGTCGCCCGACTTTCCAGCACTTGCCAAGAAATGAATTATTAAAGCGATTTTTTACTTCACAAACGAACTTACTGGAGGTTTCTCCTTTCTTTGCTCTGTTGTTTCATCAACAAGCGCGCCTTCCTCTTGGCGCGATTCCTTTCCCGACTGCTCATTTCTCCTGACAGCTGCGACATCATCACCTCGCACACCTGTCGACAGAGGATGACACCACCGGCTTGCATGGCACGCAAGTATCGGCCGCTTTGTGAAACGAAGAGGTTTCTTACTTAATTAAATTATTATGAAAAACAAGCTCTCGTGAGCAAACCTGTTTTTTCGTCTCCTCCTCTTGCTTAATACTTGGGCCGATGCTGGCTTCAACTAGATCTTCGTCCCTGCAAGCAGGTCACAGAAATCCCCATAGAAATATAAGTTTTTATCGTTTCTCTGCAGGTCGCATGCCTACACTGTAAAGGTTGCAGCAACTGCTGATGTGTTCCGAAAGCATAAACAAGTTTGCAGTGGCAACTTTTCCTAATAATTTTGGTAGTGCATATGTTAACGAGTATCTAGCCGGCGCATAAATAGTCAGAGCAACGGGTTACACAGCAGATGGCGCTTCAAATGTCGCTTGCAACATACGAAAAAAAAACAAGAACATCACCATACAACCCGTGTGGTTCTAATGATGAACACGTCGTTTCAGATCACGTCACGCAAAAACGTTGAGCAATCGCTGCCGTTTTTCCAACACTTGAATACGCAACAGGAAAAAAGACGTTATGAAACGATTTAAAGAGCCCTCCTGAGCAAATATTTCAAACAATCCTAGTGTTTCTGCAGTTGCATCGCTAAAATGGTAACGTATGCTCACTGCGTTGAAACAGTATAAGTTTCAGTGACTCTGAAATTGGCTTTTTCAACATTCCTGCCACTTATAACAAAGATGTGTACACATCACAAATATAACTTGCATACGCCACAAATGCTTAAAGCACAACCCATGTCACAGACTCACTGAAACAAATCGTCAGACGAAACCCCGAGTGACGTGTTTGCGCCGACGCACAAACCGAGTCGCTTCTCCAGCATCAATCGCTGCTGCCTCACCCGGTCCTTCACAGTTGCGCCTGCGATTCACCACAAACGGTAGAACCTCAAGAAACACAATCCGTGAAAGGCATGCTCTGATTTTTCAAAAAAGCGACTTTCGTCAACATGAGAAAGCAATCAATTGCAAATGCACCAACATTAATATTTATCGACTCGCCATTTCATGTTGTGCACATACAGATGTTTCCATTGCAATTCGCATAGCAAATTACTGATTTAAAGCCTTCACAACAAGTTGATGCAGTGCTAAGCGTTTTTTCACAAACTTTGGGAATGGTATATATGCGTTTTCTCAAAACACTGTTGTAAATTTCATTATACCCATGTGTGATTTTTACAAAAAGTGAAGGCAAACGATTCCATACTACAAGTGGCGTGATGTTTTAAAAATTCCGCAGTATATCTAACTCCAAACCGTCGGTGCACCAGGAGTGGTTACTGCCTAAGTTTAAACGAGCATTTGTGTTTAGAAGTGCATAAACGCATTCTTCACCTGCAAAGTTTTGTGGGAGCTGATACTCGTCGCCGGATGAACCAAGAAGCAGCTTGGAACTGCTAAGAACTTTGTCCACATCAAAATGAGAGAAAGACAGTTTTTCGCTCTCAGGCAGAGGAAACTGATCATTTTCTGCATAGGAATATATCACAGCTATCTGTTTTGAATTAAAGCATGCACGGGTTGCCTCACTGTCACTCTACGAATGATTTACAACAGACACCCCAACACTTTTGTTTTTTTTGAGTGATTTTCTGATATAAACGTCCATCTCGTCAACCGCTCTCGCAGTTTGCGTTGAAATTTGCCAGGTCACGCATTCCGAAACAAACAAACTACTGTTCGTTGGTAGACCTCTTGGTATATAGTTTGAGTTCATGCAAGGTTGGAAAATATGCGATCGGCTGCTTGGCGTATAGTTTCGGTGTCCGTTGCTGTAGATCTGAGGCACATTTTTCTGCCGGGGGCACGTACAAGGCCTTCAAATTTTGCACTTGCTGAAAGTGACGTCGCGTGCCAGTAATTACAAGCATGTTGAGGTAATGATTCTAAGAAGTTTTTTTTTTGCTCTGTGGCCAAAAAATCGCTGTCAGTTCTAACATCACCTTTCCCTGGTTAAGGTAAAAAATTCAAGAAACTTTTCGAAAAAGTTTGCCTACTACATGCGAGACGCAGAGCCAGTCGAGCTTCTAACTTAGGAAACCTGCAAAAATTTGATTTGACCACGGGTAAAGAAACTGAAGTGATTCAGATGGGGATTGAGCATCACGCGTCTTGCACTTAATTGAGCGTAAACACGACCAAGCATTTTGCTTCCAAGGTCAAATGCACTAGTGAACCGTTTGCCTGCTGTAGGTCGCGGTTTTCGGAGTATTTAGAGAGGGTGGAAACCACGGATCCTATGATTATGTAAAAAAAGATTGCACTGCGATATACAAAGCAACACTTAATGGAAAGAGCCTCAAGAGTGTATAGCCAGAGAAAATGTAGATCGCAACACAACGCTTAGACTGGCCATTGTTAAGTTAACACTTGATCATTCCGTGGCCACCAACAAATGCTATCAGCCATTCTTCAGACCCTTACTCTGAAATCGTCGTGAAGAATGAAAGGTCGCGAAAAAAAGAACATAACACCATACCGATTTTCCAAAAGAAATTCTGTTGTTTCGTTAACCAATCGATGACCACCTATTCGGTCTTTTCGCGATGAAGTGATATGGCTATTGTCGAAAGCTTACAGCAAAGGTTAGAGAATTTTACGCATATGGCAGATACCAGCGCAGTACAGGCATAAACACGCCAGTGCGATGGACTAATTATATTTGACAAAAACGAACGTGAGCTTTTCAATCTTTACCTTTTTTAACCGACGGCGCTGGCATCCATTTTGGTACTTGGTCAACTACAACTTCAATGGCTTCAGCAGCTGCTATACGCGTGCTCCATTCCGGACTCGTAACATATGACAGCAACTATCGAGCAACGAACGTTTTTAGATGTGAAACTTGCCGCATGAGCAGCGGATTTAACAACAGGCATGAACAATCAAGACTTTGAGGAAAACAGTTGTGCACAAACCAACGTCGAGGCAAACCGTGTCGGGTCAATATATATATAGATATGTTCATACATTGCACACGCATTCGTCATTTACAAGTGCGCGAATAAATAATCGGTTGATCTCTCAAGAAACATCAGCTTCAGGTGAAGATCACACAATATATTTTTTTAAAGCGTCGGGCAAAAAATCAGGTTTAAACCAAAACTTTCGCTTTTCAGAAATACGACCCTTTTATGAAAAGGAAAACCAACCAAAGCTGGCACTCTAATTTAGCTCCGAGTCAATTTATGAATCAGGCAAGAAATAGCTTCCCGTAGCCCTGCGGTCTGAAACGCCTATCTTGCGGACTCGGAAGAACATACAAGTTGGCCCTTAAATCAAGACGCGCATCGCAATGACATCTAGTAATTTACACTCACTCGAACAAGTCAATAAGATAAAACATTGCGGTTTTACAGTAACGATGGCCAGTGGCGTAACTGACGAGGGCAGGTGGGGTGAGCTGCCCATCCCGGCAAGCTAAATGTAAAAACCTCGCCCCCTTAGTTTACATTTTGATGTTTAATAATCCTTTGGTGTTGAGTAGGTTGTTGTTTTTTGCGTTTTTCGGGCTGTTTTCGTTTTTTTTGGCCAGTATAGTCATCCACGACATCCAGATTCACTATCATTTTTTAACTTTTTTCGGAGTGTTGGCGAGAGGGCCCCTTTCAGCTAAATTTCCCCCCCTGGCTCAAACCTCTAGTTACGCCACTAATGATGGCCAATCCGCATGAAAAACAGACCAGGAATACTCTGTTAAAATAAAAAGATAAGGAAATTTTTTGCGAGTTACACCGAAGCCTTTTTATGGACGATACTATACACAACATTTCAAGCAGATTGACAATTTTTTGCGTACAGGAGAAGAGAAGAACATAAGATTAATCGCACAAAAAACACCGATGGTGATTTACCTTAGCAAGCAAATTATTAAGTTCATGAGGGTATTTCTTTTGGACCTCACCAATTTGCTTGGCTGCAGCTTTCCGCGTAATTGCGCTGTCACCATTCTCCAGCAAAGCGAAGACTTTGTCCAAGCGGCTGCGTTGCAACTAAATCTCATTAGAGGCGGCAACACTCCATCTGCTTGCGCTCACAGCATCACGTCATATTGTCACACAGTTAAAACAGAGCGCAGGGCATAAAAACGGTAAAAACAACCATCTGAACTTGCATATGAACGGTATAGATCAGGTTCATTTTAAATTACACTCGCTTTTGTGTTCCCTTTAGAGTGTCACGAATGATCAGTTGGCTCCCAGCCCGGCGCGTGAACATCTCCCCTTGCACCAATCCGCTGACACCGACCATGCGGCGGAGCAGGCCGCAAGTACTGTTTCGCAAGTCTTCGGCATGACCCGCCCAGGAATCGAACCCCGCCAACCAGCTTGAGCGGCGTGTGCTCAACCCAATGCACTACTTCAGAAAATCAAAAAGTCGAACAGCCAATGATGGAAATTTTTTGGCTCGGCATAGCAGCGGCGAGCCAAAAAAGCAAGCCCGAGCTATCACATGCAAGTTCTTTATTAATATACTCAGTTCAGCTGAGTACATTGCTTCACCTAAAGCCTCAATGAAATGAGATATATTTTCTTGGAATGATCATTTAAGAGTAAAATCAAGACGCAAAATTACAACTAGCATCACATAACAATGAAAGTATGCAATAATGCAAATTACAACATACCACACAGCCCATAGGTAATAAAATAGCCATTACTCATGCCGCAGAAGCAGGTAAGAAGCTCATGTGTCCTATGTGGGTTGCATTTTGCCCACACAAACGCCCATCCTGCTTCCTATGTCCCCATGAGTCCAAGCGGTGTCCGTCCCAAAAAAACATTAAAAAGTGTCGTATCGACCCCACACGCCAAAAAAAATATGAAATCAGCGCCTGTAACCTTTCCTCCCGAAACAAGAGCCAGTTGAAAATTGCAATCAATCGACAATGCTGGTTTTGGTGACTAAGCCGCCAGTTGCTTCGAAATACGTAGTAAAATGCTGAATTACAATTCAGAAGAAAACGCTGTGCTTACGTAACTACAAAGTTCATCGTAAATACTAAAAATCATTAAAGGACGCTCATACTTTGCCTTAGTTAAAACTAATGCGTCAAATGTCTATTGACCTTAGCAGAAACTAACAAGCTCGAAATTTTTCATAACTACTGTCCCCCACAACGGCAAGATGTGCTTTGGTTAAATGTCACAGCAGTCACATCAGGTTCATTGTCACAAGAAAATCAACGTAATGGTCGATCTGATTAGATTCTAACGTTAACAAGACCATCGCTTGAGCCAATGCACTGTTCCTGCCCGCTCCAAAGCAAATCAAAAAAGTCAAGGTCGACCCAGGGACTTCTAAAGCTGGTAATCCGCCATAGTACTTTGGCAAGGAATTTTCACTGCCATCTTACTACGATTCGTATTACATACCGACAGCAGAACGCTTTTTTTCCAAAGATATATTGGCTAACTGACACCGCAGAATAACTATAAGGAGCTACGGGTAACGATCGTCAACATTACTTTTGCAAACAAACAAAACCCGCGCCGGCGCAGGACCCAGCATAACTTTCTAGATCAGTGTTTCTCAAACTTTTTTATTCCATCGCCCCCTTTACACTCTCGACACGTAGTTTTCGCCCCCCAAACCTGATAAAGCAAACACAAGATAGTAAAGTTATTAAATAGCTGAACCAAGCCACTGACAAGCTGAACTAAGCAATTATATCACGACGCTGATATTACATTCAGAATTTTCGTGAAAATAGTCCAGGGTTACGGAGTCGGAGCTGGGCATTTTGCCTGGAGCCGCCGGGGCTGAAATTAAAAATCAGGAGCCGGAGCTCAACTCAGTTTAAAATTTAGGACCGGAGCTATGACCATTTGAGAGGTAACTACGGCTCTGTGTCCCTTCCTAGATACTAACGGTTTTGCCAAACAGACTTACGTGTGCCCTTTATAGCACCTGAACGCGATTGGTACGAGTTACGACACCAGACTACAACAATGGATCTGCAAGCATTTATTGTTTCTTTGGTGTAATAATCGCTAAGGCTGTGACATCGTAGATGGCAGGCATCGTGTTACTTGTTCAACAATGGTTATCAAACACTGTTCTAAGAGCTGCATTCAGCTCCCGAGCATCCCTTGTGCAGCTTTTAGCAATCTTTCTGTAACAGATTGTATTTGAATAAGAGCTGATGATGCCTACTTCGTAGGAAAAATATATACTCTGCAAGCGCTTAGTGTCTGATTCTTGCTGGGAAAGGATTCTCGATGGGCAGTGTCTTTGAGTAACACCTCTAATATTTTGGGAAACAGACTTCGTTAGTGCAACAAAACAAAACGTGTCAATTGACTTGTGGTATATTTTTTTTGTGTGGCTCTCTTAACAAAATTGTAGGTCTGTATGTGACTCCCTTCAGCGAAATGGTTGAGAACCACTGTTGCAGAAGTAAGAAAAACGAACCACCACAACATCTTACTTTCTGCTTAGAATTATCAAACCGGGTCTGTAGTAGTGCAGCGATCTAAAAAGAACTGAGCTATGAGTAGGTATATAATCAAATATACATAGCTTTTGTAGCTGTGTAGTCATGCTGTTAGCACGGAGTATGATAAAGATATGATACCATCTACGTTTTCAGCACGGTAACTAGACTTATTTTCTCCTAAACTTTGCGTGTTAAATTGTGCTTTACTTTGCGATCCATCACTGCTTAATATGGGTGCAAAAGATAAGAAATCAGATGTTTTCAGCTATTTTAAAAAAGTCAAATGCGAATATCTTGCCAAAAGTCTATTTTGAACAAGAACAAAGTCTTTAAAACAAAGGGCTTTTAAACACATCTTGGCATTTGCGTCAATGCAAATGTGTGCGTGTTTGAAAGAACACATGAGAGTCGACTGGGCGTTTTGCGCTCTTTGGATGGTTTGCGGCAGGGCTGTTAGCTGGAATCGTCAAGACTGCAACAGGCAAAGCATGCAAGGAGTGAAAAACACTTGGTCAATTGATACAGGTCTGTGTTTAAATGCTCGGACACAAATGTATTTTTCCAAACAGCCCTTCTCGTCGTAAGAAATAACAAAAGGTCCTCAGGCATTGGCGGAAAAACCAGCGACTGCCTTTCCAGAAATTGTTTATATTATGGTAATCTTGAGTTACGTTTCTGGTAGTAACTGTTATCTGAATCGTCTGAACCTGTGATTGTTGTTTTTTCGCTGATTTGCTCATGATAAGAGCGCTGCTTGTAAAAAGGTACCAGATTAAATTACTCAGAGGTTTGGCATATTCTCTTAGTTCTGCGTAGTTGATTTAATTCACTTTCCATTCACCTTGAGGCACCCCATGACAATTAAAATACTGTATTAATGTGCGAAACCGAACAGAACCTGGATTCGGAGCCATGAAAAGGAGAGCTCCCGAGCCGGAGCCACACTCATGAAAACCAAGAGCTCCGGAGCTGGAGCCATGTTCATGACAAGAAGAGCTCCGGAGCCGGAGCTCTGTCATTTTTACGACGGCTCCACAGCCCTGAAATAATCCACACTGTACCTGGGTACATAGACGATCCAGAGTAAAAAGTCAACAGATAAATTCGTTTAGCGATAACCTCAACAATTATCGGTTTCAAGTCATGATAGTAGGCTACTGAAGTTAACTCAATAATCGATTAGTCGTTGAGCACTTTCGCCCCCTTGCTCATCAAAATCGCCCCCAAGGGGGCAATTCTGCCCACTTTGAGAAACACTGTTCCAGATTGCAATCATTCCGGAGAGGCGCGACAGCGCTACTACCACGTAAAAACTGCGGAAATTCTGGTGAATATCACGCAGTTTAAATCCACTAATGTGGTCACGGCTGGCGTCAGCAATCGGAACATGAACAAATTGTTTCAGGGTAAACAACTTCCACGAAACAAAAACTTCACATGTGATTATGCCGACAAGTAACTTCCCAGGTTAATCGAGGATCTAAACCAGGCATGTTCAAGCGAAAGTGCTTACTGAGCCAAAAATTGTGTCACTATCTTAACCAGGGTCGCACGTTGAATGAGAAATCAATGAGAGCCGCACACTGAATTACTTGCTTTGATCTAGCAAACAAATTTGGTTTTAAGCTAATGAAGTCTACTGAAACCGTTCGAAACCTAACTTCAATGTTAACGACTGTTTGGCACCATCAACCACACCATAACTGTGATTTCATAGGAAAGTTCAGTGCCAATGTAACAAAGGCAGAAACTAGAAAACTAGTGAAACGTTCTGCACCAAAGTGTTAGTTTGTCAATAAATTCAAATTCAAAGTGTTAGTGGACATGTAGAAATCGCCCAGCACGCGATACAGACATGACAGTGTGGCACTGAGGACACCTGCATCAAAAATGTCAACTTTAAGATTAACACAATACGGACACGTTGTTGTATGTAGGCTACCTATGCTACAGCAAAAACTTAAACTGGACCGCACGAAACCTTCAATTGGGCCACATGGGGCCCACAGGTTGGACATAGCTGATCTAAACGGTGAGTACCCAACAGTTCAGTTTTGTTACAAAGTGTTTAAGAAATTGTAATTTCGTTTCAGTCAACAAGGAAAAAAATCCACGGTCGAATTTAAGGCCCACATGAGACTGGTCACCTAACCTACACCTCAGTATGACAGCAAGTTCTTACAACACATACCTGAGAGTTGCTGTTTTAGATGTTGCTGCCATCTAACACAGTGTCAATCAAACTTGGATGAAGAATCACAAAAAACTTTTGACATATATCCTGTAAAGAAAAATTCTGATTAACTGTAAATTTTACACCTTTTTTCCAACAATCATGACAATAAATCTTTGGTCAATCCTTTTTAAGACAGTGGTTCTTAACCAGGGGCATGCCTCCCCAGGGGGCATCAACCAATTTCCAGGGTGGCGCGAGCCCTCACCTGCTCTACAACATATGAAGTTTTTGAATGAGAAAGTGTTCCATCCAATTTACTCATTTAAAGTCAGGGGAGCTTGAAAGACAGTACAATTACTTAAGGGTGGCGTGGTAGAGAAAAGGTTTTTGTTTTTATTGATATTATTGTTTTAAGATATGACATCACTGTCTACATATAATTTTTTTGTCATGATTTTAAATAGCTCTGATTGTACCAGAAATACCAGTATCAACAAGCAAATTGGGTAAACATATTTGTCAGAATGAGTGCTATCTGGTGTTGCATATCACAATGTTCCTACACAGCTCAAAATAACAGTTCCATAGCACCTACCAGTACTCCTAAATGAAGCATAATGAGCACGAACAGCTACAGCATTAATACCAGCCTGCTTTCAGATTGAAGCACAAAAAACACCCAACAAAAGCAGCATTACCAAATGTTAAGTTTCACAAGTATTCATGAGTATTCACACTACAATCATCTTACTTAGCTCTGGTGATCACAGAAATCACCAAAACAATAATTTAGCAAAGAGTTTTATGGAGTGATTTCTGCAGTGGGTATTAAAAACCTTGAATTCATTACAAAAAGAAAATACAGTAGAACTCCGATTATCCGAACTAATTGAAACCAGGGGTGGTTCGGATAAGTGAATTGTTCGGATAATCGAACAACATGCAATATTATGAAATTAGATCATATACAGAACATTAGAAAGTACAGTACACATACAGTACATTGTTATTTATTGTATATTATTAGCAGTGGCAGTATAGTAATCACTCATTTTTTTTTGTTTTAAATTTGTCAC
>JGI24022J15233_10008689_pt1 | contig 11374 bp, 6 predicted proteins | sample Ectturendosymbi2_FD_15233 | JGI IMG/M metagenome (IMG submission 15233)
AAAAAAGTGTCACAGCATTCGATGTTGAATCAATCATGGAAAAAAAATACAAACCACTTATCCATTGAAACCTAATACTTCTGCAACTCCTCACTTATCTGCAGACATCCTTGTTTCTGATGGACACTGAGGGTACTGGAAACTCAGGTAAAGACGTTAGCGGAAAACAAGACAAATTACTTGCTACGGCATTAGCGACCAGTTCATTGGTCATCTACAACGTTGATGGTGATCTGCAGGCGCACGATTTGGAGAACGTTACGGTATGATTTCATAACAGTATTTTCCATTATGCCATGTGCGATTAGGGAAAGCTGCTTTATTTAGCTGAGATAAAGACTTGTTCTGCTCTGCCTGATAAAGATTGAAAATGTGCTGGATTATGTTCACTCTTGCGAGCTAAGTAATTCTATCCAAGGGTAAATAGACCAGGTGCTAGCGTTTGGTCCAAGTTTTATCATCTATATCTGTAGCAACAAGTTAATTCATGAACAAATTGTTTTTAATCTGTGAATGCGCTGAAATGGGAAATTACAGCTTTGTCGCTTCTTGTTTTTGTTTTCAAATGTCTAGTTTTTAGGTAATTTCCTCCCTAGAAATCACATGCCCAGTGGTTTTACAAAAGGTTTAGCAGTTTTGTGTTAGTTAGACGAATGCGTACGTTATGCAGTGGCTTGTCTGCTTTTACTGCACAAAACTTTGCGCCTAAATGTTACTTTACTTTCTGCTTTTCTGTTGTAATTGAAGGCCCATGCTTGCAGTATTTTTGAGGGCTCGATTTCAAACTTACGCTGCATTCAATTATCTGTTACATAACAATAGTATGTTGTTCCACACACCGAATAATGACCATAGACGTCCAACAATCAATGTTCCATGTTGGTTACGTAACCTATGTTTTAGCCCACGCCAGCGGCACAGGACGGTAGGTCTCACAGAACACGCGTCCCCGAGCAATACCTGTTGCACGCCCCAATAAAACGTGCTGAATGGCCCACAATTAGGCCGATGTCCACAGTTCACCGACCACTAGCTTGAAGGTTACTCATCAATTCATCAACAGGGTACAGAGTGTTTTGTATCGCAAAGCTTGTCCGTAGGACACTTTTTTCTGACCCACCCCATGGGATTCCACGAAACTAGTGATGCGAAGCACTTAATGACGTGTGAATGCTTAAATAACCGCCCCTAAAAAATCCCAAAATGTCCAATGAAGGGGGTCTATAAAAATTTGGTGTTCCTTTTCAATGGTTATTTACAAAATGGTCAACAATCTTATTTCTTGGGCCTCGCATCATTCCGCCGTAGCGTTGAGTTTGTGCGCGAAATGCTTACTGTTCTGTGAGCATATATACATTGAACTTCAGAAAAGTAAGTACTTAGTGACGTAAAGTTACTGACGATGGGAGATGGGACAAACTTTCTAGCTCAGTTATGTCCACCGAAATTGCTTACTGGGCCAAACATTATGTCACTATCTTAACGAGGGCCGCACATTGAAGTCACCTGCTACATGAAACCCTGCACGTACGGTGCGCTTCCAACAGACTTCGCTCGAGACGGCCCTTAAAAGACCGTTCCCACTCCTTGAATAGAGTCATGGAGAACCTCACTAACCAGGACTACTACTCCCTCCACTACCAAATTATTTGAAGCCATGTGTCTCCAGTTTAACTAACTCACCACCAGGGCCGCGCAAAACATCGGCCCAACTTAACCGCTTGCGCACTGGACACGGCGTTTAACGCAAGCCTGTACAGAATGGGATTGGCTGATAATAAAAACTATGTGTGCGTAGATAACCAATCCGCCAGTCACATGATCCTCTATCACTNTACTGTGCTAGCCCCTCCATGCACCACCACCAACACCAGCAGAGATCTGATTTAATACCTTCTCAATTTTTTTAAAACCTTGCCGCGTAGTCCTACCAACTGTCAGCTTTGTGTATACGACAGAAAACGATTCAATTTTGTACACATTTACCTTGTTGCGCAAGGCACCAAATACTGAGCACGTCGACATTTCGTACGTACAAAGAAACGCAAAAGTGCGTATGTAGGCACTAGGCAGCGAATGTGCTGTAGCAGGTTACTCAAATCCCAAACGTTTCAGATTCTATCCAAATTTGAAACACTTTCTTTTAATTTCTTGCTTTCGTATCAGAAAAAAATACCCAATTATTGAAAAATTTTATCCCGAGTAAAAGATAATTTTCAAGGTTTGCGTATACGCTTTCATCTCCTGCATCAGCATGTCGTGTACTGATGCTTCACTATGACCAATAAATCTTTTATTTTATAGATGATGAGTTTAAAAAGTCGACATGGTTCACAGCGCCCCTTGAAGTTTCAGGTGGGTTTACTGTTTTGTTTGAGGTGTGCTTACTGGTTAGCATTGACTTCGTCGCTATATTGAAATTATAGATATTGCAATTCATGCAAAAAACAAGTTGCGTCGGAACTGTTGGGTGTTCTGCCACTAAATGTTAAATGAAAAACCCTCTGAAAAGACTCTCTTCAGCTCTAATAGTTAAAGAACATAATGAAAAGACAATCAGTTTAAAAATGGTATGCATGACATCTAATTTTAATATACCTTGGAAGAGCAATTGTTTTTCGTAATTTTTCAATTTTAATTTGTAAATTTAGTAGTGCATAAGCACAAGCTTACATAGTTTTTTTAAAAGCTTCTAACAGACACAGTCAACTGTAAACAAAGTGGCAAGCTAATTTGACGTATGTGACAAAATGGAGCTCCGTGTATTGCAGCACCTCAGCTGTAGTCTGTGTTGGATGAAAGGACATGTAAAAAAGTTAAGGAATGCAGTAAAAACTTAAAACCCTCTAAGTACCGTGAGGGCCAACGTATTGGCCTCAAATTTTTGATCGACCATAACGTCTGAACGGATTGGGCTAGGGATCCAGTGAAGGCATCATCGGATCTGTGAGCCAGCAACGCATCTTTTGAGGTAGGTTGCACGAACCTGTGACGTCATTTTAGGATAACAACCCTTTCCGCTTAGGCTAGAAAAAACAGTTGCGTCCATTCAAACAGCCATAGAGCTCAAACAAAACACGTTGGAAACAAACTTTCTACATACAAAATGTCGGTAAGGACCTTAGCTCTGCGATGATGATCAAAAAAGTTGAAATTTGTTTTGGTGGGGGGGTCCAAGGAAGAAAAAAATATGAATTTCGTTTTTTCGCGGTTCAAGACGCTTTTCTGCCAATCAACACTCACGAACCCCACCAAAGTTGCAGAAAAACTGCACTGAGGTGTTTTACAACATTCCACCAAATTTCAAGCTAAAATTATGAAAGGAAGATTTTATTTTTGAAGAAAATCAGCTACGTTTTGGTCTATTTTTGGCCATAACTCCCAACCCCTTCGGCTAGCAGGCCAATCAAGGTCTCTAAAGATTCAGAAAAGCTTCTTGATCATTTTAAAACACAAATCAAGTGATTTCGCCTGAAGTTTTTTTCTCAGGACCCCAAAACGTCACAGGGAAATCAATCAAACCAAACCCACACTTTTAGACACCTAAATTTTTTCCTCAAACGGCTCACTCACTTTTTGTGGTAAAGTTGTGTTCTGGGGTTCTTCAGACATCGTCAAAACGCAAAAAAATGACCGGAAACCGGAAAAGCTAAAGTGGATGCGGGGAATGAGTTTTTTCAAAATATCTAAAAGTTGCCAAAAGATCAGTTTGGCAAATGCACAAATATGAATTTTTCTCAAAAATGTCAAATGCAAAGATATATTTTTAACAATATCTCAAACTGATGTCACCTCATATTTTATTGTTTGTTTCTTTTATCAATGTGGCAACACGAATTAGTAATGTTAGTTGCCAAGAAGTCTTCGCGATTTGATATAGGTCATTTTATGTGAAACTTGCATTCTTTTACGAATAGTATTTGGCAATACAAACTGGTTTCCTGCAAGTGACTTCCATTAAACACGTTTGCCCACTCCTGGAATAGAGTCACAAAATGAATACATGAAGGAATAAGAAATGCAACTACAAAATAAGGTTCTAGGGACAAAATGAATCTAGTCCAAGTTCTGTAAACAGCAAAAAATACTTTTAATAAAACAGTGAAGACTGCCAGAAAACAAAGAATCTCAATCAAAATGCAAATGTGCAGAAAATCAAACGAGTACAATAATATGAAGAGCTAACGCAGTTAAAAGGCAAGAAATGTTGCAAAATTGAAAATTATTTTGTTAATGTGACAAGCGTGTCACTTTGCTGTCAAAATCTTAATGGCATCTGTCAAAAACGACCTGCGTATGGAATTGAACTGCAAGAAGCCAAAGCCAACAACATAAACGAGTTAATTTCCAAACGCAAATGAATGCTTAAAGTGTAAATGGATGGAATTAAATATCCAAATGCAGTCACTAAAAATGTTTAGAGCTAAAGAGAAAACAAATTCAGTGAATGAACCAAGTTTGAACTTTGACTGTACCTCGTCCATAACCACCTCGTTTTTAAAACCAACAGATATGGTGAAACAGAATTCATGAAAAAGTACCGTAAAAAACTTTTGTAGGTCTGTGGAAAACATAATTTCAATTACGAAAATTGGTTTGCTATCTTGTATGCCGTGCTGTTATTAGTGAATCGTTGAGGCAGTTAAAATGCTTTGGGGATATTGCAATAAAAATACCTTGAGCGATGTATACATGCCAGCATAAAAGCATTTTTTCCATGAAAGTTGTTATTATCTTCCGCGTTGAAGAATCGCAAATGTTGATCGGCGCCAGCTAAATTGTGTATAAAGAACTTTAAAATCAGTTATGAAACGATGCTTTTGTGATTAATGGCGTCACCTGTTTCGCAGAAACTCCTGTTTTTGATTCGAAACTTCAAATATTTCAAACCGGACAAATCAGCCGATCAGGGAAAAAATTTTTTGCAAGCGTTTTGCAATTCTCAAAGTCCCGAAGTTAGAAAATCGATGGAAGCACTGCAAGCCTGTTTGAAACAGTTGACTGCGCCGTCTTTCCAAGACCGGTGAACCTTCGCGAAAACAGTGAAAAAGACACCGCGTGTACCAAGAACGGTGAGTGATGTCACCGTGGCAGGGTTGAGTGAACTGCAGCCCATCACTACGGATTATGTATGGTCCGCGGAAACCTGAAGGCTATTCGAAAAAATCAGTGATTCATTTTCATATGAACAGTGCTGACTGCAGGTTGTATTAGCATACAGCGCGCCACTCGATAATCATCTGGCGCGTAATAATTCTGATTGATGGTCAAGTTGCGTAATCACTAGAAAACCCAAATAGTGCCATAACTAATCGCAAGTCGTGCCGCAGCGCGCTTGAAAAAATGTATGTTGTATTTTAAGTCTTTCTTATCGCATGCGACGCAGTGCAATTTTTGTTATTTTTATGATAGACTTTGCTGATTGTTTTCGTTAAGTCCTCTTTTCTTTGCATTTCAGGTATGTTCATTATTTTGTTGTATCAAGGCATCGGGCGGAAAATATACATGTTTTGTCTCAAGCTTTGTTGTTTCCTGTTACTGTATCAACTGTCTAGTTCTAGCTGTTCTATAAACCCCAAACTACATGTTTAATAATGATCAAATGACAAACGAGTAAAAAACGTAGGATAAGTATTGTCAGGAACATAATGATTAGTTTTTCTAAACCTTTTTATAGATTTCGGCGAAACGTTTGTGAAGGAAACTGGAAAGTTGATTAAGAAATATTTTTCTACGACCACCATTGTCCCAAAACAAATATCAGGACGCACGTTGAATGGCCGAGAAATGTTCGAACTGTTCAAGGCTTTTCAGGACAACGTAGGTTCAGTGCAGGATTTGGTCTTAGACGGATACAGTGTAAGTTTTTATACAACATTCTGTATTTCAGGGTACAGGTACACAATTGCACATTAACTAACTACTTGTGAAAGTCAAAATCGTATTATATAGATCTTTGAAGTGTGTCCAAAGAAACTCCAGTTTTATATTCCAACCAAAGCCGTTGTGCTTTTTTGTTTTGTTTCTCCAACGTGTTATACATCTAACCGTGCTTTTCACAGCGTGCATTAAAAGTAAACAAAGGCTGTTTCAAAAATCCCTGCCTGAAAAACGTTTCGTTGTCTAAAAATCTAATCCAGCTGTGCCCAACCCAAATGGCGTACTGAGCCAAAAATTATGTGATAGTCAAAATGGCAATGAAAACTACCTGCATCACAAGTGTCAAGCTCAAGATTGTCAAAATAAGGACAGGTTGTCAGTATATACAATAGTTCAACTACAGCGAAAACCTAACTTGGGCCGCACAAAACCTTCGACTGGGCCACATGCCGCCCATGGGCCGCGGTTGGACAAAACTGGTCTAACTACTCAAGAACGATTTGTGGAACCGGTGCCGTGAGAAGATTCATACAAAGAGATAAGTGAACTTTTTACAGGCTTTTCGTGACGCCCGTATGAAAAAGCTTGAAGACGACTGTTTCCAGCATTACAAAAGCTCAGTGAAAGAAGAAGATAAATGCACATTGGTATGCACGACACTTGTTTTCCTATGTTGTGAAACTGGGAGTAAAAACCCATCTGTTCAGTTCAGCCAAAGATTCACCAAAATATTTTTATTTCTGCTTAATCCTAGTTTAAACATAACTCAGTTTTGGCGTAATTGGTCAACAATTAAATCGCCTGTTACAGCGTAATGTTTCCCTCCCTAAAAGATGATTATTCATGCCTGAAAAGCAATACGCAACTAGTTCAGAACCTGACCTCACGTTGTGGAGATGGGCATGCTCCTTTGTGGCCGGCTTGGAGCCACATGTGTGGAGCATGTGCCCTCGCATTTTTGTCATGTCCAGAAAAACTCTAGTCCCGATTGTTTTAATCAAGTAATAAAAGAATCCGCCATAAAAATGTATTTTGTCTCACCCAAGTAGAAAACCTGACTACCGGTATGGCTATCGGAATAATTGCGTCCAGGTGCCCTGGTGGGGGGGAGCGCACGCCATCAGGCGGACAAGACGGTTTCGAATCTTAACGTCTTGGTTCAGATCTGCTTACTGCACGTTAGCGAAAGCGCAAAAATTATGACTAGTTTGGTCACATGTTGCAAAGTCATCGCAATGACTACGAAATGACCTCGATTGAACCACATTATGCACAGAGTAAAGCAAATAACCCAGTTGCAGCCCTACAAACGTGTCGTATGCTGAGTTGCAAAAGTCAATTAGGAAAGCTTCTGCAGTATATCTAAAATGCTGGCAACATGTATTGACGTTTGCGTTAGTTTATCACCTTCTCCTCAGGGTCCGCGCCAGAAAAACGTTCAGGGAACAAGGTTCGAGAAGGGAAAGCAGACTGCCCTTTTAGCCCCAGAGATGACTCTGGGTTGCTTGATAAGGTTACTCTCACAAAAGGTGCTTGGTTTACGTCAGTGGCGACTCGGGCTCAGCCCGAGTCTTCGATTACGATTTATATTGTAAAATGTGAGCTTTCCTTCTTTGTATATTTGTGCCACCGACCACTTCACTGATTAAGCTTGTTAACTTGGACTCTTTCCACTGGACCTTGTCAGTGTCCACTATTTTCGTTGCATGTCTGGCCTTCTGTGTTCATGTTGCAGGTGACCTGAATCACAAAATATCGTTCGTTGTAGGCAGCTTGAAACACTAGGTTGTCTGTTGCTTTCAGGGAATAGCAGCCTCCAGCGCTCTGCTTCCATCCTTTTTCGTAGTAGGCATAAGAGTCCTGCGCCGGGCGGGTTAACCCGTGCGGGTTGCAGGTACCTGCATTTGCTGGGGGGTGCGGGAACCCGCAGAGGTGCGGGGCGGACGCGAAGTAAGAATTTATTTGTGCTGGTAACTGAATGTTGACTCAATGCATGTGAAAGTAACATGATCAGAAAAGCTTTCACTTTCTTATTTTATAGATTTTTTAAAGACTTACATTGGTTTTGAAATGAACCACTGAATTAATTGTCACTACGCATGAAACACGTTGCATGAGTTTTTGTGGTTTTCCGTGACAAATGCAGATTTGGGTTGGAAAGAGTGCGGGGCGGGTGCGGGTTGGGACTTGGGAAGGTTCGGGTTAGACGTCTGGAGGTACGGGGCTGGAGCTGACAGAATTTTTCAAATTTCTGCGGGTGCGGGGCGGGTACGGACAAAAAATGTAAACCCACGCAGGACTCTAGGAGGCATTTTCTCAAATACGGTCTCTCGCGCTTTCTGGGGCTCATCTGATAAAGCCCGAGCGGCCTACCTCAATTAAGTATTTTAAAAAATATAATTAAAGTAAGATGAACTGTTTTTTAAAGCAGTCCATTTCCATAGAACATTGAATTTGAATTCCAATCCAATGGATACCTTCCTTTCGAGAATAACTTCAAACGAACGAAAACCTGTTCAGTAACTCGGGCTAATATGAATGAGCCAAGTACGCAGAGGATTAACTGGCGTTATCACTGCTTTGTGACTTGATTTACGTAACAGTGGACAGGTTCTCATGAGAACTTCTCATTAATTGTTACGTAACTAGCGTCTCAGAGCAACGATGGTGCCAGTCAGAAAGATGGAAATTTCAGCGACATAAGCCTCGAACGGTGGCATTCAGTCAGTACAACATACGTGATGAGCCCGAGTGACGCTATTGACCTGGAGTCGCCCCTGGTTTACGTGTTGGGGTAACAGAAAACCAACAAAATGGTAATTAATCCAACGCGTTAAGAAACATTTTATGATTAAGGAAGAAACATTTTATGATTAAGCTGTTGCTTTGTTCAGACATTTATGTGAATAACACCAGTTGTGTTGGGTTTTATTTTGAATTTTGTGATATTATTTTGAATTGCACTACACGTATTGCATCACCTTAAATTAAACTATAACTAATTCGAAACGTTTTGTTGACTTACTTTCAGCTATAAAATTTTTTGAAACATATTAGCGCGTATGTAGGGTTGCCAGATCACTTGAAACTTTTTCAAGGACATTTTGTTTTTCAAAGAGATGCGGTGAGCTACTTTCGTGAGCGTCTGCAGGGGGGTACGAGCGTCTGCAGGGGATACAAAACGGGCATTAGGCTCCCTGGAAATTGGGAATAAGAATGAAAAATGTTTAGAAAATCTGAAGTCAGCATTTTGATTCCGTTTAATTGATTTGATTCTTGCAATAACATTTTATTTACCGGTATGGCACTCACGCTGCACAAGAGCCAGCTTCACTGCTCTTGTGTGATGCAGTGATGAGCTAGCGGTTCACTCATGTCCACTCCTTTAAGTTACGATATTTTATGCGTTTTTCCTCATGTGACTGTTGACCTCAGACATCTATGGCAGGTGATGCAGCGAGACAGTGACTGCTGATAACTGAAAGACACGTTGTTTTATACTGTGTGAAAAGAAGCAAAATTTTGTTTGTTCTGTAAGTGAAAATTTTCACACGATTCACGTAATCAATTGCTTTTTTTAAAAAACGGGTTGAAATGTTAGAAATAGCACATCCCATATTCGAACACATGCCTTGCAAAAAAATCACCAGATTGCAATGAAAAATCACACTAGGTCATCCCAAAAATCACTAGGCGTGGCAACTATGATGATCGGTTTACAATTAAAAGAGAGGAAATGATGATAAATTCAGACAAGGTCATTCACGATTATTACCGATCCCACATAAGGTTTCACTAAAAGCTTTCTTCTAATAATTTAGCGGTAGTCTTTTGAAGTTTTCAGATACAAAACCAATAAAACAATCAATCTTAGACATCGGTCAGGCCTGTAACCAGCTTGGGACAACGGGGGGAGAAGAGTTTTCTGAGAGGGAGACAAATTTTTGAAAAACATTTTTCCAGGGGGTTCGAAGAGTTACGGGACTGGCATCAGTTAATACAAAAAAGGCACAGAAGAATAGATGACACATTATACAAACAACACAGAGAACAAGATTCATGTAAACCAAAAAATTACACATAATTGAAGGCAGCTGCTGGAAGCGCATGCTCCTTGTGTTGCCCAAGTTAAAGTGTCATAAAGAAAATGTTTTTTGATGAAGAAGGTGTAAATATTTTTATCTTGAGAAACTGTTGAAACAAATTTTTGGTCTTGGTCAGAAAGTTGTTGCCTACTAAGCCTGCTAAATGGTTGGTAAAATCCGGCTAGAAAAGCAGCTAACTGCTAGATTGAAAATTTTACAGCTAACAGTCAGAAAATCCTGCTACATTTAGTAGCAAATCAGCTAAATTAGCAACACTTCGTAGCAGTAACCTCGATTGCTAGCTCTATGAGGTCACATTCACAACCACGTCACGTCCAGGAAACGGATAGTTTCACTTCATTGTTAGTGCCTCACAACTTGTCTCCGGTTTCTGTGTTGGGAGTTTTCGGAGGCATGACAAGCTATATTGATTGGTTAATGGTTTTATCATGGCACAATGGTTGGTTAGTTTCAAAAAATGGTTTTGAGAAGTTCACGAAAAAAGTAACAAATGACGTTTCGTGTGCAGTACGTGAACGCCATCATGTATGCACAAATTTCGGAGGGGGGAGGCAATTACCCGATTTGTCCGTTCCTGGTTGCGGCCCTGGTGTAGACAGTGATGTAATCAAGATGGTAACTTTCGAGACCGAGATCTGGTTAAAAGTTCGAGACCAAGACTTCAAAAATCCCGAGACTGAGACTTGAAATTCGAGACCGCGACTCGAGACTTCAAAATTTGTGCATTTTGTAGAAGAAAAAATAGTTGAATTATAGAAATTGTTCTTTAGCAGTTCTTTGCGATATTCGAAGTCTCGAGGCCTACAGCCTTCGAGACCGAGGCCTGAAACCTTCTAAACCAGTGGTTCTTAACCTTTTTTCTGCCACGCCTCCCTTAGTAATTGTCTTGTGTTTCATGCCCCCCTGACTTTAAATAAGCTACAAAAGTGAATGTAGTCATTGGTACATTTATTGATCAAACTTTGCATTTTGCAAGTGCGTAAGGGCTCGCACCTCCTTGAAATTTCATGACGCCCCCCGGTTAAGGCCCACTGTTCGAGACCGAGACTCGCAAAAATGGGTCTCGAGACGAATAGTTCAAAAATGAAAAATTTGAAAAATATTCAAGAATTTTCAAGAACACCGGAAAAGATTCAAGGACAACAACATGTTTTTCAAGAATCAAGGACAAAACGTGTTTTGATGCAAATTCGAAGTCAATCTTTGGCGCTCAAGGACGTCTGGCAACCTTACGCGAATGTGACACATCAAAGTATCACAGAGTCTTTTTTGTCAATTTTATATCATAGAAGGCGCTGACCTTTTCCCACGAGGACAATTTGGACAAAGCGCTAAAAATGTTCGATGACAAAAAGTTCAACCAATGTTCCGAAGATTATCGCCAGAAC
>JGI24022J15233_10008691_pt1 | contig 11373 bp, 3 predicted proteins | sample Ectturendosymbi2_FD_15233 | JGI IMG/M metagenome (IMG submission 15233)
CTTTGGCCCCCCCCCCCTTGGAAATTTTCTGCGTATGCCACTGATCCCAAGTATCAATGTTTTTGCCAGTTATGCGGAATAATCATGTACTCGGAATATATCTTATTCTGCTCGGGTTGTCAAAATTGTTAATGTTGTGTTTTGTTTTGTGTTCGTTTTTGTGTCTCTGTTGTGTATTGCTTCGATTTTTATTAGTGTTATGTTAATTAAACCGTCATATAGCTACGAACAATACAATACAATCTTCAGTGGGATTCGTCTGCTGTTTCGAATGAACGGAAACAGTCACTGCAGTAGTTTTGTAGCAATAGCGCGTCATATTTCTTTGCGTTTATCACGTTCCTGGTCGGTGCTTGGTGGGTGACAGCATATTTCTTTGTTTTAGAAAGCATTCTAGACAGATCTACCGTAATTTGAGCCTGCACATATTTTGAAACATGACTTGCGACGACAAGTGCGGTCTGGTGTGCAATCGACATGTGGAAAGCTTGCTGCTGTGGCCCAAGCGGAAGGCAGTTGCTCATGGACAAGAATTCCAGTTCTCTTTAAACCCACCGAAATGTGGGACCGATCGCACAAAAGACGCTTCCTACTACAGGTGCTCTGTAAACTTCGAGTCGAAGCTGTCTCCTGTACGTTTCAGCCGAGAAAAGAGCGTTTCTCCTTTTCGCCTTGCTGAAAACCCAACAAAAAGATTTCGCTCCAGCCTGCACGTTACTCTTCTTCGGCGAGATGGACTTGTGGAAATTGACAATCAAAACTTCAAACGTTCCCTTGAGGTTATCAGCTGACTTTAATTTTGTTGGTTCTTCTTAGGGGTAGTTACCCTTTATTTATGAAACTGACATTTTCGTTTTGAGCTGTTTCACAATAGATATACACTCATACCTTCCACTACTGAAAACCGTTGTGCTTTATTATTATTGCCCGTCATTTCCTGCTAATTAAGTGCTTGTTATGTATTCATTAATGGCTTCTGCAAGCACATTCGCTTTTATCGTACCCAAACAGATTCAGGTGTAGGTGCCATGTGCATGGTTCTGTGAAAACCAACTCACTATTGAAGTGTGGCTAACAATCAGCCAACTTGGTCGACGTGTTGCGCGCTGGCGAAAATGATCAGTGATGAAACACATCGCTATCCTGTTAGCGCAGCAGATAAGAATGGGTGCTGGAGAGGGGAGTTAAACAGTTTCCTATCATTTTAAAACTGCCACAAACACCACATGCAGTATGGTGCATTTGTATGTGTCTGAGAACTGCACGAAGCCGAGTTTGATTGACGTTATGCTGCACTTTAACCCCAGCTTACATCATTGCGTAGTTACGTAATTGGCGCATGATTTCAAGAGGGCAACAAGCATGCGGGGCGTGTTGCGATGACGTGAGTGAGATCCTCACTTTGAGAAATGCGTCTTTTAGGCCTTTTTTAGTTTTCACCACATACTGCGTGACGCATTAGTTCGACAAACTGTTGATCACGTGAGCTTTGATATTCTCAGATATGACTGCCTGCGACTTACTGACGCACTGTTTTGTGGATTGCAGATTGGTGACATACTTTTTATGTATATCTTGCAACTGCATTCTTGCCATTGTATTGCAATGAAGGCATTTATTGGTAGCTTTATGATCAGTAGCGTCGCTCCCAGAGGGGTACACGCCCTAAATTTATTGATAAATAACTTTTTCCACAAATCGAATGCATGTAAATGGGCAGCCATAGACTACAGCCACCCATAGGTCTGTGGCTGACTATTTTTTGGTAATTGCGGTGCACAAAAGTCTTTTGCTCTTCACTTTGAAAAATGTGCCTGAGGTCCCCAAAGAGTTTTGTTAGTGCTACTCCCCAGTTTATGAAATACGAGTGGTCAAACTTTGTGTGACAATAATAGATTTGAAAATTTCTGTTAAAAACTTTCTGTATCTGCCAAACGTAATATGTACAGCGGGTTCGACGAGCTGGGAAGTAGAGATGGAGTTTTGCCGCGTAACTCTTCGAATCTTTGGTTACGCCAAAAATAAACGTTCTTCCGTAGGATGGTTTTCATGAAACTGGATTGCATCGAGCCGAAGCGTTCAGGTGTCCTGCATAAAAACAGCAATACTGAAATCATCCGTCCTGAGGCAACAAATAGTTGCAACACTGCCATTATTTTGCCTATTTTTCGTCGCACTCGATGCCGATGCCGTATATTCGGAAGCGCAAGTCCGTCCGCGAAATATTACTTGCCGCGATTAACTTCCAGTAGGACGTAAAATGTTGCTTGAGTGCCTTTGCATTGTTCACACTAGGGTTGTTTCCACATGCCAGTGCGTCTCGGTACGTCACAGCGATTAACCTTGCGTGAGCGTAAATGCGTTACCTCAAGGAAAAATGTTTTGTGAGTCAAAGATCACAGCGATTGGATACATATTGAAACTTGGGTATAAAAATTGTCATAGTCCTGTTTCGTTTCACCTTACCATCTGGCTCAAAATATTTGAGTTCGGAGATTCCGCGAAGTTTTTGGTACGGAGTGCAGTTTCTGCAATAGTGGAAACGAATGTATTTTATCAATGGTGTATAAACTTGCTTGCACTCGTGTGTAGCCGATGTGAATGATTGACTCTGCCAATGCCGAATATGCGTGGTATAGGTGCAAAGGTTTTGCTGTTACTGAGTGTTCTTTGATAGAAAGCGCCATTAAACGTATGATACAACCTTTGCTTGTGTAGCGTTTACACTTAAAAGCCTGTGAGGATTACATACCAGGCCGGCAGCCAGAGTTTAAAATTAGGGGGATCAATTCTTTTGGGGATCAGAATTTTTCGCATTGGAATTGTATTTCAAACGTTCAATCATTTTTCTGGCCAACGTTTTCTATTTAGAAGCGCAAACAATCTATGCCTCTTGTGCTGTGTGCTAACAACTACACATCAGCTTTTCACCCGAATGACAGCATGCGCTGCTGGATTTCCACTATCAGCCTCTTCGAACTACGCAAGGTACCGGGCTGGCTTGTTCAGAAACATATTTTACTATTGTTTGGTTCCTCTGTATGATATCCTTTTCTCCTCTGGTTCGGTATTGAAAGAAATCTTACTCTTAGCGCGCATGAGACTCGCGTGTGACGTAACATGGCGTAAAACTCGTTTGTAATTTGTCAGGGTATGAAATTTAACCTTAGTCGCCGCACTGCTGACTGCTGAACTACAGACTACAGAGCACATTTTTCACTGGTTTGTTCCTTTCTGTGGAAACCGGATCGCTGAACGCGGTTGAGATCCACAATGCAACCAAAATGACGCTGTGATGAGACGAAAAATATTGCATTACGGAATGAAAAGACTTGTAAGAGGAGTATGCGATTCTACAATACAGTAAATAAGCTCATGCTGCGCATATGTCGTTAGAAATGTCCTAAACAATTTTGGAGGCACAAATACATTTTGGGGGAGTGCCTCCGAAGGACCCCCGTGGTTACGGTCCTCAGGGTCCTGGTCTAAATTCTACGGAAATTAGAAGGCTTGTTTTGTGCATACTTGACGGCAGTGCTCCCTCTAGGAAAAACTGAACGAATGTTTGTTTTAGTGAGCATGCAATTGTGCAGCCATGCAGACACATAGTTATAGTCAGTGGCGTAGATTGGCTATGGCAGGCATGGCTTGTGCCCTGGGCGCCACTTTCACGGGGGCGCAACAATTGCTTGGCAAAAAATAAAATTTATGACTTGCAGTTCCTTCAACTCTATTTTGCGCCTCATACAGTCATTAACATCACAGCTGCATCAACACAGCTCCCTCATCTAATGCAATAATTCGGGCGTGTTGCGCCAGCACCACCAACCATTTATGACAAAACTGGTATTGTGACACAAGATGAACGGTCAGACATTGTGACAGAACAGGATCGCTCGCTTGCCATATCTACAAGACCTCATCCCAGCTTGGGACACCAGGTGGGGCGAAGAGTTTTCTGAGAGGGGCCTACTTTTTTAAACTATGTCCAATAGTTCTAAACTATGTCCAACACATTTTTCCAGAAGGGGCGAACAAAATTTTAAGGGGGAAGAAGACCCCTGCTTACGGTCTTGCTCGTCCTTCTCACGCTATATGACGGGCTCAGTTCAAACCATGCTGTTGCGTTTCAGGCAAGAAGATATTAGTCCGGATGTGGTTGTGACAAGTTTAAGTCAATTCAGCGGCGATGAGAGTCTGACTGTTACGCAAATAACTGCTGTTAAGCTTCTGCGAATTTACAAATTACTTAAAATTGCTGCGGCCGACATCGACTTTACGAAATTTCTCAATGGCTACTAGTGTCCGATAAATAAGCTAAAAGCAATGCCCCAGTCCAGAGATTAAGGAAAAGAACCATTGTTCGTCCTCAAAACATCAGATGTTCGCATCGTTACCGTACCAATTCAGTAAGAAATGTTAAGTCATGAAAGAAGATATTTGTTTGTTTAGAGCTAGCTTTTTCTGCCCAGTGGTTTGGCTGTCGCACGCTTAAACGTGGTGTTACTCTTGTACACGTAACTTATTCCACCATCCAAATAAAGGTGATTCATTTCAAAAGAAATTGTCGTTTGTAGTTGCAAAATTTTGTGTGATTTTGAACTGACTTCAATCTGTTGCAACGGTGATGCAAATCCTCACGAATGCTAGTGACACTTTAATTATAATTTTGTATAAGCAACTGATCACAAAAAAATTTACTTCTGGGAAAGATGCAACCTTTAGCTAAAACCTGAACTCAGCTAAACCTAAAGTAGGTTTCACCAGGATTCTTCATCCACTGTCTATCGAAAGGAATACTTTCAGAGATAAGAATCAGACACAAAAATCTTAACAGAGTATATATTTCGCCTACCAAGAGGTAGGCATCATAAGCACATATTATCTCCGATTATAGTACAGTAGATGACATTACATCATTTTATGGACTTCACACAACTGGCGCACACGCGGTACGTAACTGTGCTCGGTGTACAGAAAATTCTTTTCATTCTGCAAACCTTAGTCTAACAACGCTTCGCAATCACTGTTGCTCCTGTAATGCCAGTGTGAAACGTTGGCATCTCTAGGTAAACGAAAGAGAATATCCCAAAAGATCTCTGCAAAATATGGTATTTATGCTTCTATTTGGTATGAACGGGTGTTTGCATATAAAGATCAGATCCCAACCTTATGCAGTGTCGCATAAAATGGGGGCCGAACTTTAGATTTGCAGGGGCTTAGCCTACCAAGTCCGGTGTCAAGCGAAATTTCTGACCTCTGCAAAATTTCTGACCTATTGTTGTTTGTCAGTTATTGTGCTTCTCGGAATAAAGAAAAAAAGTTTGGTAATTACTTTTTTGATGTGTGTTGTGTGACTTAAAACTTTTTGGTTAGATGTCAGGCACCCACAACAAGCTATAGTACAGGAATAACTTTAGCCACTGAAAATTTTTGGGCTTAGTCCTAGACCTCAATTATTTTTCTTTTTCTCACCCTAACCCAAACCCTAACCCGACACACGTACCTAAACACGAATCGCTAAGCCCTAATCATCAGTTTTCTCACCGTATTTGATATGTAGAATATTGCTCTGTGCATGCGAACATGGCGTGAAGTCAGAAATTTCGCTTGACACCAGAGCCTACACACAACTATTTTTCGATGACACGGTTGTAATAGAAATGAAATATCGTAGGCTGCAGACTTCGTCGTGAAATCCCCGGATCACCTGAGTTCTCGGCAACTGTAAACAAAACATATTATAGTGAACTTTTGATTTTTGCTACACTTGCTTAAACTTATTAACTGAGTTACTGTATTTCTTCGAATTCTATTAGTTGCGTTGAAGAAACTGAAAGTACGGTTTGGTTTTGTTCTTGTGATGTACGGCAGCGCGGCAATTACCAGCCCCACTTTCTAATCAATGATAGAAAGACGGTTGAGCATTAAAATGTTAGAAAAACTGATGAAAAAATTATATGGTTGCAGTGCTGAATAAGAAATGAACGCCCTTTTGTGTTTGGCCCAAAACTTCAGCAAATTAAGACGCTCACGGAAATTCATGATGTAATGCCAGCTACGCTTCAAAAGTATTTTTTCTTATCACGAGCAGCACTTTTGCCAGTGTCTGCTTTTTGTCACAATTGAACACGTTCCTGGCACAAAACAACGAAGTTTACAGTTTATTGCTGAAGGTGGAGCTGCAAACAATAGCCCAAAGTCATAAACTTGGCATGGCCAAGCATTTTTACTTTTGCTTATGATTTCATATACACAGTACTGTACGTTTTTAGAAACATGTTCTAATCTAAAGTACTGTGAAGCATATTGCATCGAGAGATTCACAACAATGAGTTGAATAAGAATGCTTCAGTGGTAGATATTCCTTCATATCTTGATTTATCATACTCCAGACATCTCAATTTTGATATCGAACTGGAGGTACTTAGGCCAATAACATTCACCGGCCGTTATAAGTGAGATAAAGCAAAACTTTTTTCAGTATGCTAAAGCAGTGAGTTGTGTACACTATCCGTCATCGTTTTTAACGCACTCACTAAAGCTTCTAATAAGAGTTGGGTTTAGATAAAGTTGTCCTCCAAATCCTCATTCTCAAAAGTAGATGAAAATACAAACAGGTTAATAAAACTATTGAAAAAATTAGACCGAACAAATTTTAATGAAAATAAAAAACAATAAATTTCGTTGTCTGGGAAGCGGAGAGACGGTTTTATCGTACTTAAAAAATGAAGAAGCTAAATCAAAAGTACTAAAACTTCCTTTTCTAGCCACCTACTTTGCAAAATAATCCAAAATTTCATCAAAATCGCTTGCCCAAATTTATGATTTTTTATGCACAGAATACTCACTGTGGACAATTTTTGAAACATTCTATGTCTAAATGCTTTTCAATTGTTTTCAGTCTTGAAAAAGCTTTTTTCTACTGAACCACTTAGTGGCGAACGCTTTGCCGACCAAATCGATTTACTGCATTTATATCAGCAGGCCGCTTCTCTCTTTATTCTCCTTTTTCGCAGGTCCGCTTCCATGTTATTTTGCGTCTATTGTTTGTGTTTCGTTACTGCGAGTTCTTTGACAGTTTCTGTTTTTTGAGGTAATGACGCTAGAATAAAGTTTAAAATATGAAGTTGAGCATTCAGAGTACGTAAATACGCTTGGTAATTTTCTGATGTTTTTTAAAATACGCAACCAGATTTTTACCTGATACACAAATGTTTTATATACTCTACTTAATACTATTGAAGCATACTTAGTATCAATTTCTGGATAATATAGTTATTCACAATTAATTTCAATCTTCCTCAACTTTAACAGCACTCGTGCTTCCACATAAGAACGTTGAAACTATCACAAAAGCCACTAATCTACCGGCGCAACATTTAAGTCTTAAAGTTATTTTGGCTGTCTGCTTCAGCTACGTACATATTACTGCAGAAGTGTTCCCGGAGCACTCTGCTATGCCGAAATCACAACAAAATCATGCAGATGACGCATAATTTTTATAGGTTGCATCATCTCAGAGACGATGGACTGAATTAAACATATTTACTTTGCAAAAGGGCCTGAGGGTGTACTGCGAGGGGTTAGCTTAGAAACATCGACAACATCTCTTCAACCGTAACGAAAGTCATCTGAATTTTCTTTTTGTATATAATTTGGTGAAGATTTATACGAAACGAAGAGTTCTTTTCGTAGGCCTATACGTTCATCTAACATGTGTATGAAAGTTCAAAACAGGTCCGTCGCCACCCGCCAGTATTCAGTTGTGAGTAGAGAAGGCGTTTTTTAGTCTTTCGCTGAATGTGGCTCTATGAAAACCATATCCTGGCGACACGCAAGCTGCCAAAGTTTATCGGTCAGTTTGAGGTCAACATTTTCTGAGCGTGCTTCTGTCAGCGTGTCAATACCTTGTTGAATTTCTTGCTAAGATAATATCAGGTTAACGAGAAGGAAAACATTTTTGCAACGTCACTACACACAATGCTTCTTAAACTGAAGCATCTAGTGAAAGTATAAAAAGTTTTAATTGAACTTATCTCATGAAGAAAGTACATCTACGGCAGATGGTGTTAACCCTTTTACTCTTCTTTAACCCATGGCGAATTAAAAAAATTAAATTAACCCCCCAGTTTTTTCATATTTTAATCTTCTGCGAATGCGTATGATGATTCAGGAGGCAAAAAAACTATAGGAATTGTTGTGTTATAGTGATTGTGCCTTGAGTACTAATTGCGTTTGTGCACTGCTTACCGCGTTCACCTGCAGTGAACCTCTTGATTTCTGCCTTAATCGTGAAATGCGTTGATTACCGCGCATTTAATCACCATCGCATTGCGATATTAGCAATTCAGGCCTTGGAGATTTCCACAGCATTCGGACTCTCAGTAGACCAGCCCGTGGTCTATTGGTAAGTGTATCCGCTTCGGTGCTGGTCGGTCGAGTCTCGGCTCTCGGCCGGGTCTCACGAAGACCGTGTAAATTGGTACTGCAGCCTTCTTGCCAGGCGCAAGCACAGTGTGCGGAAGAGCTGTAGAGAAACACACCCAGAACATAATAAACAAACTAGAAATTGTACAAACTCAGTCATGGCGCTACAAACCATTGTAGTTATAAAGCGCCAACAACAAACCCCCATATCAAAAAGACACTCTGTAGTTCTTGCGCTGACTGGTGTTATGTTGTCATTACAGAATGTTTGTTGCAGATGCAGACTTACAGTCAAATTAAGCCTAAGTTGACTTGTAATTGTTAGACAAAATCTTAAAAACAATTTAACAATTTGTGTGGCGGGATGTCATATCTACCACGGCTTCAGTGTTTTCTTCTTTATGCGCTATGCAGAAAGCTCCGGAGTGTTTGTCTTATGCGGTGACAGATTCGAACACGTATCTACCTCAGCTGACCCTCTTTAACTAAACTCTGTGAATGAAAGAACTGCCAAGATGTTGAATGTGCGTGTTCACAGGTTGACTATTAATATGTCTATGGCCGTGCCCGTGGGTTTTCTGTTCGCAAAAGTAAATGATCCCTCTTATGTTGAATTGACAATGTTTATGTCAGAATGATAAAGCCTTTGCTGTGACTTTTTGCTCGGGCAAGATATTCAACAACAGCATCGCCGAGTCTTGTTTGAGTATGATGCCCCTAATCCAGAGCTAATAATACATTCTCCGCATCGAAGCAAACGTGAACTGTGACTGCAGCTAAAACGCAATGTTCGCCGATTGTAATCCGATAGCTGCTTGTGCAGTTACGGAAATATAGCGTACGGCACCTGATGTTGAATTCATTCAGACAGCAGTAGAAAGACTGTACGAAGCCAGGATAATTAGATCTCGCAACTCGGCTTGGCGACATTAATACATGGTTCTCTTCAACAGCGAATCAGACAAAAAGCGCCTGTGTATCGACTTCTCACAAACTTGTTCACAGTTCTTGACGCTTATCCGCTAACGCGAATAGATGTGGTGCAAAAACTTGTACAAAGAACTTTGTATTCTCAACCTTCGATTTAAAAAGGCCATGTTACTAACTGGAATTGGCCTTTCACAGCGTTTGAAGCTGCAGGCCAGGCCGTCTGTGGGAATACAATCATCTTGCATTGGTGCCACTAGTGGGTCAACGCAGGTCCGTAGTCACGGGAGGGCTATCAGGAGCAGTGACCCCAAAATTTTTGTGCAGCCCAAATTTTGTTGTGCCCAGAAATTTATTTATTTAAAATGTAATAAAATCAAATGTCTTGCCCCCTAAAAATGTATTTTTCTCCCCAACCGGACTACGGAGCCTTTTTTAACGCACTATGGACACAATAGTTGATCCACAATGTGTGATGGACAAGCATCCGTATCTCAACAATGTCACTGAATGTGGCAAAACAAGTTGAACATGATGCGAACTTATTCTGGCTGTTTTCATGGAAGATGGTGGAGCGAGAACGAAAGCCGGAGGCTGAAATTTGTGTTCCAGTTACATAGCCCTAGTTTGTGGGGTAAGCGAGTTAACATACTGCAGGAAGAGCGCGGGTTGCCGTATCTGTACTAAGTTTCGCTGTATATGTGTGGATCAAGGGTATCCAAACTACGGTCCACAGGCCAAATCCGCCCCGCGAAACCATTTCAGCCAGCAGCAAAGACATTTTGTCAACGAGAACATAATAATCTTAACAAACATTTGTTGATTTGGCAAATGTTCCACTAATTCATTAAATATACAATTTCGTGACACTACATCTATTTTGTGCAATAATGCAATTGTACAAATAGGCTAACACAATAGTTTTCGATTTTCAATGGACCAAGTCAGTTTGAAGCAGAGCCAAGAATTTGGATGTTGGACCCGGATCCAGATCCTGAAATTTGCATTCCGCCTCCACAGTCTTGCTTTGAACAAGAGCAAGTTCATTTGATCTGTGCCAATCATGTGCTTTTTGGGGTATCGCGTTGGGGCACGGGATTATGAAGCCTGATCCGGAACGATTACGGCCGTCTCGTGAGTTGCTTGCACCTAGGAGTCGAAAGTCCCTCCAACGAGCATTGGGATTATTTGCTTATTACGCAAAGTGGATACCCTGTCTTTTGATAGAATAGCTGGACTTAAAAACGGAAATCAGTTTCCATTAGGTCAACAGTGCGTAAAATATTTTGAATCGTTGCAAAGTAATATCGCGAACGCATCGTTGCAAGCCGTTCAAGAAACACCACCGTTCGTGGTTTTGGGGTGCGATGCTTCTGGCGTGGCGGTTTCTGCAACACTGAGTCAAAGGGGGCGGCCTGCTGCTTCCATGTTAAGGTCGCTAAGTCGGAGCGAACTGCACTACCCGTCAATGGAGTATGAAACATGGGCAACTGTCGAAGCTATGCGAAAATAGCGTGATTTCTTAGTGGGATGACATTTTATTCTGGTAGCAGATCAGCAATCCATCTCGTTCAGGTTCTACAGCCGCCAGAGAACAAAAGTGAAACAACAAAATTCAGTGCTGACAGCTGTAAATTGCATCGTTTTCCTATTTAATCCAACATCGACCAGACAGGGGCGTACAGAAGTCTGATGATGCCCGAGGCGAATTCTTTATTGTATGCAGGGGCGTAACGAGGTTAGATGGCACCCGGGGCAAGAAACAAGTTTGGCGTCCCCATGTTCGAACCTGAGATATTTTGGAAGCAAATCTGCTGTTGAAGAAAGTACTTGTGACAGTGTCAGGACTTTTCGGCGCCCCCGAAGTGATTCAGCGACTCATAATGATTTGGCGCCCGGGGATTTGCGCTCCCCTTGCTCCCCTGACTGCGAGGGACGCCGAAAAATTCAAACAATGTCACAAGTACTTTCTTCAATGCAGTACATTTGCTTCCGAAAGACATATGTTCGAACATG
>JGI24022J15233_10008694_pt1 | contig 11371 bp, 5 predicted proteins | sample Ectturendosymbi2_FD_15233 | JGI IMG/M metagenome (IMG submission 15233)
GAGTTGAATTGTATTGTATCGATGTTTCTAACGAGTTTTAACGTCTGTTTTGTGTTTGGTTATGCATATTTTATGTGTTAATGCCTTAAAACTGCTATCTGTTTTTTTTTGGGTCAAGATCTGGCTTTTTTTGGTGAAGACAGGTTGGCAACTCTGCTGCAAGCTGCATCACTACATGACACCATAACTGTGAACCTGGCCATTGTGCAGTGTGAATCTTCAATGTCATACCGGCAAATAAACTATCATTGCAATAATGAAATCAATTTATCGGAATTAAGCTGCTGACTTCAGGCTTTCTAGAAATTTGTAGTTCTTAGTTCCAATTTCCCGGGGAGAGGGCAAATGCCTGATTTGTCCCCTGCGGACGCCCATGCCTATCACTATAAACGCAACAGTTCGAATAAACGAAAATTGTCCATGACTGTGAACGACCTACACGCCTTAGCCACTTTGTAGTTACAACTGTTAACGTGAAGTTTCCAATGTGCCCTTGCTCTTGCTTTCGTCTGGCGTCTGTAATTCGTAGATACTCGGCGATTGCTAACTACACCTTCCTCAATCTGTATCAGCAGCCGAGGTACAAGGTCATGCGGACGGAGGTGCTATCACAAAGACCATTGTTACGTTAAAAACGCCAGAAACTTTGAAACGAGCAAATGTTAATACTGTGTGCTTGAAGATTTAAGCTAGGCACAAAGAGAATGTGCAGTAATTAAGAGATCCCTGTGTTTTATGTTGTTCTGTGTTGCACAAATTTGCATCAGGAAGCCTGCCATTGGAGCGTGTGAACAGGTCGCAAGATGTCAGTAATAAGTAAAAATTCACAAGCTTGTGTTTGTGCTACTGCTAATAACTGTAGTTCAACTTGTTCTGAAGATACCTTGGATCCCCGTTGGAAGTGTGTTGATGTACTGCACAGCACTGGAATCGCGCGTAATCTCATGACGTAGGTTAGATTAGTAAGTCATTCACAGCACACTGAGCTGTTACTGCAGTGGTAGTGACGTGTGGTGATTCCTAACAAAAATGGGAGAATCGAATGCTCCATTGAAACGCATGCTAAGCTTTACTATTACGTTTACCAACCATGCATTTGATTAGCCAACATGTTTGAGAGTGTTGCATGTATTTGTTGAAAATTCGATAAAAACTGAAACAACATAAGCCGTTAAACGCCGGTTTTTGGCGTCACTTGAATACTTTACTAATCTCCACTTTCAAGACTGCTATTAGTATTGCCATTGGAAATGATGCTTTCCCATCTAACTACCACACTTGTTATTGCCGTGGTACAAATATTGTATTCAGCATGATACAGTACTGTATAATTTATACACGTTGATTTTTATTTCACCATTTTTATACCGTTAAGATGGTAATGAAAATTTCATGACTGAGATTGGGTTCACTTCTTGATGTGCAGTGTTTTTATGGAATCCATGGATGAATGATCCATGATGGATCATCATGCAGCATAAGTGATTAGAATGCTACAGGCTTCTGTGAAGCTTATACGTAATCATAGTCATATGCATTCAGTGACTGACTGGTAATTTACAGTACAGGCCATGTTGGCACTAACTTTCCAGGCTGCAAATCATATTGTTATTAAAAAAGTAAAATACATGGCATGACAGTGTAGATAGGCTTAGCCCTAGGCTTTTTTTAGGCATTTTTCAACGACAGAGCAATTTTTTGTTGATAAGTGAAAAAATTAAGTTAATATGATTTGGTCGTAATGTCTGAAAACATAGACAAGTGAATACTGTCATGGCAAGTTTGAGTATTGATATGGGGCAAATGACCAAAAACGTCTCAGCGAAAAAAAGAGGGTTAGCCTGTGATACCTGTTTGTTAATATCTTCAATGAAAAGAAGGCTAGCTGAAAAGCTACTTTCAACTAGCTGAGTAGCTCTGAGGCAATTTTCTAATTGTATAGGGAATAGGCTCATACTAACTTATTTCAACTGATTTCTTATAGCCTATTGTTGGTGATAGTGGTCTACTATTGGTGATAGCAGTAATAAAAAACTGCACTGTATTGCAAGTTCACCGTGTAGGCTAAATTTAGTGCACTGTTGCTAGCTGTCTAGCTATTAATGTTTAGCATTTTTCTAGCAAGCTGGCATTGGGTTCAGTTTTTTTCAGTACACCAAATTTAGATATTCACATAAGAGCTTATGAAATTGAAGCAAGTTTTAATGATGTTAGTAAAATGTAGGTTTTAGCAGAAAATAAGTAAAAAAGTCAGTACAAGTATGAGTTAACTCATGTCTTTGGTTTAAATGTGAGGTACCATCAAATGCAAAGAAAAAATTAGAAATGCAAGCAATACACCCCAAAATCCAAAACAGCAAATGAAAATGGACCATGGATGGCAAACAAACTCGTATCTAACTTCTGATTAGCTTTACTCATATAAGTCAGGGGTGGCCAACTTGGTTTCAACTGAGATTGACTAGAAAATTTCTTGATAACTCGCGATCGACCGATCTGCAATAAAGTCACAAGTAGGCTACAAAATGTCATAAAATGAAATAAAGAGGAATATTGAGTGAAAAATCCTCTTTTTAGGTATCTTGTCAATTCAATGCAAAATCAGGCGCAATCGACCAACTGACACTCGGCAATCGACTTGACCACCCCTAATATAAGTGAATCATTGTGTTGTGATAGGATAACACTAAACGGAGGGCCGGGCAGGCTGGAGGGCCATGTTTCCAAATGAATAACATGAATTTTCGACGGGCTGGCAGGCTGCACAGAAGGCCGGGCCGGCAGGCTGCAGAACAGGACGGGCCAGTGAGCTGCACATGAAGGCAGGCTGGTGGGCTGTGGAAAAGCTTGCTGGACTGCCCTTTTGTGCAGGCCTCCGAAATTTATGTTTTTCATTTGGAAACACGGCCCTCCAGCCCGGCTGGCCCTCCAATTAGTGTTATCCGTTGTGATATATATTAAGAATGTTGGTAGTTGAAACTGTTGATCACTGTTGTTGTGGTAGTGTTATGATTTCAAAGCATTGAGATGGTTAGTTGTGTTGTTTCCAATATATATATGAATTTTCTTTATCATTAGTTTGCACTGCAGTTATACTGTGACATGGTCAGGTTTTGGCTTCTTGGCAATATTGCAAAAGCTGCAAAATCTGCCGTTTCTTGTGACCTGAAATATCAGGAGATTTTTCTAAATTTTTTGGAATTCACAAGCAGTTTGTATGAGAGCAAAGTTAAGCACAAGATGGTTTTCACCTTACATCATTGGTGTACATGCTGATGCTCTTACCAGTAGAGTCAAATATCACCAAAAAAGCCAAATACCATTTTTATTTGATTGTAAGCAGCGACTTATAAAGTTTATTTTCATCATTTCATGTGACTTACCAAGGGAGGGCGGCAACATTTTTTATTTCTTTACCTTGTAGAAAGGTATAGATGATGCTCGGTGTTTCCTTGGCAGTGTTTTGTTGACCAAACTCCTTTTTCGCATTCTATTCTCTTCAGCATCACGTGCACATCTGTCACAGCAAGGATTATGAATAGAAGGCAGTAGTAGTGGTGTAAGCATCGTTACCAGTGTTGCTAATTAAACGTGAAATGTACTAGTATGTGAATGTATCTCAAGAGGCTTAGATAGACCTAGAAAAAGGGCAGCTTACATTAATTCTTTAGCACTACTTTGTGTAGCTTACAATCAAGGGTGGCAAACAATGGAGTAAATATGGCACAAGATAAATAACATACAATAGATGCAAAAACAACAAAATAGACATGTAAAACAAATAAACAACAAACAAATAGCAAGACATTATACAAAACATCAGATACAAACAAAAAATTGGAAAGGCAAGCAATATACCCCAAAATCAAAAATAGCAAATGAAGGGGGACCATGGCAAACATAAAAAAATAATCCCATGACATTTCAACTGAACAACATATATTACAGAAACATGAATGTTAAATCATATACATATCAGTCATCAGCATAACACAGATGATGGTGGGCAAGCAATGGGTGAAGAGTTGAGGTGTGTAGTGTGTACAGATGACCTGGTGAAGCATGCACATCATTAGTGTATTCATGAGCAGCTATCTTTCTCTCTGTAATCTTGCCTGTAAGAGTTAACTGCACTGTGTTTTATTAAGGTGGGGGTTCCTAACCTAGGGTGCATGTATCCCTAGGGGTACATTTGTCTGTTTGAAGGGGTACATTTAAGGTTGGCAATAAAAGGTAAATATTTATATATAAACCTTTTTGTCATAAGACATTTTGGAGGTACAGGCTCATCTGTGGAAATGATCATTTATCAAAAGTAGTACATGGTCAGAGAAAGGTTGGGATACCCTGTTTTAAGGGATGAAAAAATGCAATATTGTAATGCGCATGCTCATTATTACCTTATTATTTTTAACCAAAAATAGAAATACTGTCTTTATAACCAGGAAGCCCAAATTATGTGATAGCATAACCATTAACCCAGTGGTTCCCTAAGTATGGGTTGCAAGCAACCCAAACAAGGGTTGTGAAGGGTCAATAAAGAGATCAGGCAATCCAAACCTGTGTTATATATTTTCAACATTCCTATTTTTCTTTTCAAGTTTTTTCAATCTCTTTCCTCATAGACTGATTACTGTATCTAAAGTGTGGATTGCTGATATTGCAAATGAACTTGGCAACTTACTCCCAAAAATCATCCATACAATCATTATTTTGCTCATGTTAAAATACACTGTTTAAGACTTGGATCGCAAGGTGTTTACCAAACGCAAGATTTGGGTTGCACTCAAAAAAGTTTGTAACTGCTGCATAAACCAACCAAATCACATAAACTAAAAGTTTGCCATATCATACTGTACTGAGTACCACATTAGAGATGAAAATAAAAAGTTATAACAAAATATTAGGACATAAAAATGCAAGGTATTTACACATATTTGACAGTTAGCAAAAGCTTATTAGAAAATGAGCATTTGGGAAGCAACATCACTTAGCATTAAGCACAGTTTTTTTTAAGGTGTTTTATTAGAATCAGCGAAAATTATCATCGGGTCCCTAGAATCAGAGAAAATCAGGTCCCTAGATTCAGAGAAATCTGGTCCCTACAGGTCCATACCGGGTACCTAACATTTTCCTTAAAAAAAACCTGATTAAGCATGAAGCATGAAGCAAAAAGGGAGAAACCTTTTTGAAACTGCGAGCTACTTCTTGTCTATCGATTAATGCGAAGGGTAACCAGTTCGATACACACTTCTGAAATAAAATTTTGCTAAATTTACCTTCAATTATTTTAGTATTGATATTTGTTAATGTGAAGACATTGATCATGCTAATGCTATTTTTGAAACAGGCCCGCGGGCGACCTACATGGTCCTTGCGGTTGACCTGGTGCCCGCGGGCACCACGTTAGTGACCCCTGCTATTGACCAAGCAACAGTGCGACTTTCTTGTGCTATGAGAAGATAACCTTTTTATCATGGGTCAGGGGTATTGAGCAAAACATTTTCTCTGTAAGCAAGGTCATCCCAGGTTGACTATGCTTATTCTGGCAATGATTCATGCTGTGAGGACCAAACCACAATGGCATCACTTCCCCATGCGCCTTGTTCCAACTGGGCTTGTCCTGGAACCATGTGGGAAAGGACAGATAGCAGCATGGACTTGCTTGGAGCTGAAGCATAGTGCTGAGCTAGAGGGACTAAGAAGCAGAGGTAGGGCAATGCTTAGGAGTGCTTCTGTTGGAAGATCTCATTAAGATTCTCTGCTGGGGCTGACAAAAGAGCTGTTGTCAGCAAGGAAGCCTTAGTAGGAATGGTTGATGGCAAGGTTGTGTCACCAAGTGGAGCTCCAAGAGTGGGAAGAAGGTATCTGAGTCTAACATTAATTTTTCATTTGGTAGAACTCAAACATTTTTGACCTTGTGCCTGATGAGAGGACTAAAATGGGAAAGCAGATTAAATGCTGTCAAACCAGTAATTCAGTTGAAGAAACAGCTTTGTTGCTTGGCAAGCCCTAAAGCAAATGAAGGACATACTGACTTATGGATAATTAACAGATCTCCAGGATTGAACAAAATCACAAAATGAAGTAGGGTATAATTGAGAGCTGGATCTTGAAAAGGGTGGAGGGTTTGAAATAGGAATTTTGAAGAATGTGAAGGGCTTAAAATGGGGTCACAGTCATGACAATATCACCCAGAAAGTGAGACAGCCATTCAGGATCGCTGGAAAAGACTATAAACAGGATGAAAACCGAATTGTCCTCTTATTGCATGTGTCTGCATGGCCCTGTCATTTAAAGTATTGGCACAAGTTTGAGGGACAACCCTTCTGTGGCCTGACTGGGGCAAGCACTGATTACAATAGAAAGGTAGCAATTATTCTTAAGATCTATTGATAAATAAATCCACTTTCTAGATTGGTTTTGAACTTTTTGGAAATGCATAGTAGTCATTTTGTTTTATCACTGATTAATGATGTACAACTTTAAAACAACAGGGGACTTTCAAGTGTATCACTAAATTTTTTGTTTTTTTTTAGTAGATGTAAATAATTATATATATATATTATATATATATATATATACCCAGTTCATTTGTTATGCAAATGGAAATTATTGAAAAACGATTGGAGCTGACTGGCAAACGGATTATTGTTGTTCCTTCCACTAGTTCTGCAACTTCTATTTCCAAGTCCTTGCCATGTGAAAAATGGATTAGCAAATGCTGGAAATCGGCTGTAGTATGCTGTGCCTCTTCCACTGACCACAATAGCAGTGATCTCATGGTGAGTATACTTTAGCCAACATTTTATCAATTCTGTGAACATTGCATGTTTTTTTGTAATGCCTTTAGCAAGATGCATTTAGTGATGTTGTGTACATTTGTTAAAATTCAATTTTACACTTCAGTTTTCCAGCCTTCCCTAAGGTTTTGGGGACAACTACCTTCACAGGATGCAAAATATGACACGTTTTTCTGCAACCTTTAATAGCTCCACTGCAGTGTCAGAAAAAAACGAAACATTACTAGGAATCTAACTTTGATTTCCCACAGGCTGTTGTAGAGTTTTCTTAAGTTACTTTCCACAATTATAAACTTTTGGATGTGAGCTGCACCTTTTAAGTTGCTGTCATTTGAGACTTGATGCATCAGCTGCCAGAAAGCTCTTACCCACTGTCCTCGTTTTGCATTTAAGCTGCTTTTTTGCCAATGCTGATGTCTGAAACATTCCACTATCTATTGTGGATAAACACAGACAAAGGGCAAGGAGTGATCAAGACAACAAATCCCCCCAAGGCAATAGCAGGCAACATAAATATAATAAAATGCAGTACATGTTGTGGTAGCATTAATGAGTAAAGACTGATGTCACTCAATAATGAGTCCTCTAACTATGCAACATGGTGCAGCTGGTGCCGCAATCTTCACAAAAAGAAAAGCGGCTTTACCTACACAATACCGAATGATAGCTGAAATTTGGTGTCAAAGCGCTAACATTAGATTTTAAAGCACCACAAATGTATAATACAGCAACTAGTTTCATAATCGCAGGTAAGCCATCACTTGTTACTACACTGCTTTACTATAAACTGAGGTTACATCCTATCCATGTAAAGTCAACTTTATGCTAGAGACATGACAGGTTGTTCATGAACGCAAAACGCAATGTTATGAAACATTAACTTGTCAACTGTTCGCCAAGGAAAAAGCGTGTATGATGACACACGAAAAGCTTTACCAGCAATTGTTACCAAACTTGCGTTTATGACAGGAATGTCAAAGCAGGTTCCATGCGATTTTTATCCTGTCCAATACTACAGAAACTGTGCGTTTGTGATCACATATCACTGGATGTGAAGTGCCTAGCTCTACTTTTAAAGTGAAGGTTTAGTGCCTGCATGACGACGCTGTCATATCTGCCGATGTTTGGTCCATTCCAGCGTATGATTAGTTTATTGCTCCTATCTTTTAAATCTGTGTTGTTTGTAGAAGTTTTAGACCAGTGGTTCTCAACCTGGGGTTTGCAAATCCCCAGGAACCTCCCAGGGGTTCACAGGAAGATTTCCAGGGGTACTTGGATGACAGTTGAGTTTTCATGTACTGCTATTTTTTAATATCCTATACCAGAGGAAAATGCGTGCCGATTGAAATCTCCACGTAGATTTTGCCTGATCTTGCATTGTAGTGATGCAACAATCTGAAATCCACAGCTTTGCCAGCTAACCTGGAGATTCAGATTGATTGTTTTATGACTTGGGGGTACTTAATGGGAAAAGGTCGATAACCCCTGTTTTAGACCCAGCGTGGACTTCACAAATTTTTACTAGAACGCTGCTCACACTCCCAGCAACAGACTGGTGAATAGCTGCGAAGTATGTGGGCTGCATGTTCCAGGACATGCTCTGCTCCCAAATAAAAATCAGACCTCGTGAACACACTTTGATCTTTGTCAGGTTCACAATCACTGAGATAATCGTGGTGTCTGTAGATGTTGACACACAAATTTCTGACCCCTTCACTATAGTCTGGCACTTGACAATAGCGCAGTTCTAATGATTTCATTTATACCGCAATGACTGTCAGACCACACCAGGAATAATGTCAGTGCTGTTACGATGAGGTTAATAATGCCCAACACATTACTTTTGATTGGTGTGGCACAGGAACAAGGTTAAACGCCAGTTAAATAAATGCCAAATTGAACACCGTGAACAGACCAGCAGTGAACTAATGAACCTGAACCGGCATAGCCCCTTCTGATCACATTGCCACTGAATTTTAATTTTAACAAAACTAGCATGTCTTTCACCCAACTGACAAATAGACCACTTGGCATGACCGCATGCAACAACGTAGGAACAGTGCTTATCACTGTGGTGATTTGTGCAGGGAGTATGCTTTGAGTAGAATGGCTCGACGTTTGCTAACCTATCCTGATGGAAGGAGTACGCTTTGAATCAAACGACTCGACTTCGAAATGCTGAGTGATGTGATATGTGCTCAAAGTCAATTCACGTGAGCGTATTTTTACCCCACTTTTTCCTAGCCTGGTTCCACACCAAGATGGGACCAAGCAAGGTCAGCCATGCAATCATGCCACCTAGTCCTTAGTCCAGGGGTCTGCAAATACTCTTTGGCGCGACCCTAAAAAAATAGTTCTAAATTCTTGTGATCCAAACATCTCATGAGCATATGCAGTTTTGTGGAAAATGCTTTATAAATAAATATAATTTTTGAAGCTACTATTGACAGTAGCAATTTTCTTGCACAAAATTGTGTAAAACATAGCACATAAAGTAGTAAAGGATCGCATTTATTCTGTCTAATGCGAATGCCAAATTTAAATGTATATTTAAATTATGTTACCACCCAGGATGGAGGTCTCGTGGTCATGATACACTATTTGCGGACCCCAGGCTTAGTCAACCTTTGGGTTGCTTTCTCGTGGGAGTAGCCACCAGGCCTCACTTAACTAATCTTTCTTTGGATATTCTGGTCATGTAGCCTAAGCATCGTAGCTGAAATATTTCTATTTGGAAAAGTGGCTCAACATTCAAGGCTTTGTTGATTTCATCTCTGCACATGCTTTGAAATGTCCTGTTTTGTGACCACAGAGCTCATGCAGAACTGTGTTTGCTTTACCTATTCATGATGCCTGGGTATTTGGTGCATTCCCTTATGCTCCCTTCATGTGTATGGGGATGATAGCCTCAGTTTTTCAATCTGTTGGTGCCCTCCCAGAACATCATGCCACATGACACACATGAGTCAGTCCAAGAACTCCTCTGTTCAAGACTTTGGGCGTTGCAGGTTAGATTTCATCACAACATGCAGCCTTTCCAACCTTCTGTGTTTTGACAGCTAGGAAGACTTCCGCTCCTGTGATGGTATTTTCTTCCACTAAATACACCCGTGTTTCTGATGATGTGATAGTCTTTGAAATACTCTTTCCAATCTTTGAAAGTTATGGCCAAAAATTGGTAATTAATTCTGGAATTAATTAATTTGTGGTTTTTAGGTCATAACTTCTGAACCAGAAATGATAAAAAGCCATAAGGGCTCTAAAGACTGGTATGATATCCTAGTTTCCACTAAAAACTTGAATCAAAAATTTGGCTCTTGGCATTGGCGCCCAGGGCCTAGTCTAGGTCAAAAAGGCTTAAAGCTACCCCACTTATGATATTACCCACAAGAAACCCAAAATCCAAAACTTTCCATTTTTTCAAATGCAAACTAGTAGACTTACCACATCTTTTGAGGGCTGGAACAGCTCTCTAGCTCAATTAGCTAACAAGTTATGGTGATGCAAAGTGACGCCAGAAATGTGGCTCACGTAGGATTTCAAAGTACAAATATATTGTACACTGGCTCCCAATGTGTTAACATCCCGTTTGTGGTGCATGTCGCATACAATACCATATCGACTAAGCAGCCTCAACAGTGCAACATGAAATTGGATGTGGCAGATATTTGCTGTGACATTTTGTGCTTCAAATTCATTGTTCAAACTAAGCCAGTTGGGTTTATCAGTGGGAAAATTCCTTTTTATCTGGATATACATTCTGACTTGAGTTTCTTTGAAACAATGAAACCATTCAGAAAAAAGAAAAAGTTTGCATGACTGTTTTTAACATACATTAAAAACTCAGCATTTGGTCTTTTTATGTTGTGTGGAACAATACAGTTATTATGAAAATTTTGTGTTGTGACTCTCAAACTAAGTTGAATTTTCTGATTATCGGTGAATTTCTGACCTTACACATTCAAGTCTTTTGTCTTCCTGTATTATTATAGGAATAACTTATTATCGATTTCTCTGTGTGTCTCAATTCTGTTTAACTTTTCAATTTTCAATTATGCATATTAGTTGCTGGGATTTAATTGTAACTTTTACTTTGTGCCAGGCCTGTAGCCATGGGGGCATTCAGGGGCAGTGTCCATGAATTTTTTTGTGCCCCCAAGTTTTGTTGTGCCCCCCAAGTTTTGTTGTGCCCAGAAGAGTTTGTTTTAAATATATACTGTAATAAAAACAAAAATCTTGCCCCAATAACAGTTTATTTTGTCTTCCAAACCTCAAAACCTAGCAACAGGCCTGCTTAACACCTTGGCGTCTGGGTGGTTTTGGCGATTTTCGCAAAAAAAACAGCAGTTTTCGGTTGCCTTTCCAATGCCCTAGCTCCTCCGCCGATTGCACTGGAGAGCTGTTCAATGGCTCAAACGGATCGGCCAGTCTAGTAGATTGCACTCGTAAAAAATTTTTTGCCTGGGGGGTACGTTTTTTTTGTGAGTGACGTCATAAGTGAAGTAGTTTTAGGGTCATTTTGGCTCATGTTGCCTGGCCTAGGGCCCAACCACTAGGCCAAAGTGTTT
>JGI24022J15233_10008696_pt1 | contig 11370 bp, 9 predicted proteins | sample Ectturendosymbi2_FD_15233 | JGI IMG/M metagenome (IMG submission 15233)
GGCCGGCCCTAGCAGATGCGGTGCCCAATTCAAGACCTGGGCGTGGGGCCCAATGCAAGACTTAAGCGCGGGGCTTTTCTGAACAGTGATTTCATGACGTCATCGTGTTCAGTCAACCGTGTTACGATCGTGGTAGAGCGCAATTATGCAGTACAGCACTAACACGAGAACTGAGCACGTTTGCTAACGTTCGAGAGGAAATTTGCTAGTTCTTTGTTGACTGTGAAATTTATTTGGCGTTTCTACTGAATTCTCCAGCGCAAGGTGTATCTGGCAAAATGAATAATCTACCCAAACACCATAGCGCGGGACCCCCAGAGGCGCGGGGCCCAATGCAGCTGCATCGGTTACATCCGCTTAAGGCCGGCCCTGCGCCCCACAAATGCGGGTAGCCGCAACTCGCGTGCAGGGCTCTAGATACACAGCAAACATTTGTCAACTCCCTTTACTTGTGAGTGCTAGGGAGTCATGAAACACTAAATCCTATAATAAATGAACGTTTTTCAAGTTAACGTGCCGTCGATGTGACAAACAGCTTCTCTAAAGTTGTGCTCTGATCATCGGAGACTAAAACGTACTCGAATAACAGCGTAATGACAAAAAACTTCAAGGTTTTGAAAAACATGAAAGACCTGGTTTGAAAAGCAAAAATGTAAATAGTGTAGGTCTAGCACTAATGCAAAGGAAAGACAGTATTTTGGGAAAATAGAAACGTGCTTTTGTGTACAATTTCAATGGTTCATATTATCAATAATAACGAATGAATCTTTTATCGTAATAAAAACTTGATGCACATGAATCAATAAAATTTTTTATCAGAATATTAGATAAAAATTTATAATTTTAAAATTAAAATTTTCAAATCAATTTTTTGCAACATTTCCTTTTGCGTTTCAGAAAGTCGTAGAAAAGGTTTTGCTCTTTGGAAAATAGCACTTGTCGTGATACTTCTATTTTTCGTGTTGGTCATTGCTTCGTTTATGATACAAGTTTCTGTGCAAAAGGTGAACACCATTTTTCATACGTTGTTTCTTGACTGATGAACTCAGCTGGCATCTTGGTTTGCTCCGCTTCGTTAGTCTGTAGCAAACGCAAAATGCCCTGAGTGCGTCAACTGATTCTTTTGTTTCTATAACTTATAACATGATACAGCGTTAATCAGCCGTTCATGTATTCACTGATTCATGTTTACAGCAAGTAAGACGGTAATCGGAACTAGCGGAATTTAGTTGCGTGTGACGAAACTAGCTGATTTGATTTCTTGCGACATAAACGCGATTTACGCCAAATAGAAAATAACCTGCTACCCTCTAAATCCCTCGGGTGCCATTTGCGAACATGTGGCGTGCCACGTTGGTCACACGTGCCCTGTGTTGAGCACCCCGGTATTACGGCAGTGGACGAATGTAATGTCAACGTGTTTCGCTGCGATAAACGCCGTTAGTTTTCTTCATTCCTAAAAAATCATTTCTCTGGGGAGATTGTGTCAGCGCTATAAGATGAAAAGCTGTTTTTTATAACTTTTTGCATTTTCGCAATTGTTTCAACATGANAGTTACCTGCATTTCATTTGAAGTCTTTTCTATTGCAGATCGTCTTCCTAAACAGCGGCGACAATGTAACGTTATCAAATTAAGCTTTGTTCTTCAGCAATATTTCCATACAATTGAGTAAGCGTAGAAAACGTTATGAAATTGTTTTTATACCTCAAGCTAAATTTGAAANATTTTCAGCAGCTTGGAGACGAGTTGAAGCTTTCCAAAACAATTCATCAAGAATTCAAGATTTTTTTTAGAAATATAAAACTCAAATTGGCTGTTTATGCGTAAAAAGCAAAAACAGTGTTTCCATCGAAACTTGTCTATCTGTATGACGTAGACGCCCACAATTTGCAAAAGCAATCTTTATCGGGGGCTTTATTTGCTCGTTTTCCTAAAATTCGAAAGAAAAACTTTAAATGACAAAAATGAACCAATAATGTTGCAAAGGGCCTTTCCGTTAATCGAGTGTCTCACCATTGTTCCATTTTTTCAGCCATGATGGAGCTGAAGCGTTGATCAGCATCCTCGTTTTTATTTGTCTAAATTTTTTTGCAGATTTCAACAACTCCAATCTCTTTTCGATGACGTAGCCACAGCCTGCAGTGAAATCCACTGCACCACCATCCGACCTTGAAGAATTCAGTCGGAGGTTTATTCGGTGTGACGTCGTCTACTTCCGTGTGACGTCGTCAACCTGTTGAGACCGACGTAAAAGATTTTAGGGCCACTCTTGTCTACAATGTATGTGGATGATGATCCAAATTGCTTTGATTTTAAAACACGACATTTCTTTGTCTCATAAAAATGTACATGTCCTGCAAGACTTGGTAAATTCAAAACTGGTTGATGCAGATATGTTGATGCGCCAAAATAAATTATCTATTAAATATGCAAGTCAGTGTACATGTTGACAAGTCTATGAAATATCTATGCATGCAGTCCCACTGAACTGACCTCTTTCAATGTTTACACTAGTACCGTATCATTGCAGGAACGATATGTGTGAAGTATTTGGGCGTATTATTGCATTACAGATTGGACTGGTCCTCCTACATTCAATTAATTAAAAAAAAATTTATACGTCTTGCACATGTTGTTTAAAAATCGTAAATTTGTTCTTATTGGGGTTTTGAGATTGTTATACTTTCAGGGGTGTAATGGGGCGGGAACGCGTGGGAACGGCGTGCCCAAACCTTTTTCACGTTTTGCTTTAAAATGAGGTTGAAACTGTTTTGAAGTGGCTATTTTTTTGGGTGCGTTCCCATACCTTTTTTCATAGCACTACATCCCTGTATACTTTACTTTAGTTAATCGTCACTTGCAGTATTGCGTTATTTCATGGGGTACAGTCAATAATTCTGTTCTACAACCATTGTCAGTATTGCCATAAGAGCTTCCCTCTGGAGTTCGAGACCAGAGGTTCTTAAACTTTTTTACTTGCAACCCCTCTAGCGTTAGTCATAGATACTCGCACCACACCTAACGTCGCAAACAAACACACCAAAAAAACAGAACAGCAAATCATTTCCCATTTAAAATTATTTTCAACAGTATGCCGCTGCCATACTCGCACACCCTTGCGAACCTTTCACGACCCCCAGTTTAAGAACCCATGGCTCTGGACTAAGGTGGAACAAAGCCTGAAGACTGTTTCTTTTTGCAAACAGTTTTAAGAATTTGTGTTCTCTCGCAAGGAAAAGTGAGCAAAGAAAAATTTCATGCTTATTGGCTCCTATTATATTTAAAAGTTTATAATAGTGTCACTTCCATTTTCTGTGTCATTTCCCATTCATTTTTTACATCTTATAATAGGTCACTTCCATTTTTTGTGTCTTCATTTCCCATTCATTTTCTGTAGGCTATTGGAATGTGTGAGTTTATGTTATAATACGAATTGCCAAGTGGTCTTATAAGATTCATTTGCTAACGTATCTTGACAAGATAACCTTAGGGTTTGTCCAGGGGCGTAACGAGGGAGGAAGGGGGGTCAATTTCGCGGGCGCCGAATGACTATGGCGGCGCCGAAAAGTCCCAACACTGTCACAAGTACTTTCTTCAATACAGTACACTTGCTTCCGAAAGACCTCAACTTCCAAGCGCCATCTAACCTCGTTACGCCCCTGAAGTGAACCTGGTCGATCGGGAACCTCTTTTGTTGTTGTGTTGTTGTTGTATTTGTTGTTCACTGCAAAAACCGGGTCCGAAACAATAAAAAACGCTGTTTATAAACACTTGAAAGCATTCAAAAGCTTGCAGTTGTGAGACCGAAAAAACCCTTAGGTTATCTAGTCGATACTCCCAGAAGCTTGCAAGATAACAAAAAACAGAGGAAAGGCATAAAACAAGAAACCAAAAAATAAGGCCAAAAGTTCACCAAGATTAATTTAATAGATGCTCCAACATAAGACATAAAAAAATATTCTGTTGATTAAGTTTTCGCAGTTTGACAGGTACTTTTGAAAATGAAACGAATTAATTAGTACTGCGATAGCCAATAATTGCACATAGTTTTTTTAAAGCGGTGAAAAGGTGAATTTTTGTATTCCGCATTGATTTCTCTCCATATCACTGCTCCTTTGTAAGATATTAGTAAGATATTAGTTTTTTGCCAATATTACTATGGACACTAAGAATAAAACAGTTTTGATTGCTAGCATATCTTATATTATAGTTATGTAAATCAGATGAGCTCTGGAACAGACTATTATAATTACTGGGCAATAACCCGTCATGGAATTTGTGCATTAATTTGGCCAATTCCAGTTTATATATATCCTGCCCTTTCAGAAACTTCAATCTCTTACAACTGGGGCTTACCTGTGCATCGTAATTACGGAACGTCATGTTGCGCAAAATGTTATTTTGTTTCACATAGATTGGTTTTAAATGTGACGTGGTTGCAGATCCCCAAGTTGTAAGTTGTCACACAGTAACTTAAATGTGTGTATGCAAAACTATAGTATAGGAATTTGAGTGTGTTCATCGGTAAAATGTTTCTCGTTTTGTAGATCACACTTGAGGCAAAAACTAACTTTGTTTCAATATGTTTTAGATGTGACGACCAATTAAGCTTGTCGTCTATAATAACACCGAGATATTTCACTGATTGCTCACGTTTAATCTGATGGTTGCCTAGTATAACTAAGAATTCCTCAGCTAAATTACTTTGTACCTTCTTTCCTGTCGAAAGATACGTTGACTTAGCATAATTTCTAGACAGTTTATTTAGGGACATCCAGTCATCTACTTTAAGAAATTCATGATTAACCACACTCTGCGAAGTAGATAGACTATAGTGTGAAAGAGACAGATAGGTATCATCTGCATAAAGGACTGTTTTAAATTTTGAACAAAGGGGTAGATCATTGATGTACAATACATTATAAACAACAATGGCTGGCCCAAGAGTTGAGCCCTGAGGAATTCCACACGCTATATTTCTACAATTCGATTTTGCACCTTTCACAACAGTATATTGCTTACGGTTGGTTAAATAATATGTGAACAGCTAAAGTGCAGTTCCATTTAGACCAATGGTTCCCAACCGGGGGTCCATTGACCCCCAGGGGTCTACAGGAAGTTTTTAGGGGGGCCATGACCTTTTGTGTGAAGAAGATGAAAGCAAAGTAGCGAATGACAAACTTTACACGGTGGTGGTCTATCCTGCAAAAGACAAGTTGAGCGCAACTCTACAATCCAGCTACAGGGTAACGCAAGATCTGGCTCATATGAAAGAACACGTTTATGCACAGAGGTATACAAGTTGCCATTTCATCAACTTCAATGGTAGGCTTAATACTGTTTGTTCTTCAGAACCTTATCCACACGAGAAGTTTCTCTCAGAACACATCTCACAATCATCGTCCAATTCAAGGCGAATTTTAGGTGTAATTTTGATGAAAAGCACTGTTGAGAAGCCGGACTCGAAAAACAAATATTTCAAACCTAACCTTGATTTCAACCTTATGTTTAACCTTATCACTAACCCCAACTCAACCTTTCAACCTTGACTCTCACACCGACTAAAAACGTCGTGAGGTGACCATACCCTACAGCAGTGTTTTTCAACCTTTTTGCTGCAGGGGAACCTTCAGCAAACGTTTGCGTTGCTCATGGAAACGTATACATACAGAGATCCAACTGTCTACATTGCTACAACCGCATATCACTGTGGTTGTGAACTTCGTCCCAGGCAACTTCGGTCTTTTTCGGCTGAACCCCTGACAGCCACTCGCAGAACCCCGGTTGAAACACACTGCCCTACAGGTAGGCGTGGTGACGATAGCTCAGTGGTAAAGTGTCAGCTTCTCAACTGGAAGGTTGGGTGTTCGATCCACAGCTACTGAGTGAATCTTGGTCACGAGTGTTCACCGCAGCCCAGGGGCAGATCCAGCCAGTAGGGTTAGGGGAGGAGATTTCAGCAATATTTGGTAGTCAAGTCTCGCAACGGCTTCGCTACTGTAAAAGGAGTGGAGTGTACTTCACAACACTGCTGTGACAACACAATGGATCACGAAATGGTCCTACACTGCGAATGCTTTTTTCCGGATTGTAAAAATCATGGTGAATAAGGTTAGTTGGTTTTATGGGGAGCGATAGCCCCAATCACCTCCACCTTGGATCCGCTTCGGAAAATAGCAAATTTCAGCCAATTGCCGTCACCAAATCAAATAAAAAAAATTGGGTAGTTCAATATTATCAAAAGAATGCATGAATTCGGCCCCTCACATTTTAATGAGTCTGGAATATTTAAAATTCTGTGCTTAGAATAAAGCATAGTTGTTTTAGTTTTGTTACATATAAGGGTTCTCACAGCTTTAATCTGCAATCTAATTAGAGGGGGTAAAGTAGTTTAATTTGCTCTTCCCCAGTTAAGTACTGAGTAACTTAAATAGGAATGGAAGAGCAAAGGAAACAGATTTGAACATGAAATTGTTGGTATATTTTTGCAATAACACCATTCCACATGATTTGGAGAGTTCTGTCACCAAATTTTCAAGTTGAGGTTTTCAACTGAGTTTAACATCAGGTATAATGCCAAGATATTTTAAGCTACTTTGATTTTCATATTGGTTTTAAGATTAAAAAAAGAATCTTAAAAACTTGATATTGTTGTTCATGAGCATGAAATACTTTTGGAATAATTGATACTGTGGCAGCCTGGAGATGGCGCCACATGTAAACAAATGGTCACTAGTAAATGGCGCCCATAAGTAACAAGTCGCTGTGATAGTCACCACAAGCAAATCATCATAATTCGCTTATCCCTATTTAATAATATAGTGCAACCTAATGTCAGTAGAGTGATCTCTATTGTTGTTGGTTGCTTTCCAGTTAGTTTAATGCCCTGAATTACCATCCTTCTCTTGTGATTGCCTCAGTAGCTCAAGGCGATGCAGATAACTGTAGCCTAATATGATTGTTCATTTTTTGAGCTCATTGCTAATTAGTTTTTCTAAAATGTTGTTGTTTTTCTCTGAGTTATGAAAGTTGATACCATCAGCACATAAAACAGTGTTACAGGCAAGTTTTGCCTGAAACAAGTACTGCTGTACAGAGGCCAAGCCTTTAAAATTCATAAGAAAAGAAACAAAGACGCTTCTACTATCATTCCACTCCAAGTCCCGTTTTTTGCCATACCTTTCTTTTGCAAATATTCTCCATTAACCTTCACACATTTGCAGAAACCATTGCAATTGGTTGACAGATCAAATAAAAACTTTCAAGCTATAATACATGACACACCAACCTCGAAATTATTCCTAACTCCTGTTTTTTCAACATTAACAGCCACTTCTCTCCGTATAATAGATTTGTAACTGAGTAACAATTTAAAACGCCGAAATTAAAATTCTCCAAGCATCTGAAAACAAAGCGCAAGGAGATTGAATCTCTATATCAATTGTCTCCACCATCACCAGCAGACTCCAATCCATTGGCCAAACAACTATAACCAAGTATATCAGTAATACGAACGCCTACTCCAAACACTCCAGTTTATTTTTCAAGGACAACAGAAGCAATACCAACGCTGAAACAGGAAGATGGAATTACACGCTATCTTACAGGACCGCTTTCAGCGCCAACAATTAAACAAGTTTCAAATGTCTCCCGGGCACAAAACAAGCCTTCTCCAATGCAAGACCCACAGCAAGCTTCCACATCACTCATCAGCTGTTGAAATTCTGGAAATTCTCACTAAAAAAGTCAGTTGCAGACCACAGAAACTAGAACTTCACTCTCGTACTAACACAATAACACCGACAACATCAATTTCGCCTTTGTCATAAATGCAGACAAACGGGCCATTTTAATTACACACTGCCCACAACTCATAGAAAAAGAATATTAGGTAAAATATGTTCACTACGAATTTAGGAAATACTTTCGTCAAACATAAAGGGAAACACGAGACAATGTTTTCTCAAATGCATAGCCTGTTCATTTGTAGAAGTGGAATAACAACACAAAAGCACGTTAAACCTCTCTATGTAATAGACGGTTCATCTTTTCATGAACTTCAAATAGCCCGTCACATCTATTAACATTCTTGTAAGTGTTTATTGCGACATAACTTTAACTTTTCATATTTTTCAGAACATTGATTGAACATAATATGGCTAATCATACATCTGACACTGAAACTTTGAATTTTAACGAATGACCAGTTGAAGAATTTAAGGATTCTATACATCCAGAAACAATCACTTCTCAAGCACAGAAAAACAAAACTAAAGAAACTCAGACTGAGGAAGTATCAAAAAAACAAGTGTTACTTAATCAACAACATAACAACCAGCGGGAAACACATGAGGACCTGTACACCAACAGGAACCTCATCCATACAATTATCACATTGCTACATAACATTTCCGCGAACCTGAAAAAAAAACAGTAAACCACAACATAGAAATCACAACGAAACTCTACACCACTACCTTTCTCAACAACTACATAGCTTATCACAAAAAGTGGAGCAAATGCAACAACCATATCCCCTAGACAATAAACCACGAAATCCAACCACACGTAAACCTGAAACTCGCACATGCTTCATCTGTAAAAAACCTGGTCATATAGCAAAAAAATTGTAGAAACCAACCATCACGATGGAAAAAATACCAACAAAATCGACAGAATACCTCCTTCAGAAATAACAACTTCAAGCCAAGGTCATCGTATCAAACTCCGCAAAATAACGGGTACAACACATCAAATTACAATAACAGAAATAACTGGCAACGAACGATCTTACGATCGGAACCAACCTCCTCTCAAAACACTTCAACACTTCCACACCAACACAACATCACCTCACCAGAATTCCAGAACAAGAAGCCAAACCCCTTGCAAGACTCTTCTCAGAACAAGATCTTGAAGAAAAGGACAAACAAAGGAGACTGAATATAACACTATCCAACTTCACAAGGTAAGCAGACAGTTGTCAGCAGTGGTCCCACAAATTTTTGATTTTACCAACACTTAATAAAGGCTAGAACTCACCAATTTTTACGAAGAATATTTTTTTTGTGATTGAAAAAGTAATATTTATCTAGAGAAGGACTTTTTTAAGTCTATACTCAGTTCGATGAATNTGATGAAATTGTGCACAAAATATTAAGATAATTTCGTTTTATAATGGATTTAACATGCATGACTATTGAGACAATTTATANAAAAATGGAATAATGAAGATGAGATTTAAAGAAAATAAGCTTTCAGTAATCCAAAGTGAAAACCCGACTACTTGACCCTCATGTCGACAAGTGAATCTATCCCCTTTCAATTAATCCTTTTTTACATTTCTACCTTTCTTCCTTTTCAATGAGCTTCAATGAATCAGTTTTCACCAAAATCATTTTTTTCTCGACTTAAAACATTTAGAATTTTTTTTTTAACGTACACTTGCACTCCATTGATATGGTGAAAGGCTTATCATACCGTCTTAAGCAGTGCAGGCGCGTCCTAAACCCTAGAACCATGTCTTCAACTTCTAAACCTAGGAAGTTTTTTTAGGGGCCATAAACTTGCATTACACTGGGATGGTGAAAGGCTTGTCATACCGTCTTAAGCACTGCAGGTGCGTCCCAAACTCAATAACCGTACAATCGTATATAAGACACCTTGTGCTAGTGCCCCAGGAATTAAAGACACCACGTTGAACTTTTTAAATAATGCACGTACCGGTCAGGATGATTTTTTTTTATTTCTATCTGTAATGGGCGGACTCTTTTTTTCAACTAACACCCTGAATTTTTGACAAGTAACATACACCTCAGTGTATCACTTAACACCCTATTTCTGTGTGAAATAACACCCCGTTTGTATGAGAAACAACTATGTCTCCATGTGGACGGTCCTGTATCTTTGTGGACAGACCTCTATCTTGTGGACGGATTCGTATCTTTGTGGACGATTCTGTATCTCTGTGGACGGTCTTGTATCTTGTGGACGGATCTGTATCTTTGGAGACAGTTTCTCTTCTCTTTTCGATAATATAGAACAGTTCCTGTGTGGACGATTCTATTTCAACATAGTTCAGTGATATTTTTCAGAGTTTTCTGTAATGAAATTTTCTCACGCGATGTTGGACCACGGCTGTCACTGTCTCTTCAAACCACGACTGTCACTGTCTCTTTAAACCACTGCTCATTCATTATTTCCTTTCAGGAATCCGAATGGCCACCAGCACAACACAAAGCTGACGAAAGAAGCTACATTCGAAACTCCCACGTAGAGATAAAATAATCATTCATGACATTTTCCAAACATTACAACCAGAACCAGCATTAACTATTACCAACACAGAACACCCCACACTCCTTTTATGACATAATACTCCGAATCACACAGCAAAAATAATAACCATCTACACTTAATCTCTCACTCTCTAAAGCAACCACACGGAAAGGACGAAAAACACAACCCAAGCCCTTTCCCTATATACTCATCCACTCAATATCATTTTTATTTTTTTTAGAACCGCTCTTTACATGCGCTTTCGCTCTACGTTAACCTAGAAATGCCTTTATTTTCCAGAAACAAATTAGATCATACGCAATTCAGAAACGACTAAACTAACATAACTGATTACACTTATGGTGACATCGCTAACCTTAACAACATGTCCGACACATACACAATTCTACAACATCTGACACACTCGCAAGAATTTACAAGGCTCCAGATACAAACCTTACCAATTTTGTAAAACAAACATCCGAAAAACATCAATCATAATATTTCAGGTAACAGCACAAGACTGTCGCATGACTTTAGCGCTGGAAAAACGAAATAAAAAGTCAAACAAGATTCACAGCCATCAACCAGACAAAATGCACACATCATTGACGAAAACAACCCAAGTTGTTTCCGACGGGAGAATAGTTAGTTCTCGTCGAGATCCACCAGGACAACACAGCGTTTATATTAGGCCAGGTGATCCATGCCGGGAAATTTACCATTTGTTGACCTTCGAAAAATTTCCTGAACATTCACCTGTACATCCATGACAGTTACTTGCTGCAGGATTTTTTCTATACTGGATACAAAGATCGAGTTAAATGTTTCAGTTTGTGCCCAGACAGTGGAAAATTGGTCTCCAGGAGATGACCCTCTTTCCTCACACTGGCACAGTACGGACTGTCAGTTCATTCGCGGTACAGATAATACTAACATACCTTTGGGAACAACATTTCAAAACCAGAGGACACATGATACTTCTACCATGTTAACTACCGTAGCGCGCGGCTCCGCAATATTGGGAGAGCCACGCACTTCATTGCCAGGCACTTTGACTTTGGGAATGCCTCGAAGTAGGAATGACACC
>JGI24022J15233_10008700_pt1 | contig 11370 bp, 8 predicted proteins | sample Ectturendosymbi2_FD_15233 | JGI IMG/M metagenome (IMG submission 15233)
ACTTTTCGGCGGCCCCCGCAGTGATTTGTCGCCCGGGGAATTGTGCCCCCTTTGCCCCCTCATTACGCCCCTGCCTGGCTGAGTTGAGTTTAAATCCGTAGCTGTGAGAATCTGACTGTTACGAAAATAACTGCTGTTAAGCTCCCACAGATGAACACATTACTTGAACTGCCGTGGCCCACTCCGACTTTACGAATCTTCTTCGGTGGCCACTAGTAGCGTCCGATAAATACGCTGAATAAATGCCCCAGTCCAGGGACTAAGGTAGAGAACATTAGTGGCCTTGTGAAAAGGTCCTGACTGTCAGAAACAAAACCCTACGTGTGACAATTTCGCAGCTGTGTACAATTCAGATGCAGATGCCAAGCAATTATACGAGAAGATTCTAGTTTCCAAAATGCTAATTTCACGTTGTGCAACTTAAAATTGTCGTTTAAGTCCTGACATACTTCGAAATGCTTTGCATATAATGCGGACGATGGCAGAATATGTATTGCAAGCTGCGAACGATCTTTCAGTAAACTGAAATTGATCCTTTCATACCCACGGATGTCAATGATCAACAATAAATCTGGGTATTGCGTGATCCAGCTTTGATGAGAATAGAAAGGGACGAAACAAATAAAGCTTACTTCGATAAAATCATAGACGACTTTGCTTCCATAAAGGCACAGAAAATATTGTTTTAATTATCATTTTTGTGTAATTTAACCAGAAAAGGCGGGATATAGTTACGTCTGGATGGTGCGTTTTCAAACACAACTGATGCATGGATTGCATGTGCAATTCAAATTTAATGTGTTCCATTTTAAAAGAAATTGTTGTCTGCAGATGCAATATGCTGTTTGATTTTTTATTTGTAAGATATATTATTAAAGGCCACACATTCAAGCTTTGCCATGGGCGCCACTTTGCATAGATACACCACTGCAGTTAGCATTTTCACACTTTATCCTTCTTGAATTAAAAGTTACTTCCATGCAACGATCAAAGGAAGGCATGATCAGCGTCACTTTGCCTATAGCCGCATCATTAAACGTCATTTCACTTTCATTCTTCAACAGTAGTGCTTGTCCGATGCGTGCACGAGATTGCAATCCCCATCAAAAAGCGTTTTCACCGCCAATACGATGTTGAAGGCTTCTTCTTTGTGTTGATGATAAGAGAATTGCTTTGAGTAGTTACGCCTGACCCCTTTCAGAGTCTTCAAGCAAAAGTTCAATTTTTCAAAGTCTCCACATTGGTAGCCACAGCATAGCCTTCTTTGTACTTCTTCGGAGCAGGCCCGTAACAAGGTTTTAAGGTTTAGGGGGAAAATACATTTTTAGGGTGGCAAGAGGTTTGTTTTATTTTATGTTTAAAATAAATATAATAAAACATCTTCTGGGCACAACAAAAGTTGGGGTCACTGCCCCCGATTGTTCCCCGTAACTACAGGTCTGCTGCGGTGTCCCTTTTAAGATGTTTCAGTGGCAAAACCGTTCTTTTTGTACTCATCTTATGAAAATGATCTGAATAAAGTGTGAGCTGGATAAGTTACTTATAGACTGTCTTTTCTAAGATCTGGTTTGGATTAAGCTGTTCTATAGCAACCTACTGCCAACAACACAAATGACTAACAAAGCTTGAGTGAAATTTCCTCATACTTAATTGCTGCCAGTAACGAAGCACCACAGATTCACTGGACTAATTACGTTTGTTCCAACCGGCGCTTGTGTTGTTGATTTGACCACCTCATAGTGAAGACATTCGGGTCTGAAATTCTATGAATGTGAGAATACTTCAAAAGCTGCATAGTCGTTGAGACTATTTATAAAAATTCTACAAACTGCAAAGAAAATTGGATCGATCGTGCTATTTACCCACAGGTAGCATCCAGACTTGAAAAAATAAAATTATAACGCAAAAATCTGCAGTATAAATTAGATGTGACACACCTAAAAAGTTATTTTTTCTTTCGCGAAATGTATAGAGGCCGAAATCTTGGATCACATGACCGAAGTTAGTGGAACTTCAGGCAAAGGTACTGTTCAGAAAAACGGTAGATTGAAAATATTTGAAGCAAACAGGTAGCAGTTTCGTTTTGACTAATCTCGAAGTTACCTTCGAATTGTATTTAACTGTGCCTTGAACAGTAGACTCTTGTTCAGATGCCAGAAAAAATGGGGTAGCGTACCGTCGAATGTGAACAAGCCACAACAGCGTATGAAATTGTAACCAGAGGGCTGATGGCCACGTCTTTAAACTTTTTGTCAATATACTGACTTTCATGTATGCATTGGTTGTTTCACACAATGCTTGTTTTTCATCAAGAATCAGTACATTCTCATCTACAAGCTTCTCACTGAGCTCCATCTATTCGGAGATACAGATCTTGTTGCAGACGAGCTTGGGCAGAGAATGGCCGAGATGAACCTGTAAGTTGGGAAGCAGTTGTAAAAACCTCTGTTCGTAAATCTGGAGCGGGATAACTTAGTAGTATACCCATTAACTTTAATCACGACGGCAGAAACCCAGTTCAGGTTTCGACCTGCCGCCATTGCCGTCAATAAAATAACAAAAATGCTCTAAAACCAACCGAAGCGTCAATCGAACTTACATGTTTAATATAACCATCTATAGAACAGAGGAGGATAACTTTTTGACTCGTAGGTCGTATTGTATTTTAAAATTTGACAGCGACCGGATTGGGAGCAGATGGAAGGATTGTTGGTGTAAATTAAAATAAGAGATGTGGAATTGAGTCTGTTAATATACATCAAACCAGTTCAGCGGACTGAAATAAAGAATCTAAGGGCCATATGTGGCCTATGTGCCGTAGTGCACCCATGCTGTTTAGTACAAACCTTTCACTGTTGATAATTTCTGGCCCATTTTAATACGATGCAGTGAAAGTGCCGCTCGATTGCTAGCGCCATCTATGAGATTTTGCACGAGCCCTGTGACTTTGATAAATTCGCTCTGATGAGGTTAACATCGGGATTAGAAAATAAGTCATAAGCAAACCATATAGCAATAGGTTTACACAAAAAAACTCAAACTTAAAGATGGATACTTTTCTTATAAATTTAAAACGTGGAAATAACTTGTCAAACTGTACAACCCTTAATTAACCGTTTCGCCGTATTTCGCTTAAATTAACTTGCCTTTCTTGACAGATTAAAAAAGCAGGAGTTTGACATGTTGTCACGGATCCAACCACTCGAACCGTCTCAGAAGACTGGACTCGCTACAGAAAATGCTGCTTTGAACAGAAATTGCGCAGCAGTGCCGTGTAAGTTTTTTGATTATAAAATGGGTTTTACACGCTACAGGCAACACAGAAAAGCTGGTAGGGAGTTCTAAAAATTATATTTACAAACAAAAGAAGATCTATGATGCTACGTTTTTAGACACTAAGAACCTGAACACCAGTAAATAATCAGGTTGGTAAAGACACTCAGCAATAACCGTCGATGATGAAAAGAGATGAGATGCTGTGCAATAACAAGGAACGATTTGAAAGAAAGTTCAGCTGTATCTTTATTACAAACGTACAGCAAAGTGGGGCCAGTCCCAATTTTAGTTATCATAACAATGTCAATTTTGCTATCCAAATTTGTCATAATGCATTTGTCAAATGGTCACCCACACGAACAACATGGCAAACCAGCCGTTGATGACGTTTTTTGGTTAAAGGCCTGTGGCGTGGTTGCAGCATTTGTTGTAGCAATGAGTAAGTGCAGTAATTGACTAGGGCAGTGGTTTTTAACCGGGGGCAAACCTCTCCAGGGTGCGTCAATAAATTTCCAAGGGGTTCGAGCCCTTACGCGCTCGGCAACATGGAAAGCTTGATCAATGAATTCACCAACAAGTATATTTACTTTTACAACTTTATTTAAAATCAGGGGGCTTGAAACAAAGGATAATTACTTAAACGAGGCGTGGTAGAGAAAAGGTCAAGAACCACTGAACTAGAGTATTGGTTGAGTATAGTCACCCAATTACTGTAGGACTGTGATTACGAGTTGCACAGGCGGAAAGTATGCGTTGTGAACTCTAGGAGCTCATGTTGGTTCTTCTGCATTTGATCAGAAATAGTGTTTACGTTGTTGGTAATACTGTCGTGAGGAAGATTTAACGTGTTACACGTGCGACCTTTCAAAGGTTCAAGCCTCAGTGGTGGGTTTAGGGTTGGGGGGCAGCCGAGGCAAGACTAAAAAGGAGGCCCTCCGATGACGTCATCATACTCAGCTAACCGAGGTAATAACTCAGCTAACCGAGGTAATAACTTTTGATTTGCCTAAGATACGGCCACCCAAGGATATGTTCCTGAGACTACGGCATAACTGAAATAGCAGAAGGAGAAAATGCAAAAGGGNGTTCATGATACACAACTNTGAAAACACTGAAAGTTGAGAAGACAAGGCTGGCAACGCAAAAGTTAGGCAATAGCAAGTTGACATCNCCCCCACTTTATTTTCGCGCCCCATTTCTCTGCATTCACCATCAATAAACTACAAAGTTTACACTGTCTATTGAAAGAAATCCTTTCTCAGCACAGAATGAGACACTAAGATCTTACAGAGTATATATTTTGCCTACAAAGTAGGCATCATCAGCTCTTATTCTTTGAACTTTTCACACCTTCCCCCTTTGAAAAAATGCTCGGTAGTTGGTATCCTGAATTTGTTCACATTCGCGTCTTTGTGGAATCCATGAAACTATAAACAACAACCAAGAAGATTTAAAACACTCAAACTGTTTTAAATTTTATCCTTTTAACTGCAAGAAAATAGCATACAAAAGCATCCAATTAGAGACTTGTTTTGGAAAGCTTTGAGGCTGGATGAGTCAAGGCTGTCCTCACCTTGCTTTGACACTAGTCGTTTGTAAAATGTGCAAAAGTAGGAAATAATTCATCATGTACCTTATCGAAAACATTTCTACGGCAGCATGTAGCCTACACAATTCATTAAATATTTGCTAAGAAAAAACGGTTCAAGTTATATTGGCCAAGAGCTGGCAAAAGAGCTTGAACATCACCAACCAAGTCTGCCTTAAACCAAACACTTACTATTCAAATTAAACTTCAAATAACCTGTGACTTCAAACATAGGCTAAATCAAACCACCTAAAATATCTGTAGAAAAATGAGCAGCCTATTCATAATACTCAAAAATTGCCATTTCTGCTGCGTGATAAGCATGAAGTAGCCTTGCTTATTAATAGTCTTTGTAGCGCAACAGCAGTAATACAAAATTACGTTGCAAACTAAGAAGAAAATGTCCTATAAATTAAAGACGTAATGTGGTCCCTGCTATTACAAATGCATGTTGTCTGATTTTCTGATGGAAATGTTCACTAAGGTACAACATCACAAGAAATGAGAAATTTGTCTAACCATTTCAACTCAGAGACATAAAAAAGACTACTTTTTGTTCATCTGTGGCATTTTCATAAAATCATCAATATAGCAAATACTTCAATCTCTAAAAATCATCATTTGGTGTAAAAAATTATCATTTGGTATAAAAAGTTATCATTTGGTACAAGTAGGCTTATTTGCTCTTATTTCGTAGGGTCTTTTCAGAACTTTTTGGAAGAAATCTTAACCTACAATTTTTTTTAGGCGTAATAGATAGGTTGAAGCTTTATTTGTTCATAGGAGGTGGTGGTGGGGCCGCTTTGAAAGGACAATAGTTACAGCTGCTGTTGGGGGCCGCTTTGACAGCAAGGTAATTGCACATTACAGTTGCTGTTGTGGTCCCCTTTGAAAGTATATTAATTGCAAATTACAGTTGCTGTTGGTGGCCGCTCTGAAAGCAAGGTACTTGCACATTAAGGTTGCTACTGGGGGCCCCTTTGAAAGTAAGGTACTTACACATTTCAATTGCTGTTGGTGGTCCCTATGAAAGCAAGGTACTCGCACATCAAAGTTGCTGTTGGGGACCCCTTTGAAAGTAAGGTACTTTCACATTACAATTGCTGTTGGGGGCCCCTTTGAAAGCAAGATGCTCACACATTACAGTTTCTGTTGGGAGCCCCTTTGCAAGCACAGTACTTGCACATTGCCCCTTCAATGAAGTTTAAAAGCAGAGTACTTACACATTTCAGTGGCTGTTGGGGGCCCCTTTGAAAGCAGATTACCTTCAAATTGCAGCTGCTGTTGGGGGTCCCTTTGAAAGCAAAGTACCTGCACCTTCCAGTTTCTGTAGGAGGCCCCTTTGAAAGCAAAGTCCTTACTTATGATCTGCTTTGTAGGACATTATATGAGTAAATAATAAGTTTTTCATCAAAAATAAGGAAACGTTACGCGCGTAATACCTCATGAGGGGACCCGAGGCAAGTGCCTCGCTAGCCTCCCCTTAAACACACCACTGAAGCCTCCACAGCAGTCCCGCAAAAGCCACTTTTTTGCAAGATGCTCTGCCACTTTGCATCTCCGTAACTCGCTAACCGACAGCTAGAGAACTGTTTACGGATTCAGGAAGTCTTTTACTTTAGAATTAAAAGACATATTTGAGATTTCGGTTTAGTGTTTCTTGTTGGTGACGTCATAGGGGCATGTTTTCGCGCCTTTTTGGCTAAGGTTGCCTGGTCTTGGGCGTAAGGTTGCCTGGCCCTGGGCGTCAACTCACGAGCCATTTTTTAACTCCGTTTTTTGGAAACTACGCCATCATCCGCGTTTTAGAGCCCTTGATTGTCTTTCTAGCATATCTGGAGCCAAAATTATGGCTCAAAAAACAAAAATTGGGTAAAAATTCAAGTCCCACAAAAGCTAACCTTTGCCATTTTGGCTAAGTGCCATAACTCGCCAGCTGATTAAACTAGAGAGCTGTTCAAATCCTCTAAAGATGGGTAAAGTCTTGTAGTTTGAAATAAATAAAATTTTGTTTAGTTTTGGATGTCGGGTTTTTTGTTGATGTTCGCATAATGGAAGTATGTTTATGCATATTTGTTTATATTTGGATGACGTCACCAGGCCCTGGATGCCAACGCCATGAGCCATTTTTGACTCGAGTTTTTATTGGAAACTAGGCCGTAATACGAGTTTTTAGAGGGCTTGCTGAACTTGCTAGCGTTTCTGGTTCCAAAATTACGGCCAAAGAACGCATATGAATTGGGGAAATCCTCTCTAATCCGTTAGGGGAATTCCTACAAGATTGTTTTTTTTTACCATAATGACTCATATTAAATCTTAGTTTTCAATAAAACTCTGAGCCACGAAATCGGCTCATTGGATCAGCCGATGACATCATCACAAAAACGCAAAGCCTACCCCAACCATGACGTCATCGACTAAAAACCGAAAACCCAAAACTTAAATATTATTTAAATTTTAAACCAGTGTTTCCCAACCTTTCTCTGACCATGTACCCATTCAGCATTTCGACAGTTGAACACGTACCCCTAAAATGTCTTGATCATGGAATGCGAAGTTAAAAGAGGCGAATGCCAGTCCATACCACACTGCAACATGTTTCATAGTCGTTTCACAGACCTTTCTGCAAATCTTTTATCATGACTAATCATATATATATATATTTAACAATAAGCATATAATTAACACTAAAAAAGCCTTCAAAAAAACTATACATTTTTATTCTGAGACGTTTCGGATTAATCTTAATCCATCTTCAAATCCATCTTCAATCTTAATCCATCTTCATATAATGATTTTTGAAAATAATATTCGCTGATATATGTATAAAAACTTGGAAGTAAATGATGTAAATGATATATAAATATATTTTTCCCTTCTATTGCTAGCCTTAAATGTATCCCTTCAAATGCCCAAATGTACCCCCAGGGGTACATGTACGCAAGAATTTTCCCATCTTCAGAGGGTGTGAACAGCTCTCTAGCTCAATCTGCTGCTGAGTTATGGTTGACAAAAACTTGCTCTGAGAGGGCAAATTATACCTTTCGTGAAACGTTTTTATTTTTGTCAAAATTTGGGTCTTTGAGCCATAATTTTGGCTCCAGATATGCTAGAAAGCCATTCAAAGGCTCTAAAAACTCGGATCATAGCCTAGTTTCCAACAAAAATTCAGCCAAAAATGGCTCGTTGGGTTGACGTTCAGGGCCAGGTAAACTTGACCAAAAAGGCGCGAAAACATGCCCCATTATGACGTCACCCACAGAAAACCCAAAAAAAATGTTTAATCTGAACTAGAAGACTTGCTGAATCCGTAGAGGATTTGAACAGCTCTCTAGCTCAATCGGTTGGCGAGTTACGGCGTTGCAATGCTTTGCAAAAAAGTGGCGCCTGCGGTACTGAAAGTGTCGCGCCAATCTTGTTATTTTTCGGAGTACAAAAAATCTATTGAACAATAATTTGTTTTGTGCAGACGATCATTCCATTGTGCGACTCCNGGCTTCAGGTGAAGGACCAACATACATAAATGCTTCTTTCATGAAGGTAACAAATCAACTTTGTACCCGATGAGCTCACAACTGCCTAATTATTCTTCTTTACGAGACTTATGAATAAAGTTGAGTATCGACAGCAATTGTGGAGCAATCATTGAAAGTCGCTGTACAATAATATTTCCGTTTTTTCGTGCCCGGTTTTTTAAGTCTTCGGTAAGACCCAACCGGATATCGCACCCAGTCTCCAACTTGCGAGGCGCCTGTTTCACCACTGTACAGTGGTAAGCAACAGATCGCAGCAAGCGAAAATCACTAAAATAAGTGGTTCTTGAGTTGGATTCAATCGAATCCAGGGATCAGTCTCGGGATTTCAGCGGAGGCCTGATGCATGGTTCATTTTGAGCCCTAATAAAATGTATATATGTATATATGTGTTTGAAGACAGTATGTTTTATATTTCCCATTTACGAAGATTCCGGTTAATGCATTGGGAAATTTGCGGGGTCCAGTACCTCCAGCAAGGTCAAGAATCATTGAATTGAACTGTGTGGCCATGTTTTTCAGAATTATGACGTCAAGTTTACTACAATTGCGACTCAAGACCCATTGCAGTCAACTATGGAGACATTCTGGAATATGATTGTTGAACGAAACGCTGCCGTAATAGTAATGCTGACTGACATGTCTAAGGTGTGGTGTAGCTGGAGTTTAAGACGTCTTATTCCATATGCTCTGTAAAATGTCTCATAAAAGAATTATCTAGCCATTAAAAGAAACTACTTCCACTCCATTAGTCTAAATTCCTTGTTTATGATTGTATTTAAATATAGGAAACAACAGAATTTGAAAGCTATTCAATTTTTGCGCTGATGTTGAGTGATATAATATTCGTGCCATCAACATGGGCATCCGCAGAATTTTTTCCAGGGTGGGGGCAAGGTTAGCATTTTGCTTATATTTTTCAGGTTGCTGACGATGCATTGCAAATGGTTATTTATAAAATGCTGTACCCTTTCTACACCGCAAAGAAAATGCCCTATGTTATGGCAAAAATCACAAATAATACGTTTCGCTGGCAGCAATAGCTAGGAATAGGCGCGCAACTAGGGGGGGGAATTTTCCCCCTCCCGAAATTCTCAAAACATTGCATAGCAATTTTGACATTTGTAGAAACTTTCGAAGAAAAAAGATGAATTTATCATTTTTAAGTAATCTTATTGGAATTGTTCTTTGTCATGCTCGTTAACCATCTCCTTACAAGATTTATGTTGAGACAGGTTATCTGATCGAAAATTTTGTAAATGATTGGTATTCAACCACAAATATGCTGGAAGTGTCAACTGTCAACTTCGGAGATAGTTTAAGATGTTTGTATTTGTAAGGCATTTTTTGTCTATTTGTTGGTGTACTATTTTGTCTCAGACAGGCCTCAACTTACCCTCATGAAACTTTATAACATTAGGGTACTGTTGAACCGTGCAAATTGGCAATTGCTGAAACTTTCACATTGATAAGAGAAATCTTGACATAGCAGTTAGTGCATCGTCAAAACGCTTGTTCTTAGGCGACCTTTTGATTGTTATTTTTGTTAGGGGCAAAGCGGATCACCATTATTGACGTAAAACATTTCTTTAAAAAGCGTTGTTTAGCTGCATTTTTGCTTCGAAACCTGATGGTTTTTAATTAAATTTAGGTTGAGGACTGTTTCACGTTTTAGTGTCTTTCTGGGTTGGTCCCTACACCACGGCTTGGGGAAAAAAGGTTTAGTAAAGTGTCATATGAGTGCCAATCAAGAGTTGAAGGCACCTACCTACTAGACCACTTTGGCTCCAAATGACGCTTTACAAGACCCTAACTTCTGCAACCAGTGCAAGTCCTGAAAGCTCATAGCCCTAAACGTGCTTCTAAAAGCTTTCACACAACTCATGGATGCCAGAATAAGCCGTTTTCCCCCAAACACATCTGATCCGTTATGCGCCAAAAACACAAGACACTTGATCATTTCTGCACCAAATGGCAGCATTCAAAGATCCCCTCACCCTTGGCATAGGCTATCTTCCACGTTTGGGATCTTCATTTGTGATAGAAATTCAAGCACATGCTAGAAGAATAGGGCTAGAACGAATTTGCTAAAACTAGACGAAAGTTAGGCAGGTTTACTAATGTAGTAGCCTATACATCTGTCACACTAAAGCAATGACTACACTAGTTGAGTACGGAACCAGGTCTTTGCATGAGAATGCAAATTTTTACTCTGTCCTGATCGTTCGGTCTGCATCTTGATTAAAACTGTAGAGTTCTTATTTTCGTAAATGTTGAGGAGATATAACTTTATCTGTGTGTCAGGCTTATGCAGGATAACATGGAAATATTTCAACTACAGCAAAACCGTTTAAGGCTAGGAGTGCAACAAGCACAGTCACCCCATTACTGACACATGGGTGGTAAAAATCTAAAACAGGGGTGTCAAACTCGTTTCAGTTCAAGGGCCACTTCAGGCAACTCTAATCTCAAGCGGGCCGGATCAATGTAATCATTGTATAACACCCTGGTCATAAGTAATGACAACTTCCAACTGCTTCATAACTTTAATGCAAAACGTTCAAGCTTATTTGAAAATGATTATTAGCACATTTAAGGAGCAACCTTTACGAAACACTGTAACAACATGACGTTTCTTAAGAAAGGTCTATTCAACTTTTACGATATAATAAAAAGATTTATCATTAATGACTTTGAAACCAACCGAAACGAAATATTTCGGAAAAACCGAAATTGTTTCGGTCAAATTTCCGTTNCGAACACCTCTACTCGTCTGCAGCTAAGTGCAGTAATCCAGACCACCTGAACTGGCACCACAGTGTGCAAACTAGTGGAAACTTGAGTTTTTCTTCTACCTTGAAAATGCATAAATTTTCACGCAAAACATACAGGTTATGACAATGTATGAACAATATGGTTCCATCAAACGAAACGCGTTTGTACTGAAGCTGCTGCCGAACATTACATTTGCTC
>JGI24022J15233_10008701_pt1 | contig 11369 bp, 12 predicted proteins | sample Ectturendosymbi2_FD_15233 | JGI IMG/M metagenome (IMG submission 15233)
GGCTCGAGTCTGAGTCTTTTGAGCCTTTGATCGACTTTCTAGTGTTTCTGGTTCAAAAGTTATGATCTAAAATAAACAAATTAATTAATCAGCTAATTATTAGTTTCAAATATTTTTACTAACTTAGATCATAATTTTTGAACCCGAAACCCCAGCAGGTCATCCAAAGTATCAAAAGACTCGAATTGTAGCCTAGTTTCCAATAAAAACTTCATCGAAATACTACCACCTATCGGTTGGCACCCAGGGCCAGGCAAAGTGGGCCAAGGTGGCCTAAAAGTCCTCCACTTATGACGTCACTAACAAAAAACCCGCAACCCCCAAGCAAAAATTTTTTTTCGAGTGCAGACTAGAAGACTTGCTGCGTCTTTTGATGCTTCGCCCAGGTCCGTAACCCGTACAGGAGCGGAGATATTCCCGCGCAAAGCCACGTGCGTTTAGGCATTTTTTTTCTCAAAAATTCCCGAAAGCAGCCGGACGCCAAAGTGTTAACAAACTCTAACAGTTTGGAATGATTTGTAAAAATTTGCATTTGTTGCAATTTATGGTTCAGTAAATTTACCTCAGGTTAAGAACCACTGCTTTAACTCATTCCACTGGCTATTACAAATCATTAAATTTTATACAAAATGTATCTGTATTGAAAAAGTCATACACTTACCTTGAGGAAATTCTGAACATTTCACAGCATATCCAAGTCCACAGCTGTAACTTGTGACATTTGCAAAGGTACATGATCAGCAAACAGTTTTTTAATATCACCGTGAGCGTTGTCTATTGATTTTAACATGAGAAATGTTGATTTCCAGCAAGTCTCGCAAGACTGCTTGACCTGTTTCTGCATGAGGTTTTGAAGGGAAGTTTTCTTCAAGTAACGCACCAGTTCTTTGGCAGCTTTGATCATAAGCCTTATTGATTCTGGACAATTTTTACTGTCCAATGTATTTCGGAGTACAGTGTCAAGCACGTGAGCAGCACAATCTATGTGATCTTCATCACGAAGAGCTACAATCATGTTGGATCCTCGATCAGTAATGAAGACTAACCTTCTTAATTCCAATTCACCAATGGCAAATTTGCATAGCGAGTTTACCACAGCAGCCTTGATATTCACCCCACTCTTGCGAATGGCTGGATCAAATTCATCAGTGCATACAACACAACTAATCATGCGAAAGCTTTGATCAATCCAGTGGACGGTCGTCATGACGTATGCTCGCTGCTAGTGACCATCGGTCCACAAGTCCGTAATGAATGCCACCCTTCCTCCTACCATAGCATCCTTCATTGTATTGGCAAACGTTTCCCTTTCTGCTGAAGCTGTGGTAGCCAATTTACGGCTCACAGTCATGGGATGTGGAAGAATGTCCGTGGCGGAAAGCAATGTTTTATATTGGTGTTGTTGACGTAGTATCTGCAAGATATTTATCTTAATGTGTCACAGTGCAGCTTAAAAAAAACAAAGTGGTAATCTCCAGAAATTAAAAATGATCATAGAAACTGCACTGCACTACTATGTATCAGCTCTTACAACTGTTGTGTAGAGGACGAGTACATCACAAATAAAACGATTTTCAAAACAGTGCATGATTACCAGGCACTTACTAGTTTTAATGTGAAGCAAATGAACAACTGTAGTTACAAACAAGATGAATATTTTTTTTCACTCCAAGAATCATCACTCACCTCTTGAATGAAGTCCTTGAAGCCTTTATCTCGAAATATATCAAATGGCCAAATATCTCTGCACACAAGATCCACACATTTTGAAGCGACCTGCTGTTTATTTGCTGGAGATATCTGATTCTTCTTGGCGTCAGGAATGAATGCCATGACGGATGACTGACCTGCTAGCACTGCATTTGTGACATCTCAGCACTGATGTACCAGTTTGCCACCCCATAAAGCTGATGCCTGAAGACAAGTCTGACAAGCAGCAAAATCAATCTGCTCATTTTTTCATTTGCAACCAAAGCAAAATTTTTCCACACATCTGATATCCCACAATCAACAGATTTGAGGTGATAAAAACCTTGTTTCAATCGAGATGTGACCAGCTGAGCGTTAAGCATTGTCTTATCCATTTTTTTCGGGCTGAGGCTTCTAGACTGATTCTTCCTCTCCAAGTACGACGGCAGCACTGGAAAATGGAAATGGTCATTGGTCACTTGCCTACCACATGGCAAGAGTCTGAGCTAATGTTTTGCAACAACGGGTTGTTATATCACAGTGTAATAATTGCTGTAAGCTGACTGTGGGCAATGCTGGCAAATCCACGTGTTTTGCTATTTGGAGCTGATTAAGCTGACGGCCTTCACATGCTTTGGGTCAATATTCAGTTACCCGCGCAAAGAATTTCCCATCTCACACCCGCCCTGCACCAAATCCAACCCGTACCTGCCTCGCAAATGCGGGTACCTGCAACCTGTGCGGGTTAACCTGCACCACGCAGGACTCTAATTTCCAGGCAGTATATGACTGGAGTTTAAATTTGTCTAAACGTGACAGCTTGTACTTGGTTTTGTCAACAGGAAAAACACCAGTACTTCTAAACCCAGAAATTATGTTCTGTGCATCTAAACCATTCCTCCACAAACTGCATATCATGTGCACAAACTGTGCTTTTCATAGTGGTTGTCATCCACCTGTTTGTTGGATGTGTTGTAGTGATGCTTTCTCATAGTAGTACTTCAATGAGGCAAAATAGCTTACATCAAGAGGCTGCAACAAATCTGTGCAGTATGCAGGGAGCTTAATGATGGATGCATTTTCCTTTCTAGCCAATTCAATTATTTCAATGGAAGTGTGTGTCATGTGTCCATCAAATAGCAATATCAGTGGACGAACTGACTTGGTCTCTGCCAAAAACTTCACAAACCAAGCATGAAAGACAGTGGTTGTCATCCACCCATTGTCACTGACAGCAAAAAATGCTTTAGAAAGAGCTTTGTCACCATACCACGTGCTCTGTAGATTTTTGCCTTTGAAGACAATCAAGGGATCAAGTGCAGTTCCATCAGCAGCAGTTAACTGCCAAAACTGTGACATTTTCCCTGTTTGCTCCACAGGTAACCCTAATTGCTTTTTGCCCTTTCTCACCAATAGTCTTGAATTTGGTGGGATCCATGGGGAATCCTGTTTCATCACAATTCCAGATACATTCTGGACAATTCTCCAGTCCCAACCGTTTTACTTTGGCTTCCAACAGTTCATAAAAACCATAGATAACATAGGTGTCAGAAGTAACACTCTTTTGAGCTATTTGCATAAGACCTCCTTTCTTCAAAGCAAGATTATGACACTCCATGAAATTAACAGTGCAGTCATATCCAGGAAGGCCATCAGCAAATGGTGTAACAACGTCATTTAGTATTTACAAAGACCTGGATAATATATCGCAGCTGTTGCATTGTTGGTCCAAAACCTAATTCTGCCATTTTTTTATTGATGTTGCAATTTATTCCTCTTTTTCTACAGGTAATGCTGTTTTTCTGCCTGGTTTCTTCCTTTTTCTTATTCCTGCATTTTCTTTCAATCTGTTTGTTATGAGTTTTCTTGACATACCATTCTTTCCACCTGCTCTGACCTCTTCTGCTGCTGTTAAAATTGTTAAGTCTGTGTAGTGCTTCTTTTTCTTTTGATATACTCCCACCATTTTTGAAAACTTTTAGCTAATCACAAATAAAATCTTATATACTGGCATATACCTGAAAAAGAAGCATGTATGTAGTTAATACTGCATCAGAGGAACATCTTCTACAGTTAATATACTTGTAATGAGGAATTGTAAAAAAAGCAACATTAGTGAACAAAATGTATTCATCATAACAGCTTTCTTTCAGTGGACTACCTTCAATGATTAGGACACACTGTCCAACAAAAAATTGGAATAAAAATTCATCTGCAACTGCATCACACAAAAGTTCACAAAACCACTAAAAAAGTATTTTTGGGTGTTTTTGGTGAAAACTAACCTACTAGAAAAACAAATGCATCATTGAAACAAGCAATAGGCATAATGGTTTTTTAGATACTTGCACTGCATCAATCCCACAAAAAAATCCGTGCATTGCAACAAGTTGAGGTTGTAAGGGGGGTATCCTTTTTTGCCCCAACTATCCCCTTGATTTTTTTTTTTTGCCCAACTGACTAAGTGACTATATACTATTTTTTATCTTATTTTTCTTGTGGTGCACTGGGTGAAATTTGCTTTCCCTTTTAAAGACAAGCAAATTTCAGCTTTCTTGGCAGTGAAGAATTTGGGTACGAACATTTAAAAACACCCATTTCCAGTGAACCATTTATTACCACATGTTTTTGAAATTTTTGCTTTTTGTATGCAGCTTTTTTTAACCTACCAATTTCCACAGGTAGGCCATGTTTTTTTCAGTTGAGCTGGAATTAATTTTTCTGAAGAATGAAGATAATGTTTGCATGAACTTACAATTTGCATGTAAAAAGACAAGTTTTTTACTTAGACTTAAATGATACATTGCTCTTAACACAATACAAGGAAACCCCTGTTTAGATAAAAAAGTGAAATAAATTGTATGAATTGGTGCTCAAGTTACAAAGGGTGTGTTAAATAACTTGTAGTGAATGCATGAAATTCACGTTTAAATGAATGGAAACGCACAGTTAGTCCAACAAGTATCAGCAGTTTATGTTGTTCTTGGTATCAACAAATAACATGTGGTTCACAAATAACATGTGGTCATTGTTTGACTAAATGGATCAGCCCAAATCAAATGTGGGATGGTGACAGATAATACAAACTTCCCACCTTAAGAATAACTGATATTTATCTTACTGTGCACCTATGCAAATCCACTGCAACAGAAGATGTAGGAGAAAACTGAAAAAGTGCTGGAAGAATTTAATGCAGAAAAAGTGAAAATGAAACAATCACCTCATGAGCTTACAGCAATGACTACAACTAACGTGGCTGAGCTCAAACACCTTCGGAACTGGGCGGCTTAGCAGGTTGTCATGCATTTGGTGCCGGCCTAGTTTATCGATTGTCTGTCTGTTTTTTGGTAATTGTCTTGGTTCATTCCTCTCAATACAGAAGCAGGGAATTCAGAAAATCACAGGTACAATGTTGCCAAAACATCTTGCCAATTTTCATGTGGCAAAATTAAAACGAAAACAGTTATGACAGATTGTATCAGGCATGAACTTGACATTTGTTCAGTTGCTTGATGAAAAACTAAATGACTCACACAGTGTATGCTTGGTTGACTTGAAAATTTTCAGGACAACTGCATTTAGGTATGAAGAACATTTGTCATCCTTGTGCATATGATTGAACAGCAGGAGCCTTTTCTTTAGGCAGGCACAAAACTGGTGGGAGAAAGCAAGATCTGAAGTCACTCCAGGCATCTGGAACAAAGCATGTATGGTCCACTTGTGATGCATTTCGCAGTTTGAACTTCTCCAGAACTGCATGGACATCATTGATCTGGCGCCATCTTCCATCCACATAGTGATTTCCAGAAGCATCTGACTTTCTTTCACTCTGAGCAGCTGAGACCAAGGTCTGGGTTTCCCACTTTGTCTGATGGAAGGGATTGAGGTGGGACCCATGAGTTTTTCCACTCCTTGAGCCACAGTGTAGAGTCCATTCAACTGCAAAAGCGACTGCGTGAAATGGAGAACGCATGGTGGCTCTCCAAGGCTACTGAAATCCAAAACTATGCAGATGCAAACATTGCGCATCAGTTTTATGAAGCAAGGTCCGAAATCCCATTCCATGCACCCTGTGCGTACAAAGGATGGGATCACTCTAATCAAAGATAGAAGAACATCCTGTCTTGCTGGGCGGAACACCTCCAGGAACTGCTAAATTAGGACAATCCTGTGGATCAATCCATATCTGATCAAGCTGCCGCAACTTCCCATCATATCAGAACAGGATACAATTCCTTCCATAGAGGAAATGTCAGCTGCACCAAATAACTTAAAGAACAATAAGGCACCTGGCCCTGATGGCATACCTGCTGAAAATTTCAAATACAGGGCCAATCTGCTGCTACAGTGACTCCACTTCTTCACTAGCAATGCGTGGGCATCAAACATTCTTCCCACACAATGGAAAGATATAATATAATAATGATCTACAAGAAGAAAGGTGACCGGGCTATCTGTGGCAACAGCCGTGGCATTTCCCTTCTCTCTGTCACAGGTAAAATACTTGCCCGTGTAATGTTGATCCATCTTCTGACATACGTCGTTGACACAGTGGTTCCTGAATCAGAGTGGCTTTTGTCGCGTGGCACCATTGATATGATTTTCGTTGCAAGACTTCTTCAGGAAAAATGTAGGGATCAACGTCGTGACCTTTTTATTCCCTTCATCGACCTTACAAAGACTTCCGACACCATCAGTCGTGATATGATTGGCAAGTCCTGGGCAAATTTGGATGCCCTCCCCATGTTCTTAGCATCTTACGGGCATTCCATACTGATATGAGTGCCCACGTCATGCAGGGAGGAGAAATATCGAAGAGTTTTGGTGTTAACACAGGAGTTAAACAGGGCTGTGTCCTAGCACCTGTTATTTTCAACCTCTTCCTTGTGGCAGTGACTCTCGTCTTTCGTCACAACATCTCTGCTGCAGATGGCATTCGCATTAAGTACAGGCTCGATGGCAGCTTGTTTAATATATGCCGTTTGCAAGCAGTGACGACAGTTACAAATGACACCATCTTTGATCTACAATACGCAGACGACGCTGTGCTGCCCAGCCACACACAAGGATCAATTTGGCCTCATTGAACAGTTCACGTACCTGGTAAGTATCATTACCTCCACATATGATCTCACTGTGGTGATTCAACGTCATGTTAACCTAGCGTCCGCTTCCTTCGGGAGGCTGTCCAAGCGAGTTTTTACAAACTATGACCTTTCCACATGCACCAAGATGGCCGTTTACAATGCTATCTACGTCTCGACACTGCTCTATGCATGTGAGGGATGGACACCGTACCGTCATCACATCAGAACCCTTGAGGCCTTTAAAATTCGGTGTCTTCAAACTATCCTGCACGTGCACTGGTGGGACAAAATACCTCATGTTGAGATTCACCGCAGAGCAAGCACAACATCCCTCGAGACGATACTACTCAGAAGACAACTGAGGTGGCTTGGCCATGTGATAAGGATGCCTGGAAACAGACTTCCCCGACGCCTACTTTATAGTGAACTCTCCTGCGCCCAACGTTCGGTGGGGGGTCAAAAGAAGAGTTTTAAGGATCACATTAAGTCATCCTTAATTAAATGTGGGATCCCTTTCGACAGCTTGAGGAATTGGGCAGGGATCGAGAAGAATGGCGTGCAGTTTGCAACAACAGGCTGGCAACGTTCGAACAGCAACATATTGATGTGGCAGTAGCAAAGTGTGTGCGCAGACACCAACAGTGCAACCAACCACCTTCAACGACAACGCGGCAGGGATCTGTCTGTACAGTATGTGGCCATGTTTGCACCTCAGCCTTTGGACTAATGAGCCACATGCACCAACACAAGAAAACGCGTTGAGCAGCGTCACTGTCGAACTGACGGGCAACTAAGAGAGAGAGAGAGCGAGTGAGTCCATTGTGTGATATATTCATATCCTGTAAAAGACTCCATGAGTGCGGTCACTGATTGCACAAACGGCCTTCACGATCCAAGGTGAGATCTCATTTTTCACATTACTAAGCTCTTGATGTGTTCTGTCAGAGCACACCTCAAGGTGAGTTGGAGAGTATCGGCATTGTGTCAGACAGATACTGGTGCAACACATGCCAGGACTGGCAAGTATTGCTTCGGCATTGGTTGTAAGCATCCAGTGATAGTTTGTAAGACAAAATTTAGAGCCACATCGACCTGTTTCATATGCTTTGATTTTCGACCAATCTTGGGAGCAGCAGTCAGATGTGGGCTGCTTGTCCTGAACGTGCTCACGGAGCTCTGTACTGCTGCTGTCCACAGATTCATCACATTGAATGTTATTCCAACTGCACTTTGCCAGATTCCAATGCAGCTGATCAGCCATGTTCCCAGACGCAGCCAACACTCTTCTTACTGTTGTAGTTGCCCCCAGTTAAACATTAACGAAAATGGTAATTACGTCCATATTTTGAAATTAGTAGTATTAATTCTTTTATGAATAACCCTTCTGAAAATGCTTTCTTTTTCGTAATGAGGAAACACGTAGGTCCAAATGAAGCTTCAGTTGCTTTTTTGGAGCAATGTACCTACATGCATAGTAAGACTGCCAGTGAGTTGGTATAGGAATCAGACAATGCAAGTGATTTACATCACTTCCCTTTCAGAACCCTTCATTATGCAGGGTAAGATGAAGGACGGTCTTGAGCCCATAATTATTTGCTCTTTACCTTGATGAAGTTTCGGTCCAGCTGGGTGCGGCAGGCAAAATGCTTGTGAATCACCGACTGTTGTTTGTTGATATATGCTTGGTCCCAGTATCACTGGTTTTCAATGTCTTCTGAATACGTGTTGTGACCAGGACTGTGGAGCTGGATCCCAAGCAAGTTTGCAATGCCAGAATCGAAAACTTTTAGTTGGTGGAGCCGGAGCCTGAAATTTGGGTTCCGGTTCCACAGAGATAGTTTGTGGAGCAAGCCAGTTATAGAAAAAATACAATGTTTTTTTTCTGATTTTTGGACCAAATTGTTCTGGAGTCGGAGCCAAGAGTTTCTAGATGTTGGAACCGGAACTGAGGCCAAAAATTTAGATGCCTGGAGCCGGTGCCTGAAATTTGAGTAACAGCTCCACAGGCCTGGTTGTGACTATGCTTTTGAACATGAACTTTTTTTTAACACCAGTTGTTTCCTGAATGGCAAAAGTGTGACGATCGCTGGCCAAGTCCAGCATCTTTGTGTTTTGCTTCATGCTTCACTAAACCACCTAAAGGGTGGTAATGACACTCAGAACCAAGTGAGATCACTTCGGTGTGCATGAAAAAGCTCAGAGGCTTCTTTTCACGGTGCTCCACTGCAGTTTAAAAACACTCTGATTGGTGCCTATTGCATGTCAATGTGTGCCTGTCAATTATGGTGCAAGTATACACAGTCTAGTATCAAACAATTCTACGTTACCTGCAATGATGCCTGTCGCATTTTGCATTACATCCCCAGTAATGTAAGTGTTTGCTCACATCAAGTCACCCATTTCGTCATGGCATACTTCTAGATGCCTTGATAAGAAACAGCCTGTATTCCTTTGTCCAACGATGCATCCAAATGTTATATTAGCTTATTTCATCTGTCTGATGTTTTTGCAAAATGTAAATAATGCTGTTGGTGCCTTGCTTCAGTGTTTGTTGTTCCTCTTCAGTATTCAATGGAGTACCAATCATCACCTTCCCTGTGATGCGTTGTTCCTAAGTATTTTTGTGTCTTTTTGTTTTTTTGACTGCTCTGTGATATGAACCATGTATCTGAACCAACCAAGCACTTAAGTAAAAAACAAGTGCTGTCGTATTCTTAAAAAAATCAAAGCGTTTGTTATTCGAGCTCAAGGGAGCTTTTTTCAGAATTGAAGACGGTAAATAACTGCGTCGAATTTTGTTGTGCCTGCCCCGGCAGAACAAACACCGAAGCTATTGATGCTTAGTTAGTGCTTATAACCTCACAAACAATCTGAGGCTGGTATTGGTTGTAAACAGGTTGTTGTTCTGTTCATTTCTCTGCTTTAGTTGTGGCCCACTGGCAAAAGTTGTATTTTTTCCGAAAGTACAGTTTGTTCTAGGAAGGCTAATCAGGTCGTTTACTGGTGTATTTTTGCATCATATTTCGATCTTTTCATTCTCCAGATCTTTGTTTACGATTACAAGCGCAAAGGCGGTGCAAGAACAGCAAGATCATGTCCAAGGCAGACCAATCCTGTCACTTTGGTGTGCTTCCTTGCGCTCGCCCCGTTCGTTATTCCGCGCACTGTGATCGTAACACCAAAGAAAAAACGGCCCGTCAGGTTGCTGCCGAAGAACATCACGGGTGGTATGTATTAAAATGCTATCTGTGTTGCATTTTTTCTGGTAACGATCTAAGATCGGTGTTTGCTTTTCGTTAAGTTTTGCTCGTGTCCGGTCAAACTGCATAACTGAAAAATTGCTCATATATAGTCATTGATTGCACTGCGTTTACATTGCTGGAATTTACTGATAAAATGATAATGTTGTTAATGCACTTTGGTAGTTTCGGTAAACTACAGCTGACCGCAGAACGTCTGTTTTAGGTAAAAACCCNAAAACGTCGAACAAAGAAGAGTTGCGCACCAAACCTCGCAAGGCATGGGATACTTGCCATCGGTGCAGTATTTGTGCCGGGGCTCATTCGTATGTAGAGGTGCGTAGTGTTTTCACTTTTTTGTGCACTAAGGTGAGTTTGGGTGTTGCTTGCTTGCCTTCTGTAAATCGCGTAATTTTGTCAAAGCCATGTAAGTAGCTTTGAAATCTCATACCGTGTTTGTTGTGGCCAATGTTTCCTCAAAGAAAATTTTACACTGAGCGAAGTTTTGCTTCATTGCGTATGCAATTGGGCAACCATGCAGACACACAACCAGTGAAGCGTTTTAAGCGGTGAAAGGCTATGCGATATGATATCCAATTTGGAATGCGATATGATATCCAATTGGATACGATATCCAATTTGGAATGTTGGAAGTGCGCGAGAATGAGATTTCACTGCGCAATTGCGCATCTCAGAGGGCGCACTGATTGTGGCATACTGTTAAGAGTGCGAAATCTTGTTACGAAAACCTGTTGTCTGGAAACTCTTGTGAAACAGCAAATGTTGAAAACATTGTAATCAAAGCGACGTTTTTAGCCTTTCCGTTGGCAATTTTAAAGCTTTGTGTGATTTCCAGCATGGTTTGACTAGATGGAGTTTTGGTTTCTGATAATCCTTCAGAAAGTTGTGCGACGTGAAAGCACTTTTAACATGTTACCTTCTGGCACTGTAGAGGAATCAGATGACGTGTTTTTGTATGGATGGGTACCTTTGTAATCTTTTTGTGGATTGACAATTTCAAAGCAAAAAATTAAATATGCATGATATTGAGCCCGGGAGTAGCCAGACTGCAACTTTTTGGTTGTCGCAAACCGTCCATGTCACGTCAGCGAATCTTTTCTCGCTCGCAAGCCGCATGAATGTTTTTTTTCGCTCTCATCGAGCCTGCGAACATACCACGTTGAGTACACCCATCTCGTCTGATCTGGGAAGTTAAAGGAACGCCGGCTCCGGTTAGTACTTGGATGGGTAACCGCCTGGGAATACCGGGTGTTGTTGGCTGTTGCACTTTTCTGCAGGAGTGCGACAGCTATATTTCTACTGCGTAACTCCATTTCAACCAAAAAAAAAAAAA
>JGI24022J15233_10008705_pt1 | contig 11368 bp, 7 predicted proteins | sample Ectturendosymbi2_FD_15233 | JGI IMG/M metagenome (IMG submission 15233)
TTCTTTATTCCGCAGGTTCGAGCCAATGACGCGGCATTTTTTCCAGTACGGAAAAATTGAACAAAAACACTCATCCCAGCTTACACGTCGTCGCGAAAGTACTTGTACTCCCAATACCATCGCTGTATGTACCACGAGTCCTTGCTTGCCAGGATTATACCGTTCGCTGTGAAAGTTCAAATAAAATAATAAGCTTCGGTCCGTTATTAGATTATATTATATTTTCTTCGAAAGTGACGGATTAATCGTTTCAAAGTTTTAGACGCAATTTTCTCTTATTAGCTTAATCGAGGTTTAAAAATTGATCATCTTTTTCTAGGAAGCTTTTAAGACATTTGTAATTTTTTTCAATATAATGGCGAAACAGAAGTTCTTGCAATTCAAAAATGCAACTTATAATGTCTAACCTTCTAGTTTGTTCAATTTTACCATTCAGTCTCATTCAACAAGCTCTACATTCCCAACTGACATTTTTCCTTGCTTTAAGCAAATATTTTAATGCATTACAGTGATTTTCGTGCTTTTCATATACGAGGAAATGTAAAATACATATGACTTGTACCAGAGCGCTCTAAACATCGATTTGCGCAGATACGGTCTCGTTTCAGTAACATCAAATACTGTAACTACTTGGAACACTGGTCATCAATGTTAGGTTCTTGTTCACTTCTGGAAAAATGACGGGTCAAGTCTTTTATAAGACATCTTGGCGACAAATCGTTACTGCAATTCCTATTCATATCCTCACCAACTGCACTGGACGTTTCCTGACCAAGTGTGGCCTCTTCATTGCGAAATTTATTCAAGGGCTTCACTATAACGCTGTCTGTGTCCATGTACATTCCTCCCACTTCAAGCAGAAGCTGAAGTCGAACGACATCCGCTTGATGTTCAACAACCTACAAACACATTTAATGGAAACGGTTCGAAACCGGAAACACCATCGCGTGAACGCAATTGTGAAGGTCAGGAGCAATAAATGACCATAATTTGCCAGCAGTTTCAAAGCGAACTCATCGATGCGCAGAATTCCCGGTTTATATACATTTTACCAGAGCAAGCGGTTATTCAACACTTTTGTTTTTATTAAGAAATAAAAAGATCTGCTTGGAACAAAGTCTTTGAAAAAGCAGCCATTATCGTTAGGTTGTCACTAGCAACCCAGTAGATGCTTCACAGCAAGAAATGGGAGTAAAAATGAAACGTTTTCTGCCTAAAATCTACTCCTCCGTTTTTCACTGCTATGGCAACGTGGGTATCAGCTCAGTCTGAAAAGCATATTTCAGCTGCAACGTGTAACAAAAGTATTTCCTTATATTAGTGAACAACTCTAGGCAAAACTATTGGAACTTATATGCATAATGAAAATCACCCCTATCTTTAACCCCCAAATTGTTTCCGGGGGCGTTCTTCGCACAATCCTCAGCGATTTTGCAGCAATGGTTTTGAAAGCATCCCAGTATTCTCCAGTTGGTTCGCAGTCGCAGTGAAAAAGGATGAGCCGAGGTTTTTGATATCTCAAAGCGCCCATAAGCCTGAAAATCAAAAACGTGCGTTTCAACATGTTTCGTTATTAAAAGGTAAGTAAAGCGTTGGTTGTCTCCCCTTCGTTCACTTGAGCTAAAGGCACAAGCCACCGCGCGAATATTGAGCAAAAAACAATCAAAACATATGGTTTGCGTCAAACGGTAAGTGTGTGTTCACGATTTCGGAATAAAAAAGACGCGGATCCTTCACAGGTCTCGTTTGCGACGCGCTTTCTTTGGAAGAGTTACGTTCGAAAATGTTTCTTTCTTACTGTGCAGCTGTCCCAACCTACTGTTGCGATCGGAAATCCCGAGCGGCATGTGCGCAAAGCTTCGCACTGTGGCAGCAAGCAACAATAGAAATCACCCGACGACGAGATCAATCTATTATTGCTTGTTCGCGCCACTTATATCTGGGTTAGTGTTGCGATCGGAAATCCCGAGCGGCAAGTGCGCAAAGCTTCGCACTGTGGCAGCAAGCAACAATAGAGATCATGCTCGCAGTCTCACTTATTATTGCTTGCTCGTGCTATATATATTATAGTGTTATTTTTCACGCACATCCCGTTCGTGGTGAATCACACAATCAACGCAACACCACCGGAGAGGTTGCAACACTACTATGAAGCACAGCAAGTATGAGGTAAAATAGAGAAGTAGAACCACTTATGGCCCTGAACAATTTCAAAACAGTGCAAGGCCTTGCCAAGATGACTTTTTGTTTTTGTGTGATTAACGATCAACTGCTGGAAGTAACTACAAACACCACAGTATACTGCTGTTAAGAATATGATCAGGATCTAAACAGGGTGAGATCAAAATGCTTGTTCTAACAGAACCAAGTTTTAAATTATAATTCTTTGTTTCACGTTTATTTTTTAGGTCACGAAGCGTTTGATGACCGGCTTCTGAGATTATCTATGTCGAAGATAGCGGTGCCAAATACTATAAACAAGACAAGATTGAAATGTCGTCATATTATTACCAAATAATAAAAACGCAATGCATATCGGTGGTTTTGCATTGTATAAACATCTCAAAACCAGAGCTGGTAGTATTGTTCCTACAAAATTACTCACGGCTTTAACAAATATGCAGAAAATAAATCTGTAAAATGCCTTCTCACGCCATATAGTGGTCAACACGAAGACGATTGCATCCGAACCATATGAAATGCAGCAAATTGGGGACCTTGTACTTTTTCTGCTTCAGTTCTTTTTTAACTTCTGGAATCTGAAATCAAAATACGGTAATAAGCGCAAAGGACGATTTTCCACGTTAAATGCAGAAAGCAAGTCATATTATCTGCTGCACGTAAATTACACAGCAGTTTCATTTCTACGGCAACAAGCAACGTGAGGATCCAAGTTATTTATTACACCCACACAAATCAGTCAAAGGTTGTGCCGATGCACGATGCAATGCATTAGCAAGAAGTAATATCTTGGTAATGTATCGACAGCAAGGGATGAACTTTTTACGATAAGCAATGTTTTGTATCGAACCTTCCCATTTGATTTAACAACTATTGGTTGAGATGCTGCAGTTTCTTACGCGGATTTAGGGCTTCCTTGTTTCATTCTCTCCCATAGCTATGTCTCTAACAAAACTTTGCAAAACGTGAAGTGCTGATGGCAAGAATTACCTGCCATGTGACTCGGAAAAAAGGTGGAATGTGTTCATGAAATTTTAAAAGACATTTCATGTCATACTTTTACGGAAAAGTTTGATGCTTATGTTGTGATTGTGAAGTAGAGTTTTGCAAAATGCGATTTGGTTTCAGCGCTTAACTAAAAGTCTTCATTTTGTAAATTCACCTTTCGATGCCGTTCGGTGAAAAGTCGCAATATATTGACGTTAGCAGTTTGCCATAAAAAAATCGAAGATAGATGAAATTCAAATTTGAAAAGGTTTCTTTCCTGGAGAAAAATCATTGAGCGAAACATTAACGAATGAGGGACGTTTTAGATGCCTTGCTTACATTACTTTCACTGGAGTGTCCATTTTATGTGCGTTCTATAAAAGAAGTTTCCTTTTTCTGAGTTTTTCTACTGAATTTGTGACTGATTTGTTGATAGCTGAATACACGCCTTCATACGAAGCTGTTTGAACGGATACCAGAGTCTTTTGCAGAAACAGTCCGAAACAAACACACCGAAGAGATTTCGGAACGCTCTTTAAATTTTTTGTCTTGTTTTAGCACAAAGTTAAAGTTAAGATGAAGCACTAATTGATATTGCTACCATACTCTACAATCTTTGCTAATTTGATTTTAACAATCGACGAGTAACAATCGACATTTATCAGCTCAGATAAAAAGGTGCACTAACTATTAGATAAAATTATTAAGTGAACAATGCGTTACTTATTACTTGGGCACTCCACAATGATAACGCTCACATGTTTTGTTTGATGCTGCGTGTTGTGCTCGAATGTTTCTAACTGTACATACGTCAGAGATGAGCGGAGTCAAATTTTTCAGACTCCGACTCCGCTCCTTCTCCTGGCTTTAAGACTCCTGCTCTTCCTCCGACTTCGAAAAATTTTGAAACATCAACTCCGACTCCTGTTAACACTCCGAAACTTCAAAGTAACTCATATCAAGAAAATAGTGTCTATTTTGTCTCATGACGCAAACTATATGTCGTGGTTATTTTGCCTTTGATGGAATGCCAATGGTTGAAGTAGTCACGTGACGGGCACAATACAGGGAAACGCAACATGTTGAGGTTTTAGAGTTATGGCTCAGCCTATTCTTTATGCAACGTATACATAAAGCCACTAAAAGCTTGCCAACACTTAAATTAGATGTTACAGTCAGCTACGTAGGTGGTCATGCATTCCAATCTTGTCATGTGATGACTTCAAGCAACAGTGAAGCCTACAACTACTGACAAAATAACCTCACAACACTTTTTGCCTCATGAGGCAAAATAGACACTGCTTATCAAATATACATCTTTAAAACTATAGGTAACAGGTTCTACTGCAAATTAAGTTTTGATGTGGTAACCATTGAAACACCAGTTATGTATTTCAAGCTTCAATAATCAACCAGATAAAGGACAATAATTTGAATTAAGCGTTAATTTTCAATTTTTACAAAATACTCATTTTAAATCTCCAAGGTCAGGAGCTGATCACCTGCTCACAAATATTGAATCGTAGGCTACTTTAACCATGTGCTCAGGCAAAACTCTGAACTATGACTGTGCCAAACTGAGCCATTAAAAGGAATGTGCCAGCAAATGCTACAAAAAATTAGCAAGATGAGCATTACGCATAACTTAGGCTACAATCCCTTACAAGTTTATCATTATCATTAGGCAGTAGAGCTGCAAAACAATATGTTATCTTTAAAGCTGCAAATATCAGGACAAAGTCAAACATCCAAATTTGTTCAGTATAGCTCCAAAATGGGAGCATAGGTTGACATATGCAAGCGGTGGCTAGACTAGAAATCTGCACAATGTGAATAAATATTCCACTGTATTATGTACATTACTTCGAACATCATGTCAAATCCTGTCTCTAGGCCTATATAGGTTATTTCGGCGCGCTGTTACTTCTTTATAGTCTGTTTTGCTCACCATTGTTTTTTGTCATGTCTCTTGTGCTATTGCCCACATCATTAAACCAACATTCGCATCATTACGGCATTGATTCCTACACTCCTGAACTGCATTTTCACTCACACGGTGGATTTTGCAAGACCAGTGGCTCTTAACCTTTTTACATGTCTCACCCTTTTGTCAAAAAGATTACCAAATTTATCCCAATGCACTCAATATTGCTACTTTCTGAAATTGCGAAATTAACAAACTCTTACAGTTTGAAATGATTTATACAAATTTAAATTGGTTACAATCAATGTTTCAATAAATTTAGCCCCTTGGAAGATGAAATTTACCTCAGGTTAAGAACCACTGGCATAGGCACTCACTTCTGAAACCATCATTACAGGTGAAATTCGTGGTACTTCCGCCCAGAGTCACACCTTTGTGATATATGTCGACGCTGGTTGGAAAACACGCCTCAATTAATTCCATTCCATTTGACAACAGGCATCATTAGAGAAATTTTAACAGGTCCCTTAAAATTTTTGATTGGCTCCTGCACAGACCTTAATGTTGACTCCGGCTCCGTCTCGAACCTAAAGTATTGACTCCGGCTCCGGCCTAAAATGCAAACTCCGGCCGGAGCCCACTCCGGTTCCATGATCATCTCTGACATACGTATGAATGTGTGTTCACGCGCTGGAGTGTGGGCAAGTTTCTTTCCACGTGCATTTTGTGTGGTGTGTGCATTGTTGTAATATGGCTTACTATTCAGTCGTTGCAAGTACCTTAAAAAGATCGTCGTCACCAAGCGATAGACATCTCTCTCGTTCTCTTCGAACATCTTCATAAATCAGATCAACGTCCATTTCTTCGTCCGGATCATGTAGAATTCCTGCCGGCTTCGATCCAGTTTGCTCCTGACATTGTCAAAAACACACATGTGATCTTTGAGCAGCACTGTTCCAACAAAATATACCTCACGACCATTTTGTATGCTGCTGCGATGGGAAGGGGAGTGCAAGTTACATGTTATAGAATCTTTAATTGCTTTTTTGCATCTAGTGCATCATCTCTTGGCCAATGTGGAAAACCTACTTTGAGTTTTAATCTCCCTGCTAGTGTTTGCTTTTCTCCGGTCTGTTAAAAGAAAGGGTTGCAAAATTAGCTTTTAGCGGTGATGCGCGTACGTTTAATTTCATTGTACAAGGGTAAGGAAGTGGGAGATGAACATTAACGCAAGTGAATCTGAAGTTTGCACACTGGATTTTCCGAGGTGTCGTTTTCAACACTAAGTGAGCTATTAATTCAATTTTTGCAACCGTTATACATCCGGTGAATTCAGATGGATTGATTTTTCCTAACGTTCATATTTCCTCTCAAAACTATCTTTGGTACGATTTTGTTTCATTTTTTGACAGTTGAAAGATGTCCTTAATTTTGAACCCTCCTTTCACCAAGGGGGGTATCGTTTTCGACACCCAGTGTCTGGTGATAACCCAACACCAACTGAAACTGCTCTCGTGATGCTTCATTTCACACCTACCCATGTTGATGGCTTTGTATCAGCAGATGTTTGGTATCTGGTAGCAAACATGCTATTTTTTCTAATCTTCAGTTACGTTGGTCAGATTTTACTGCATATATATTGGAGATACCGTTGCACAGGTATTCAGGTAGTGGTCGTTCAGACGTTCATTGAGTGTAGTTGTTTCTTATTGCTGAACATGTTTGGTTGTTTTTCCGTCATGGCGCACCAGCGAATGGCAACAGATGTTGCTGATATGGTTCTTGACTGACGCATGGATGATGGCATGCGAGACAGAGAGGAATAGAAACATGAATCAGATGACGACGTAGCTGTTCCTGCTATTGGCAGGCTGCACCACCTGAACAGCTATTCAGACAGAGTGATTTGTGAGGAAAGCAGTGACGCAAGGACGTCTCGTGGGGTGTTGGCCTGTTGTTTACGGTAGAAACAAAACATCATGAAAAGTTTTAACATGATCGGTAGGAAAAACCTCAGGTCACAACATTTTTAGTGATCCCACCGGTTTGCGAAAATATAGGAAGTACAGCACCTTCGACCCATGGAAGACATTCGTACCAGAAGTGAATCTTCGCTCAGTCGTCAAATACACCAACGAAGAAGCTCAAAGATGAATGAAATTTACTTCATATGTGGAATAGAGCCGTGTATTGCGATGGAGTATGCCAGGCGACCATTCACGCTTTCAAAAATCACCACCTCATTTTCTTCACAACGAAACATTAGGCAAACAATGTCACGTAGCAAATTCAGTGCTTTCCTAAAGTATTTGGGATTTTATGATAAATCGAACCTAAAACCGATTCGCACCAATACGTCTTGTTTTCCAAACATTTGCACTCATGTGGCAGTAAAACTATCGGTTAAATTTATGTTGACAGTGGATGAGCTGTTAGGGCTTCTGAAGCCACGTTGTCCTTTCAGTAGACTTATGCCGAAGAATCCTGATAAATACGGCATCACGTTTTGGGTATTAGCAGATATTCACTCTTACGTCAACTTGGATCTACCTGGAAACGTAGAAAATGTCATGGTATAAGATGCAACAATGCCCATCATTTGCAAACACCAACTTGTGGCATTTGCTCTGCTAACATCTCAAAGCAAAATACTACTTGCAATGTAAAGTGTACACAACTCTTCATGTTTGAAGCATTTCGGTTTTGAAAATAGAAAACGTTTGCGGTTTTGTTTTAAAAATTGCAGTAAATGCGTTCCCTGTTATGTCATGTCTGTGATTCACATTCCTGTGCCAAAAGGATTTTCACGATTGCATTAAAATTATGGGAATGGCTGCCGCTGTCCCACGGCATCTTACGACAGCTACATTTACAAGGCTGCTTACTTGCCAGAGTATAGTCATATACTGTATGCTTTGTTACCTCAACCAGGGGCGGGGTACCTGCGGCCCGCGTGAGAATATGGAACACATCAGAATAATTTTCCTTAGTCAAGTTAGTACACAACATCGCGTCAAAACGAAGCCCCATCATGCGCACAGAGTAAGTGAAGAGGCGTATCGCTTGCTCCTTGACATAGATTTGGTTTTTCACCTATTTTCTGTTGGAAGATAATTTAAGTTATACTGCGGTCCGCCAGCGATACTCCGCAATCCATGCGGCCCGTGATAGTAAATGGGTTCCCTGTCCCTGATCGAAACTATTGCACTGCAATGCATTTATTTCAACACCAAAATTAGTTAAAAACATAGCTGGTATGGATAGATTTGTGTAGAATTTAGTAGATCCGGCATTTTTGTTTTTTTATGTGTGCAAATACTTCGGTGTGATTTTCGACACTTTGGTAAATGACGGAGTAGAAAAACGGCGGGAAACCTGGTGTTAAATTAAGGATCTGTGGGGAGATGAACATTAACTCAAGTCACTCTTACAATACAGTATTTCTTAGTGAACGTGCTGCTCTCCCACCGACGGTAAAACACTTTGTTTGATACCACCGGCTGAACGGTATTAACTTATTCCGAATGCAACATAAAAGCAGAAACCACAGAAGAAGTTTCCGATTAAAGTTTCATCCAATTATTATTTAGTGATGGTGCTTTTGGGTCGGCCACGCGGTCGCCTGAACTGCGCTTCATCTGGGTTTAACAGCATTCACGTTAAGCTCGTGCTCACAGTTTTCATAACCCTTACAATATGAATGGAAAGTTCGCCATGGTAAGGACCGATTTTCCGTGTTTTGTGTTTAACATACTGTTCACGACCTGCTGTGGTTGCTTGGTTGCTGCGTAGACGTGGGTGCTTTCCGTTTCAGGCGTTGTCCAATTTTGTTCGCCCTGGTCTAGATCTTCCATTTGATTGGCACCGTGGTTGGTAGCAGTGCCATTATGATCGCAGCTTTACAATATATAAATTGCCGGCGTTTGTAAAAGTTTTGATTTTTTATGAGCTCTTATAGACATGGTTTCAATGGCGATAACGGCTCTTAATTTCAATCTTACGCACGTAGTATGCTTTTGTTGCCACAGCTTCGACCTCGTCGTTGACGAATATGTTCTTATCGGATCCAGACCACCAGGATCCAGACAGAACCAGCACAAATCAATATGATGCCTAACATTTAACATTTGTTGCTACGTGTGTTTAGCAATTTGAAATAATCTTATTTCACGAAGAGCAGAAAATCAATAAGGTTGGAGCTGACAAGCTGCGGGAGAATATTCTCGGAGAAAGTCGTCGAAAGCTGTCACTGGGTGTAACGCGAAAACCATGACCTGCAAACAAAACTTACCAGCTGTGGCTTTATCTTCTGCCGGGGTGTGTTCTTCGGAGGTGGATGTGGAAAGTTGCGCAAAAATTCGTCTCGTTTTTTCTTTTTGTACGTCCCTAAAGCCATCAGCGTACCGTCGGACAACTCAACGCCGTCAAGGTCGTCGAGGCTCTGAAAATAATGGCAGTTACTGGCAGCCGCTGATCGGAGCTCTTTTTCCGTGAAAGTCACGTGATCAACAGCTGTTTTCTCTTCCACTTTGATCTTTCCGTTCTTTTCGGAAACAACATTTCTTAAGATTGTTACTGCAGTGGCTTCTTTGTGCCTAGCGAACGTCTTGGGCGAAGTTACAGTTGGTTTGCTGAACAGCATGAAACCAGAGTAGCTTCCACTTAAAAAGTACAGAAATAAAACTGTGATGAAGACGATGCTTACTGCACACCACTTTGCCAAGTTGGTGCGGAACATTTTTTATTCATTCAGCTTTTCATTCTATTCCACGATAACGCGATGTTGCATTTGTAACACCTGGAAAAAGTGGCGCAAAAACAAAATATAAACGTCGATTCGGTTGGCACTTTAAATTTTATTACAGTTCCACTGGTTTACATTTACATTACAACCACCTATCTTTCTGAAACGTGAACCTGCTTTAACTATTGTTGCCGTCAGCTTCCACTTTAGAAACCAGAAAATACACAAGTAATGCTCAAATGGAATTTTAATGAGGAGCGACATCTTTGAGCAGCAATGAGAGTCGTTGTTGCTATCAAGAAAACTTTTATACAGAAACAACCAAAAACTTGAAGAAATATCAATTAGTTTTCATGTAGGTTGTTTGTTACGCAGAATGAAAAAAGCATTAGTTGCTGTTTGTATCACGAACTCTTAGTCTTGTCTCGTTATTTTCACGAAGCTTTTCGCGCAATCAGCAGAAATGCTTGTGCTTTGCTACGCTTATATCGCCTTCCGCAAAGTCTCAACTTGTAGCATTAACGGGATTAATCACAAGTGATGGGTTTCGGAAATGACGCTTATCATGGTTTGGCGAGTAAATGGAATTGCTGCAACTAGACTGCTTGAGTTAAGTAACATTAAGGAATAAATGCATCGAGGCAAGTTCCTTTTCAGGCAAAATTTTCATTATCGCAAATATTTAATTTGTTTGCAGACGCTTCCATCAAGAACACACTGCAAAGATTTCATTTACGTGCATCACCCCAGGGGAGAAATCTGAAGTTTTCATTCCAAGCACTATCTTCATCTGGCAGTTATGCCGAAGCCCTAAGCTTCTGCACATGAAGCGTAATGCCATCTGCATGTTGTGCCAATCCCCAGCCACTGGAAAGTCGACATTTTAACGCATTCCGTGTAACGATAGTTTGGCCATGCAGTATTTTGAAATCACCAGTTAATGATAATGGCGGGTCCTTCTTTGGGAATCAGTCGGGGGCGATGAGAATTCTTTCACCAAGTTTTCCGTTCGCTTTGGCAAGCAGACCGCTCTTCATAGTGCACAACAACACACTAACTTTTCTCTCAACACAGTTTGCTTACTCCCACCGCAGCGTTTAAAGCTAACTCGTGGCAGGATTAAATGCGAGCACCAGAGAATTGCTGCCCACGCATGGTTTGCTAAATTTCTCTACCGTTAGTCAGTCATTTCACCACGAGTTCGATTAACGTCAACTAGTTAGATGTTTCAGTCATTTATCTATTTGAGAAAACGTCTTTCTAGTTTTATTTTTTTGAGTAAACGTCTTTCTGATTTTATAGTCACTTTGAGTAACCGTTTTCTTAAAGTCAGTTTCTTTTTGTCACAACTAGTATTCTTGACGTCAGTTTGTCAAGCTGTTATGATTTCTGTACTTTTGTTACGATATTTTGATTGTAGTCTTGAGCTTGTTTTTTTTTCTCTGCTGTTACTTCAGCCTTTCAACTTTTCACCCGTAAGCTTTGCTTGCAATTTTCAGGACTGAGGATGCGTAATTTTACGTGAAATCGAT
>JGI24022J15233_10008706_pt1 | contig 11368 bp, 8 predicted proteins | sample Ectturendosymbi2_FD_15233 | JGI IMG/M metagenome (IMG submission 15233)
CTACAGGGACACTGGGTCTGCAGCCTGCAACACGTATTTTCTCTGCAAAGCTTTGATTAGTCAAGTCTATGACATCACAGAGGGTGGCTAAGATTGGATATGCTCAATCCAGAATGATTTTACTCACTCTATGATGTTTATAGTCGCTATCCAATTTTAAAAAAGAAGAGATAAAATACTGCTTAAAGACGTTGTTTCGGCTAAATCCAATTTTGAACAAAGTCGTTCGCGACCCATTTATAAGGCCTTGGTGACCCACATTTGGGTTGCGACCCATGGTTTAAGAAACACTGGCCTAAAACCAGCAGTTGTCAGTTGCCTTACCAGTGCCATAGCTCCTCTGCCGATTGCGCTAGAGAGCTGTTCAAGGGCTCAAACGGATTAGCCAGTCTTCTAGTCTGCACTCGAAAAAAATTTATTGGTTGGGAGTTGCGGATTTTTTGTGAGTGACGTCATAAGTGAAGTAGTTTTTGGGCCATTTTGGTCCATGTTACCTGGCCTAGGGTCCAACCACTAGGCCAAAGTATTTCACTGAAGTTTTCATTGAAAACTAGGCTCAAGTCCGAGTCTTTTAAGCCTTTGATTGACTTTCTGCGTTTCTGGTTCAAAAGTTATGATCTAAAATAAGCAAATTAATTAATTATCTAATTAACTAATTAGTCAAATATTTTTATTNCTTTAGATCATAACTTTTCAACCCNACACCCCAGCAAGTCATCCAAAGTATCAAAAGACTTGGATTGTAGCTTAGTTTCCAATAAAAACTTCAGTGAAATACTACCATCTAGCNGTTTGGGCCCAGGGCCAGGTGAAGTTGGCCAAGGTGGCCTAAACGTCCTCCACTTATAATGTCACTCACAAAAAATCCGCACCCCCAACCAAAAATTGTTTTCGAGTACAAACTACAAGATTTGCCGAGTCTTTCAAGCTTTTGACCAGGTCTGTAGCGCTTACCAGACCAGAGAAATTCCCGTGCAAAACCACGTGCAATCCAGCTGTTTTTTTTGCGAACTGCTTGAATTAACCCGGGTGCGAAAATGTTAAGAAGCAAAACCTATGTTTACTTTTGTTATTACCTGCATTAATTTCCTCAGAATTACTGTTTGAAATTTAACCACCTAAATCCGCAGGTGCTAGTTTAAACATTAACTTCTGTTCATTTCAATCAATAACAAATCATGCTAGAAGTTTTAAATTTTAACACACCACAGATTTTAAGTTTTTACATTCTTCTAGAAAATTCTATAACTTTTTAGTGGTAATACCCATGCTTATTTTCTATTTGACCAGCATTTCCAGTACAATAAAAGTGAGTGTTACAGTGTGGATGGGTGCAATAATTTTCCAGTTCAGACTGCTTTACATTTGCATTGCTTCATAGCTCACTGTTAGAGTGCACTCCTAGCATTGGCCATGGTTGAGTTCTCTTCTGATTTAAATAAAATTGTTTCAATTTTAGCAATGTTATTGTTAAAGAATTAGATAACGCTGTTTTATAGCTTTGCATCATCTCCAGCTCCCTTAAATTGTTTTTGACTTTTAATTTTCATTATAATGAACAACACGTAGGCAAAACTAATATTTTTCAGCAGTGAAACCATGTATTTTGATTAACTTTGTGTCTACATTTCTCTCTACACACCTGATGATCATAATCATTTCCTCTTTCCCTTACTGTGTATATGTTGTTGCTCATGAATGTCAGATGACAATATCTAATAGGTTTAGTGGCAACAGTAGTCCAACCAAGCTGCAGTATTCCCTGAATGAAGTCTAGGTTACTTATTGGTCTTGCAATGAAATTTTGTGTATGGTGGAGCTTTGGTTTATGCTTTTTTTATTAGAAAAAGAAATTGATTTAAGTCATTTGAATGTCAACAGAGCTGGAGAAGGAAATGCTGTCGAATATGATACTGCCTACATGTATGCTGGTGGTAAGTCTGAAGAGTTCATGGGAAAAATATCTTGTCTACATGAGGACAAAGCACTGATTGCAACCAAAGCAAATCCATGGGACAAAAAAACTCTTTCCCCTGAAAGTGTGAGAAATCAACTAGAAACAAGTCTGAAGCGGTTGCAGGTGAGGTTAAGTTACCCATTCTTTGTGTTCTACAAGTCTCTCATTTACGTATTCAACTTTTTATGAAAATTATTTACTTCAGTCAATAAGAGCTTTGTGATTGTAATGCTCGTAATCTGCATGATTGCTTCAAAACAACTTTTAGAGTGAGATTAAATGTGTGTTTGCTATGCTTATTCTTCTACTACACTGGTTCAGGTATTAAATGTCAAATTCAAATGACATTTTGGTTTTTGTGCATTACTGAATTTCTGAAAAGAATGTGAATTTCATTCTTGAAGTTGGAGGGTGCAATTCATTTTTATTTAGTTATGTTCAATGCTTATGAGTGGGCAAGGCATAGATTGTATCTATTCTGCTTGATAAATTTGCAGCTTTCTCATGTGGACCTTTTCTACCTTCATGCCCCAGATCCAACAACCCCGATTGCTGAAACTTTACAGACAGTAAATGATTTATATGAGGAGGGAAAGTTTAAACGTTTTGGTTTGTCCAACTATTCTTCTTGGCAAGTTTCTGAGGTAAGAACATCATTCTTTTCAAGAAACTCTATGGCATTGGTCTTCTTTTGGCTTCCGCATTATCAAAGTACCCTTTGCTGTACTTTTCTTTAAAACCAATTAGTGAAGTAAATTAAATTTTGACTTAAATAAAGATAGCTTATGCTTGATTTTAAAGAAACTTGTACCATTCCATCGCTTTTTCCTTTAGTTGATGTAAATGGAATGGTAAAAGACGTTACTGTTTTGTTAGGTGATTCATGCAAAAAAAATGAAAACGCAAGTTTTCTTACATGGAAAATTGTCAAAACTAAATTTGTTGCAAGTCGAGGTTGTATTTTCTCTGCTGATTTATCCAATTCCATTTCTTCAGTAATACTTTTTTACAGATCTACAACATCTGCAGATCAAACTCTTGGGTTCTGCCAACAGTGTATCAAGGCAAGTGATCGCTTGTGCTGTGAAAAGCATAGAAAAGGATGTTTGCATCGATGTGTTGGTGTTTTATGTTGAAACACGACAATAACTGAGATTCTTACTGAGCTTTAGAGAAAAAGTTTTACTTTGGAACATCAAAGTTATATTAAATCGCAGATCAGTTGTTTCCAAAGGTCAGTGTTATCCACCTACAGGCCCGTGGGCCATATCTGGAGTAGCCCACGGAAAGTATTCTTAAGACCCGCGAGCTTTCTACATCTTGTTTGCTGTGTGTATGTTACTGTGGGTAATTTTAGAACATCTTTTAGTAAAAAGGTACAACATCAATGATATTAAACAAGACTGTAGAGAGATTCTGGAAATTAGTCAGCAAAGATAGGCTTCCCAAACTGAAAGATTTTGCACAAAAATGCACTCGATGTTTGATGCACAGTTTCTGCCATGAAGCAAGTCAAATCTAAAAACAGAAATTGAATTGCACGCGAAACACTGGACAATAGTCTCCAACTTGCTACAACTAACATATTGGGTTTAATATAGGAACGATAGTGTCAGAGAAGCCTCGACCACAGGCATCCCACTGGTAGAGATATGTGATAAATTGCTATTTGCTGTTGTTTAATAATTTCAATGATGCACTCACTTATTTTCCCTGTTCAGTCTTGTGAATCTGTTGTTTTAGACACCATCTTACTAGAAGTGGCCAGCTCTTTTTCACGTTTTTGTAAAATGGCCCACACGTCAAACCCAGTTGGACCACGCTGCCATAGATGAAGAGAAAGGAACAACGATGACTGTTTGACTGGCGTATGTGACTAAACAGAAAAAACTCTTTTTTGATATTCTATTGTCCTTTTCAATTTGTTGAACGAAAACAGGCATTTTCCTTGGCCTAACTTCTGTTAAAAGTCTTTGGTTTAAATTGTGAAAGTGTGAGCCATGAAAAATCTTAACTAAAAGCTATAGGTTTGCTGCAAGCGTTTAAGGAATCAGCTGATAGACTCTGCTTTCTTCACTTTGCGATGATTTGGTTTCGCACGTATCTGTATTGAAGTGACTAGTCTCCACAAAGGCGATGCAGTCAAATGTATCACCAAATATTTTGATAGGAATTGAATTTCATGTACGTGAAATTGATTTTCTGTCAAGAAGGGACTTAACAAACTGCTGATGCAGAATTTCAAGGCCATTGAATGTAGGGATGGTTAGATAAAAAAATAGGCCGATTACCGCTTGATTAATCGGAGTATTGTTCAGACGTACAGTGACAAACTGACCTAATGTATTCTGGACAGTGACATACTGATTTGATAATGCATATTGTTAATGCAATATGTTGTCAATTATATATGTGTGTCAGGTTACCGTTTGGGAGGGTATATCATAAACAAGACTTCATTTCTTCTGGAAACAAAGGAGTTAATATGATTAATATAGTTTTTTTTTGTTCAGAGCAAGCAATTAATTCATAAATAAAAGCTAGGCCAGAGCATTAAGATGCAAATCCCCTGAGTGAATCAAAGAAGCATCATGTGGCAATTTTTCACTGTTGATAAAATTGATGTCAATGTTTGCAACTTCACTTTGTGCAATGCTTCTGTATCAAGAGAAGGGAAAACAGCTAAAATTTTCACAACATCAAATACGATGAACTACATTAGAAAAGCAAATCCTGTCCTGATGAACTGGTGAAACAAATTGTTTAAAAAATGAGAAATAATGCAGATGCTGGATGTCCATCAGGATCAAGGTTGTTGCAAAAAACGACCCAAAAAAACCCACTTAAAAAAACAATGAAACCCACCAAAAAACCCACTCTACTTTTCCTTTGACAAACCTACTTAGAAGTAAAAAAATAAAATAAGCAGGATCCTTGTTCAGTTAACTATATTTTTTTTTTAATCAAACAAAATGAACAGCAACGAAACTTGAAAGACTTGGAAAAAGAGAAGAATAAATCGAACAGTTTTAGTAAATTCTAATGGTTGTCTTCTTCAGCTCTGCACAATTGGTATATTTTAACCAGTTTTTCTGCCTTCTCTGCATCTAAACTTTTCCTGTTTTTGGACCATACCAAATCATATGCTGAAAAGCTACACCCTATAGATGATAAACAAGTAGGGCATGCACACAAACTTGACGTGAAACTGCAGAGTTTGTGTGGAATGGTTCTTCTCTTTTTGCTGTGCGCATGATTGCCAAGCTTTACCACATAGGAGTGAACTGACCAACAACACTTTGTGAAAACAAAGATGGGGTTCATTTCTTTACCCTCAATTTTGAATGCCATAATAGGTATAACAAGTTGTTATTGTGTAATTCTGAAAAATAGTGATGTTGCTTGATGCAATAAAAACAATTTAGAATGTTTTTTCTGTTTTTTTTTGAAAAAAGAACAAAATCTTGTTTATTTATTTACAACAAAAAAACTGGTGGTTTGGATTTTTTTGAAAAAAAATGGGTTTTTCTTAACCCTGATCAGGATCGGCATAATTGAAGTATCCTTGTCAAGTACAAACTACTTTACCAGAAATAATGAAAAAAAGTTACACGTAATTGATGATCAGCAGTCTCAACATATATACAAGTATTATTTGATTGAAGAAGTGATTGCTATAGACTTGCAACCATCTTCCGTTGTCTCTGATTTGGGATTTCAAAGGTTCGAAGCTGATTAAGATTTTTCCCAACTGCAGTATTTCAAGCCAAAAAAAGGCTTTACTGAGGAAACGCTTCCTGCAACAGCCTATATATCAAAAAGTGCAAACGAAAATCCAAAAATCTGTCCACAGTGCCAACTATATTTCATTAACTTCTGACATTTGATCAGCTACTACCAGCATACCTCATTTTGAGTTTAGCAGGCCGCTGGTTAATTTCAACAAGAGCTGTGTTGCGAGTTGTTCCTTTTCAAGGTTCCCACACGAGTGTGCGAGTTAGTAAGGAATTGAGCAATGTTCTTGAGCATCATGAGTTGTCAAATGATGACATTTTTTAGAATTATGAGATTCTGGAGTAAAAGTGGCAGCTTAATTTAGGAAATGTGGCTTGGAGTGACTTAACATGCTTCATACGTACACATAGCTTTCACTGAATAAATCGATATTTGCTCAGCAAGCTGTGAGAACCATTATAACAACATGCCAAAATATTGTTATGCACTTCAATCGTTCTGCTGTCGCTGTTAACGAATTGAAAGAATTGCAGGAACAGCGTAGATTAAAGCAACATAAATCGATTCAAGGTGTATCTACTCGCTGAAATTCAACATTCTACAAGCTGAAAAGAAATATTGAATGATGAAAAGCCCTTGTTACCTATGCAGTCGGTAGTGACATCCCCAGTTCGAGCATCAGTAGTCTCAGCTTATAAAAGCATTTGAAGAAATTACTGTGGGGGCAAGCATTCGAGAAGCCACTTCGTCAATCACCGTTATACAGGATTTTTGGGGACTTGAAGTTTGTAACGAATTTGGGGGTTTTGGTCTAATACTCGTATCCATTTTTGTCCATGTGGTCAGGATTAGCCGCTTCAGGGCATACGTTTTACAGTTTTTCACAAAACATTGAAAAACCTCACCGAAAGTTTCAAAAGTTATCTCCCACCATTTTTAACTTGAAAACAGATTTTGTAATCACTAGTTGTTCTTTTAAATGCTCAAATGCTTTATCAGCCGTTGTTGACCTGCGTAGGCCCACACGGAGTGAGTTAGTGGTAGCCTGTTATAAGCGGTAACAACAATAAAATCCTACGTCAGATTAGTCTGTTCCTGGTACCATAGTTATGAGCATTACTGGATGATTTACAGTAATGTAGAAGAATTTGTGCTTATTGGTTGGGCAACAAAGTGGATACACAAACTTTCTGTGTTTCTTGTGTCTGTGGGACAGCAGGGTTTGCCAAGAGCATTGGACTAGGGAAAGTTGGCCAAAGAGAGAAAGACTTGATATTGCTAAAAGAAATATTATACACTTTCCTTTGATTAATCCAAATGAAGTGTTACATCCTCCTTTCCATATCAAAGTATGAAAACAGTTTGCAAAAGCTTTAAATAGTTACAAGTGACTGCTTTGCATATTTGTGTGAAAAGTTCCCTATGCTGAGCACTGAAAAGTTGACGGCTGGAATTTTTTATGGTTCTCAGATATGACGTTTAAATGCAGGACAAATATTTTCCACTTACCTTCGCAACCCTTGTAAAAATGCTTGGCGGTCACTTATAGCAGTTGTCAAAAACTTCTTTGGATATTTTAAAGCTCCTAACTATTACGACCTCTTAACACAGCTGTTAAATTCTTACGAAAAATTAGGATACAATATGAGGGTGAAGGTTCATTTTCTTCATAGTCATGTAAACTGTTTTCCTGAAAACTTAGAAGCAATGATTGAAAAGCAAGAACAGTCCTTCCACCAAGATATAAAAACAATAGAAAAGATATCAGGGATGCTGGAATACCAACATGTTGGCAGACTATTGCTGGTGCTTAGAAAGAGGTTGCTAGCAGTAGCTACTCCCGAAAAGCACAGAAAAGACAATTTCTGGTTTAGCAACCGTGCAATCTTTTCTGTCACGAAAAAGAGTATGCTATCATGATTGGGCTATTCTTTGCATTTTAATGTTGTTATGTCGCCACAATCTTTGCATTGCAAGGCCATAATATCTGTGTAGTTTCTCATCTGTGTCATGTAAGTAACAGTTGCAAGTATACAGTATACACCAACTGCAGTTTTGTGTTTGTTTAACATCTGTATGTTTTCTATGCTGCACATTGCTCTTGATAAGCTAGTTCGCAAATCACGGTTATTACAAGAAATCACTAGTGCTTAAATAACATGTTAGCCAGTTTAACAAATCACAAAATGTGCAACCCTCTTATGCAACAGTATGCTTAAAATGCTACAACTGCATAAATTAAAAATATTAAATAGCTCAAAAACTTGACCAAATAGGGAGAATCTGACAACAATTTTGAAATTAGACCCCCAAAATTATTCCAAAACGGCTCTCAAACCCCAATCCCCATGAAATTCATTTAAAATTGTAGACCTGTGTAATTATCCCAATTCAATCTATGAATTTTCCTATCAAAGGCAAAGAAAAGTACTTCTTTTTCGGGAATTCATACTATAGCAGAAGAGTTTCAAGAGATTTTCTGCATATTAGGAAAACATGTTTTTGTGTTCGTCTGCTTTGTTAAACTCAAAATCCCATTTCAAAGAATGAAGATGGTAGAAAAAGTTAACGAATGGGCATTGGCTATAATGGAAAATTCGGAGACTTGGTATGTGCATAAGTTCCATTTCAGATTTATCTACCAAAGATGAAACATACGAAGAAGAGAACTCCCTTTTTCAAATTTATTTGATGAAATATCTTCTGGTAAATTGGACAATGATGATGCGCAGGCAGTCTAGGGTGCATCAGGAGCCCTCGACTTTTTTCAAACAACTTCTACCTAGTGCTTAAGTGTTGCATTTTGGTAAAAAATGATACCTCTAAAATTTTTTCGGAATTGGTTGATGTTTAGGGGTGCATCGAGACTCCCAAAGTTTGACCCGGGCGCGAAACTTGAAAATAATGAAATTTGGCCATAACTTAGTAACTACTTAGAGTTGGAACATGATTTTGGTGTCTCACCCCACTAAAATACATACCAGCTATCCATTAAAGCTATCAGAAAGACCTAAAAGGTTAAGCAATTTCCATTTGCATTGATTTTTGCTAAAATAAATCAAAAATACGTGTTTTTCACAAGAATGTTCAAAAGTTTGTCATGTATTCGTCTTCTTGGACAAGTCTTAAGCCCTGGTGGTTTTGCATGTCACATGCCCCAACAAAAGACTCAAACTAAAAGTATGAGGCGACTGCCATGATTGTGATATGTAAACACTTCATTAAACCACGATGTATTGTACAATGTGTTGTGTGCTGTGGACCCCTCAGTGAAAAGCTGAAACTCGGCTCTACCTCAGTCTTAGGTGGAATACCTAATCCAGAAAATCTAGCATAACACCTGCCATAAGGCATAGTCAAAACAGAAAATAGACTCCAGTCATACTATCACTGGGTACTGCTACTACCGTTTTTGGTAAAATAAGCAAATATGTGTGAAATTTCATGAAAAATAGATCAGTGTGCAAAATTGTAACAATAAGACAAGCAGTGTATGGCCTCCAATGCCCATGCTGAGGAAAGGCAACATAAAAAATTGATATAATCATCAACATGATACAATTGTCATTATTGCATTTCTTCTGTGTCACAATACACAGCAAAAAGACACAAAAGTTCTAAATGTCTTGTGCGTTCACAAAACACAGCACAAAAAGTTGTAAATTCTCTGTCCCGTATGATGCGAGCTTGGATGTTTTCTTGTTTTGTTTCACCACTTGTACGAAATTCTGTTGTAAGAACTTGTAACAGACTTTTCACAGCAGATGATTATCTTGAACTTGTTGAGCTTTTTCTTATCTTGAATAAGAAAACATTCCTTTCAAGAGACCAGGAGAAGTCCAGAAAACAAGATAGACAGGCAAGATGTTTTATGCAAGTAAAATATTTTTGCTTGAAGCAAGGATCCTATAACTACCCCTAGGCACCATCACAACAAGAATGCAGCTGCTACAGCTAAAGATTTATTTTGCTTGACACTCTAACTTACTGCGTGATGGTTTACCAGCAGTTGTACTGTTGATGGGCTTACAATGATTTGCGACTTTGCAAAGATCTTCTGTTGCATCAGCATCAGGCTGTTGACAGCTCAGTTTCAAATGTTGCTGTCAAAGCATTTAGTCGCCATCTTTTGGCATCTTACTTTAGAAATGGTTCCACTCTCATTGTTTAGTTGTAAGTTGAACGAGATGGAGAAACTAGAATTGGCAGATTGCTTGTTAGCTCTTACGCCAATTGACAGCTGCCCTACTTTGGCACACTTGGGTATCTTTACTCTCTTAAACAATGGTCATTCCTTTATGGTTGAAGATGTTCTATACTGGCCAGACCCACCAGTATATCTATTACAATGCTCTTGTCAAAATTGGTGCCATTAATATGATATATGACTGTGTGTTTGCTGCAGCGAAGTCTTAGCAACACTATCAAAATTTTGTACAAGTGGTGGAACAAGACAGAAATATCATCCAAGCTTGCGTCAACCAAGAAATAAGAAAATGACAGAAAATTGACATTTTTTTGCTGTTCCAAGTCTTGTGACGCAGAAGAAATACAATAGTGACAATTGTATCATGTTGATAATTATCAATTTTTTATTGTCAGCGTGGTCATTGGAGGTCCTGCCAGTGGTGTAGTCAACCCAAAACATTGGGGGGCAAATGTTTGACTTTAGGCAAACAACAGCACTTTTGTTTGGGACGCCACTTCTCAAAGCACAAACTGACTAGATAGGCTGAAATCCGGTGCGCATGGCCCTCTGGGCTCTCCCTGGCTATGCCTATGGGTCCTGCACTGCTTGTTTTTCATGACAATTCTGCACACTCAGCTATTTTTTACATAATTTGACAAATACATGTTTATTTCACCAAAAGTGGTATTAGCAATACCACCAGGGCTTGAAACTTGACCAACAAGAAGAGTACAGAATACAAGTTTAAAACATATTTGTAAAAAACACAAAATTTTGATTTCTATTAGCAAAAACCACTGCAAATGGAAATTGCTTAACCTTTTAGGTCTTTCTGATAGCTTTAATAGATAACTGGTATGTATTTTAGTAGGGTGAGACACCAAAATCATGTTTCTACTCCAAGTGGTTACTAAGTTATGGCCAAATTTCATTATTTGCAAGTATCGCCCCCCGGTCAAACTTTGGGAGTCCCGATGAACCCCTAAACATCAACCAATTGCGAAAAATTTTTAGAGGTCTCATTTTTTACCAAAATGCAACACTTAAACACTAGGTAGAAGTTGCTTGAAAAAAGTCGAGGGCTCCTGATGCACCCTAGCAGGCACCCACAAGTAAGATAGGCTACAGAAAATAAGGCGAGCAAGCAAGGAAATACATTGCAATAAAGAATTGGAACAATATTTAAACATTCCATTGCTCCCAAGATATGATGGTTCATTTCTGTGGTGAAGAAACCAAACTAGAACTTTTCGTCTTTTGAGCAAACTTAATTTCAAGTATTTTAGTACCCCAGCTTCCTCTGTTGAAAGTAAGAGGGTATTTAACGCTGGAGTTAGCATACAAACCTGCCTGCAACCGGCTCTGCCCTGAAAATCGGGAACTCCTGATGCTCATGCATTTTATGTAAAAGTTCTCCAATTTGAGCACCAGCTTTCAAAATATCATTTCATTCTTAAGGAGGCTTGTATCATCATAATCTTTTTTTT